>Ga0102592_1000995_pt1 | contig 36591 bp, 31 predicted proteins | sample AraplaCol_mMF_r2_FD_76861 | JGI IMG/M metagenome (GOLD analysis project Ga0102592, IMG submission 76861) | Arabidopsis root microbial communities from North Carolina, USA - plate scrape MF_Col_mMF_r2 (SPADES assembly) (version 2) | ecosystem: Host-associated > Plants > Roots > Endosphere...
GCGCCTGGTGGTCGCGCGCGGTCTTCCAGAGGCAGTGCGTGTCGTAAGGCGTGGTGGCCGCATCCAGCGGCACAAAGGCGGCGCCGGCCATGGCCGACTGCCGCAGCGCGGCCGGCACCAGGGCCACGCCCATGCCTTGCGACACCAGCGAGACCACGCTAAGCCAATGCCGCAGTTCGTAGCGCATCTCAGGGTAAAAGCCGGCTTCGGTGCAGATCGCCAGGATGCGTTCGTGGTAATCGGGCGAGACCGCGCGCGATACCACCGCAAAGGGCTGGCCCTGCAAGGCCGAAAGCGACAGCGTGCGCTTGCGCGCCAGCGCATGGCCGGCCGGCAGGCAGCAGACAAACGCCTGGCTGGACACCAGGATTTGCGACAGTTCGGGCGGCACGCGCGTGGTGTGCACAAAGCCCAGGTCCAACCGGTCCTGCGCCAGTTCAACCAGCTGCTCGCTGGAGCTGAGTTCCTTCAGCGTGAGCCGCAGCAAGGGGTGCTCAGCCTGGAAACGCTCCAGGATGGCGGGCAGGCCGCTGTAAAGCATGGTGCCCGAAAAGCCTATGGCCAGGCTGCCGGCCATGCCCTGCCCCACGTCGCGCGCATGGCCGGCGGCCTGCGCGGCCTGGTCAAGCAGGGCGCGTGCCGCCGGCACAAAAGCCTGGCCCGCGGCCGTCAGGGTGACCTGCTTGCTGCTGCGCGTGAACAGCTTTGCACCTATGGAGGCCTCCAGTTGCTGGATGTTCAGCGACAGCGGCGGCTGCGAAATCGACAGGCGCCGCGCGGCCCGGCCGAAATGCAGCTCCTCTGCCAGGACAAGGAAATAGCGGAGGTGGCGAAATTCCATGAAGGCACCATGAATATATTTTTTATATCGTTGAATCGATATTTGATATTAGACAACTATTCATGCTTGTCCAACAATCGCGCATGGCCGCTGGCGCTTCAAGCCTCAATCTTTGAGCATTGGGTCGCCTCCACCCCTCTACACTGCAACCAGGCTTTCCTTTTTCCGGAGACAGAAACCATGAAAACCACCTTCAACTGGCAAGACCCGTTTTTCTTCATGGAGCAGCTCAGCGAGGACGAACGCGCCATCGCCGACGCGGCCCACGCCTTCTGCCAGGAAAAGCTGCAGCCGCGCGTGCTGATGGCGGCCCGCCATGAAAAGTTCGACCGCGAGATCATGAACGAAGCCGGCGCCATGGGCTTTCTGGGCTCCACGATTGAAGGCTATGGCTGCGCCGGCCTCAACTATGTGAGCTACGGCCTGGTGGCACGCGAAGTCGAGCGCGTGGACAGCGGCTACCGCAGCGCCATCAGCGTGCAAAGCTCGCTGGTCATGCACCCCATCAACGCCTACGGCAGCGAAGCGCAGAAGCAGAAATACCTGCCCAAGCTGGCCACCGGCGAATGGGTGGGCTGCTTCGGCCTGACCGAACCCAACCACGGCTCCGATCCGGCCAGCATGCTGACGCGCGCCAAGCCGGTGGACGGCGGCTTCATCCTCAAGGGCGCCAAGATGTGGATCACCAACAGCCCCATCGCCGACATCTTCGTCGTCTGGGCCAAGCTGGAAGATCCCGACGGCAAGGTCGGCGGCCAGGAAAGCATTCGCGGCTTTGTGCTGGAAAAAGGCATGAAGGGCCTCAGCGCCCCCAAGATCGAAGGCAAGATGAGCTTGCGCGCGTCGATCACCGGCGAGATCGTGATGGACGACGTCTTTGTGCCCGAAGCCAACCTGCTGCCCAATGTCAGCGGCCTGAAGGGCCCCTTCGGCTGCCTCAACAAGGCGCGCTACGGCATCGCCTGGGGCGCCCTGGGCGCGGCCGAGGACTGCTGGTTCCGCGCCCGCCAGTACACCCTGGACCGCCAGCAGTTCGGCCGCCCGCTGGCGCAAAACCAGCTGATCCAGAAAAAGCTGGCCGACATGCAGACCGAAATCACGCTGGGCCTGCAGGCCTGCCTGCGCGTGGGCCGGCTGATGGACGAAGACAAGGCCGTGCCCGAAATGATTTCGCTGATCAAACGCAACAGCTGCGGCAAGTCGCTGGACATCGCCCGCATGGCACGCGACATGCACGGCGGCAACGGCATTCATGACGAATACCACGTGATCCGCCACATGATCAACCTGGAAACCGTCAACACCTACGAAGGCACGCACGATGTGCACGCGCTGATCCTGGGCCGCGCGCAAACCGGCCTGCAGGCTTTCTACTGATGGCCTTCGGCTTGGCAAGGCTCATGGCGGGCCGCGGCTAATCCATGGAACTTGGCACGCTCAGACCGTTGCTGGCCAACCTGGCGTTGCCGCCGGCGTCGTTGCTGTTGCTAGCCCTGCTGGGCCTGTTGCTGGCCTTGCGCAAGAAAAAGAGTGGCCTTGCGGTGGCGAGTTCGTCGCTGCTGCTACTGGCAGTACTCAGTTGCCACGGCACAGCGGTGTGGCTGGCCCGCACCGTGCTACCGCAATTTGCCCCCATGCCGGTGGCAGGCCTCAAAACGCAGCAGGTACAGGCCATCATCGTATTGGGCGGCGGTGTGTTGCCCCAGGCACCCGAATACGGCAGCAGCCAGCCCGCGGCGCACACTGCGGCCCGGCTGCGCTACGGCGTCTGGCTGGCCCGGCAATCGGGCTTGCCGCTCGGCTTCACAGGCGGTGTAGGCTGGGCCGCCAATGCCGCGCAGACGGATTCCGAGGCCGAGGTAGCAACCCGGGTGGCCCGGGAGGACTACGGCGTGGCGCTGCGCTGGAGCGAAGCCCAATCCCGCGACACCTCGGGCAATGCCCGCCTGCTGGCACCGCTGCTGCAGCGCGACGGCGTACAGCGCATCGCATTGGTCACCGACGCCTGGCACATGCCGCGCGCCGTGGCCGCGTTCGAGCGCGCGGGCCTGACCGTCATCCCCGCGCCCATGGGCCAGGTGCTGCCGGTGCAGCGTGAACTGCTGTCATGGGTGCCCTCCGCGCACGGCCTGCTGGCCTCGCAGCAGGTGCTGCGGGAGTGGCTGGCGCTGGTAGCCGGCCGCTTCATAGCCGTTTAACGGACCCGATCACTGCTCCCGGGCTTTACCGGGCGTTTACCTGACCCTCCTGAAGTGCCGCGCAAAGCCCGGTGTAGCCTACGACCTGTTAGCACTTTGGGTTGACGGTGGGAAAGTAAGCAGATATATTACTAACCAGTCAGTCAGTAACTATGTCTCTTTCCAAACTTTTCCGCGACAACACAGCGGTCACCGCCAAGCGCGAGCGCCGCAAAGAAGCACGCCCGGGCGAACTGCTGGACGCCGCGCTGGACCTTTTTGTCGAAAAAGGCTTTGCCGCGACGCGTGCCGAGGAAGTCGCCGCCCGGGCCGGGGTCTCCAAAGGCACGCTGTTCCTTTACTTCCAGAGCAAGGAAGAGCTCTTCAAGGCCGTGGTGCGCGAGAACATCTCGGGCCGCTTCACCGAATGGCGCGCCGAACTGGAGAGCTTTGAAGGCACCACGTCCGAACTGCTGGCTTACTGCATGAACGTCTGGTGGGAGCGCGTGGGCCTGACGCGTGCCTCGGGCCTGACCAAGCTGATGATGAGCGAAGCCAAGAACTTCCCCGACATCGCGGCCTTCTACCAGCAGGAAGTGATCCAGCCCGGTCAAGCCCTGATCCGTAGCATCCTGCAGCGCGGCATGGACCGCGGCGAGTTCCGCGTCATGGATCTGGACTATGCCGTCTATGTCGTGATCGCACCCATGATTTTTCTGATCCTGTCCCGGCACTCCGGCGGCGTGTGCTTGAACAGCGACTTTGACCTGGACCCGAAAAAATACATCACCTTCCAGGTGGAAACCATTTTGAACGGCATAGGCGTCGCCTCGAATAGCGCGGCCCAACCGGCCAGAAAGGCCAGGGCATGAAGCGTTGGATCAAGTGGGCAGTCGCGGGGCTGATCGTGCTGCTCATTGTGGGCGGCGTGCTGCGCGCGCTGGGGGCGCGCAAGGCCCAGCAGCAGGCACTGGCCGCCAGCAGCGTTACCAAAGACATGGGCCTGGTGGAGCTGGCCGCCACCGACGTGGTGAAGGCCCAGGTGCGTGAAGTCGTGCAAGGCCTCCCCGTCTCCGGCTCGCTCAAGGCCGTCAACTCCGCCGTGATCAAGGCCCGCGTCGCCGGCGAGCTACAGGGGCTGGCGGTGCGCGAGGGCGATGTGGTCAAGGCCGGGCAGGTGATCGCGCGCATAGACGCCGCCGAATACCAGTCGCGCGTGCGCCAGGCCCGCGAACAGGCCGAATCCGCCAAGGCCCAGGTCGACGTGGTGCAGCGGCAGTACGACAACAACAAGGCGCTGGTCGACCAGGGCTTTATTTCCAAGACCGCGCTGGACACCTCGCTGGCCAACCTCAATGCCGCCCAATCCACCTACAAGGCCGCGCTGGCCGCGACCGACGTGGCGGCCAAATCGCTGGACGATACAGTGCTCAAGGCGCCGATCTCCGGCCAGGTGTCGCAGCGCCTGGCGCAGCCCGGCGAGCGGGTGGGCATAGACAGCAAAATCGTCGAAATCGTGGACCTGAGCCGGCTCGAACTCGAAGCCACGCTGAGCGCCACCGACTCCATGGACGTGCGCGTGGGCCAGAGCGCCCAGCTGCAGATTGAAGGCAGCCGCCAGCCCGTGGCCGCCGTGGTCGCGCGCATCAATCCCAGCGCGCAGGCCGGCAGCCGCAGCGTGCTGGCCTACCTGAGCATTGACAATCCCGGCGCGTCGGGTGCAGCCGGCGAAACCAGCGCCCCGCCGCTGCGCCAGGGCCTGTTCGCCCAGGGCACGTTGGGCACGGCGCGCGCCTCGCTGCTGTCGCTGCCCGTCAGCGCCGTGCGCACCGACAAACCGGCGCCTTATGTGCAGCTCGTTGAGAAGGGCCTGGTCGTGCACAAGCCTGTCGAGCTGGGTGCGCGTGGCGCCGCCGGCGGCGACAGCGTCGTGGCGGTGAAGGGCCTGGAAGAAGGCGCGCTCGTCGTTCGCGGCGAGATAGGCGCGCTGCGCGAAGGCACCAAGGTGCGCTTCACGCAGCAGCCCTCCGCGCAGCCCGCCGCCAGCACGCCCGCCAAACCGGCGCCCTGAGGCTTCACGCGCATGTGGTTCACGCAGGTCAGCCTCAAGAATCCCGTGTTCGCCACCATGGTCATGCTGGCCATCGTGGTGCTGGGGCTGTTCTCCTACCAGCGCATGCAGGTCGACCAGTTCCCCAACATCGACTTCCCGGTGGTGGTGATCACCGCCGAATACCCCGGCGCCTCGCCCGAAATCGTTGAAAGCGAAGTCACCAAGAAAATCGAGGAAGGCGTCAACTCCATCGCCGGCATCAACGCGCTGACCTCGCGCAGCTACGAAGGCCAGTCGGTCGTCATCATGGAGTTCCAGCTCTATATCGACGGGCGCCGCGCCGCCGAGGACGTGCGCGAAAAAATCGCCTCCATCCGCCCCTCCTTCCGCGATGAAGTGAAAGAGCCGCGCGTGCTGCGCTTCGACCCGGCCAGCCGGGCCATCTGGTCGGTCGCGGTGTTGCCCCAAGCCGGCAAGGGCAAGGCCATGGATGCTGTGGAGCTGACCAACTGGGCCGACCAGGTGCTGAAAAAACGCCTGGAGAACGTGCGCGGCGCGGGCTCTGTCACGCTGGTGGGCGGCACCAAGCGCGAGATCAACGTCTACCTGAATCCGCAGGCCATGGAGTCGCTGGGCATCACGGCCGACCAGGTGGTCAACGCGGTGCGCAACGAAAACCAGGACCTGCCGGTGGGCGCCATCCGCTCGCTGCAGCAGGAGCGCGTCGTCAAGATCGATGCGCGCATGAAGAGGCCCGAGGACTTCGGCAAGATCATCGTCGCGCGCAAAAGCATGGCTTCGGGCGCGGGGGCGCCCATCACCGTCGACCAGGTGGCCCGGATCGCCGACGGCGCCCAGGAGCTTGACAGCCTGGCGCTCTACAACGGCCAGCGCACGCTGCTGCTGACGGTGCAAAAAGCCCAGGATGAAAACACCATCGCCGTGGTCGACGGCCTGAACAGGGCCGTGGCCGAGCTGCAGCCGCTGCTACCCCCCGGCGCACGGCTGGAGCTGATCACCGACGGCTCGCGCCCCATACGCGTGGCGGTCGAGAACGTGCGCCGCACGCTAATCGAAGGCGCGCTGCTCACGGTGCTCATCGTCTTTTTGTTCCTCAATTCCTGGCGGTCCACCGTGATCACCGGGCTGACCTTGCCGATCTCCATCATCGGCACCTTTTTGTTCATGAACCTGTTCGGCTTCACCATCAACATGATCACGCTGATGGCGCTGTCGCTGTGCGTGGGCCTGCTGATCGACGACGCCATCGTGGTGCGCGAAAACATCGTGCGCCACGTGCAGATGGGCAAGGACCCGTACCGCGCTTCCATGGACGGCACGCAGGAAATCGGCCTGGCTGTGCTGGCCACCACCTTCTCCATCGTGGCCGTGTTCCTGCCCATCGGCTTCATGGGCGGCATCATCGGCAAGTTCTTCCACGAGTTCGGCGTGACCATCGTGGCCGCGGTGCTGATCTCGATGTTCGTGAGCTTCACGCTGGACCCCATGCTCTCCAGCGTCTGGCACGATCCCGCCATTGATACCCATGGCCAGCAGCGAACGCCCGTCACCTTCTACGACAAGACCATAGGCCGCGTCACCGGCTGGTTCGACCGCGCCACCGAATCCCTGAGCGACAGCTACCAGGGCATCCTGCGCTGGTCGCTGGGCCACAAGCTGGCCACACTGCTGCTGGCCGTGCTGATTTTTGTGACCAGCATCTTCATGGTGCCGCTGCTGGGCACCGAGTTCGTGCCTAAGGCCGACTTCTCGGAAACCACGCTCAATTTCTACACGCCGGTGGGCTCCTCGCTGGAAAACACCGAGGCCAAGGCCCGCCAGGTCGAGGCCATCGTGCGCGAGTTCCCGGAAGTGAAATACACGCTGGCCACGCTCAACACCGGCAATGCCCAGGGCAAGATGTACGCCAGCATTTATGTGCGCCTGGTCGACCGCAAGGCCCGCACGCGCAGCGTCGACCAGATGTCGGGCGTGCTGCGCGAGCGGCTCAGGCAGGTGCCGGGCATCACGGTCACGCACGTCGGGCTGCTCGACGCGGTGGGCGGCAACAAGCAGGTGGAGTTTTCGCTGCAGGGCACCGACCTCAAGGAACTGGAGCGGCTCACACGCGCGGTGAGCGACAAAATTCGCGACATCCCCGGCCTGGTGGACCTGGACTCCAGCGTCAAGGCCGACAAGCCGGTGATCGAAGTCGACGTGCGGCGCGATGCCGCCTCCGACCTGGGCCTGTCGGTATCGCAGATCGCCGCATCGCTGCGCACCCTGGTGGCGGGCCAGACAGTGGGCAATTGGCGCGCGCCCGACGACCAGACCTACGACGTCAACGTGCGCCTGGCCCCCGGCGCCCGCACCGCGCCGCAGGACCTGGAGCGCCTGCCTTTCATGAGCAGCACCATGGGCAGCAATGCCGACGGCTCCTCGCGCGTCGTGCGGCTCAACCAGGTGGCGACCGTGAAGGAAAGCACCGGCCCCAACCAGATCAACCGCCGCGACATGGCGCGCGAGGTTGCCATCAACGCCAACGTCTACAACCGCTCGGCCGGCGAGGTCTCCAACGACATCAAGGCCGTGCTCGACAGCTTCAGCTTCCCGCCCGGCTACCGCTACCAGTTCAGCGGGTCGACCAAGAACATGGCCGAATCCTTCGGCTACGCGGTGTCGGCGCTGGTCATGGCCATCCTGTTCATCTACATGATCCTGGCCAGCCAGTTCAAGAGCTTTCTGCAGCCCATGGCGCTGATGACCTCGCTGCCGCTGACCCTGATCGGCGTGGTGCTGGCGCTGCTGCTGTTCCGCTCCACGCTGTCGATGTTCTCCATCATCGGCGTGGTCATGCTGATGGGCCTGGTCACCAAGAACGCCATCCTGCTGGTCGATTTCGCCATCCGCATGCGCGCCGACAGGGTGGATGTGGACGGCCACCGCGTGCCCGGCATGGAGCGCGCCGAGGCCCTGCTGCATGCCGCCAAGGTGCGCCTGCGCCCCATCCTGATGACCACGCTGGCCATGATCTTCGGCATGGTGCCGCTGGCCTTTGCCCTGACCGAGGGATCGGAACAGCGTGCCCCCATGGGCCAGGCCGTCATCGGCGGCGTGATCACCTCCTCGCTGCTGACCCTGGTGGTGGTGCCCGTGACCTACTGCTACCTGGACGACCTGGGCCAGTGGTTCAAGCGCAAATTCGGCCCCAAAACCCGGCACGCCGACCCCGCCGAACCCCACCCCGTCAGCCCTGCGGCCATCATGGCCGACCGCTAAAATCAAAGGTTTATCTCGTGTACACCCCTTCCCTTTCCAATTCGCCCAACCACAGGTCCGCCATGAACTACGAACAAGCCCGATTCAACATGATTGAACAGCAAATCCGCCCCTGGGAAGTGCTGGACAACCAGGTCCTTTCCCTGCTCGCCGTAGTCAAGCGCGAAGACTTCGTGCCGGCGGCCCACAAGGCCCTGGCCTTTGTCGACATGGAGATCCCGCTGCCGCCCCATGCCAACTCCAGCCAGTGCATGCTGGCGCCCAAGGTCGAAGCCCGCATCCTGCAGGAACTGGCCGTGCAGAAGCACGAAAAAGTGCTCGAGATCGGCGCCGGCTCCGGCTACATGGCCGCCCTGCTCGCGCACCGCGCGCAGCAGGTGGTCACACTCGAGATCGACCCCGTGCTGGCGCAGACCGCGCGCGACAACCTGCAACGCGCCGGCCTCTACAACGTGGAGGTGCGCATCGGCGACGGCAGCGCGACCCAATCCCTGCAAGGCCCCTTCGACGTCATCGTGCTCAGCGGTTCGGTTGCCGAAGTGCCGTCCTCGCTGCTGTCGCTGCTCAAGATCGGCGGGCGCCTGAGCGCCATCGTCGGTTTCGAACCCGTGATGCGCGCCACCCTGGTCACGCGTGTGGCCGAAGATGCCTGGCGCACCACCCAGGCCTGGGACACCGTGGCGCCGCGCCTGCTGAACTTCCCCGAGCCCTCCGGTTTCAGCTTCTAAACCGGCAAAAACGACACCCGCTCACGACAACACCTGAAAGCGCCTCCATGGTTCCCCAGCTCAATCCCGCCGATTTCAGCGCCTGGCGCGACAACGCCGGCGAGGGCGCACCCGCCCTGCCCGTGGTGCTCGACGTGCGCGAGCCCTGGGAATTGCAGACAGCCTCGGTCAAGGAAGACGGCTTCAGGCTGCTCCACATCCCCATGCGCGAGATTCCGGTGCGCCTGGCCGAACTGCAGGAAGCCGGCACCGGCCAGCCGATTGCCTGCCTGTGCCATCACGGCATGCGCAGCCTGCAGGTCGCCAATTACCTCACGCAAAGCGGTTTTACCGAAGTCGTCAACCTGCAGGGCGGCATCAATGCCTGGTCGCAGCAGGTGGACCCTTCGGTGCCGCAGTACTGAAACGAAACTCCGCCGCTCTTTCCTCTTTCATTCGCAGATTCATTCATTTCTTCAGGACTCTTATGACCACGCCCAAGAATCCGCCGGCCCGTCTGGCGATGCTGCCCCTGTCGATCGCAGCCGCCGTGGCGCTGCTGGCCACCGCGCCCCTGGCGCAAGCCCAGAGTCTCGTCGAGCTGTATGAATCTGCCCGCGCCTTCGACGCCGCCTATCAGTCGGCCAAGCTGCAATACGATGCGAACCTCTACAAGGCCGACCAGGCCAAGGCCGGCATCCTGCCGACGGCGGGCCTTCAGGCCGGCGTGTCGCGCACCGCGTTTGAAAACACGGCCCCGGTGATAGACCGCAGCTTCAACACGCAAAACGCCACGCTCAGCCTCTCGCAGCCGCTGTACCGCCCGGCCAACTGGGCCACCTACCAGCAGGCCTCCCGCCAGGTGGACCTGGCCAAGGCCCAGCTCGAAACGGCCGACCAGGACCTGATCGTGCGCACCAGCCAGGCCTACTTCGACGTGCTGGCCGCGCAGGACACCCTGACCTTTGTGCGCGCCCAGAAAGCCGCGGTGGCTGAACAGCTCGCCTCGGCCAAGCGCAACTTCGAGGTCGGCACCTCCACCATCACCGACACGCGCGAGGCACAGGCCCGCTACGACCTGGTGATCGCCCAGGAACTCGCCGCCGAGAACGACCTGCGCGTCAAGAAAATCGCGCTGGACACCCTGGTCGGCAAGACCGACACCCAGCCCAAGCCCCTGACCAGCCCCGTCGGACTGCCGACGGTGACGCCGGCCGACGTCAACACCTGGGTGGCGCAGTCCGAACTCGTGCACCCCAGCATCCGCCAGGCGCAGAGCAATGTGGAGATCGCCGAGCTGGAAGTGGACAAGGCCGAAGCCGGCCACAAGCCGACGCTGGACGCGCAGGCCAGCTACAACGTCACGCGCAACCCCTCGGGCACCGCGACCACCATCCCGCCCTTCGCCTTCCGCACCAACACCACCACCGTCGGCGTGCTGCTCAACGTGCCGCTGTTCGCGGGCTTTGCCACGCAAAACCGCGTGCGCGAAACCCTGTCGCTGCGCGACAAGGCCAAGAGCGACCTCGAGGGCGCGCGGCGCAACGTGGCGCAGGCCACGCGCACCGCCTACTTCGGCGTGCAGTCGGGCCAGGGCCAGGTCAAGGCGCTGGAGGCTGCCGAGCTGTCCAGCCAGAGCGCGCTGGACGCCAACAAGCTGGGCTACCAGGTCGGCGTGCGCATCAACATCGACGTGCTCAATTCGCAAAGCCAGCTGTTCCAGACCAAGCGCGACCTGGCCAAGGCGCGCTACGACGTGCTGCTGGGCGATTTGAAACTGCGCCAGGCCAACGGCACGCTGACGCCTGAAGACCTGCAGAAAATCAACGCGCTGCTGGCAAAATAAGCACGGCCACGCCGCAAAAAACCTGCATACAAGGCCGCGTACCGCGGTACATGACAACAACATGCTGATGCCCGTCGACAACGCGATTCCCCTGCCCATCGAAGCCGAGCGCGTGCACGGCACGCCGGTGCACGCCATCAAAGGCCCCAGCTTCGAGCTGATCCACGAAACCACCTGGGACGAACTCAAGCGCTCGGGCCGCCGGCAGCCCTTCGACAAGCCCGTGCTGGTCAAGGGCGGTGTGCACCACTGGCCGGCCTGGAAAAAATGGTCGTTTGAGTTCCTCGCCGACGTCTGCGCCGGCAGGGGCGCCGAGGTGCCGGTCAAGTTCACCGATGGCCTGGTCGAACAAGGCGTGACCAAGGGCCGCCCTTTTCTTCCGGTCGCGCCCTACCTGCGCGAACTCGGCAAGGCGGCACAACGCACACCCGACCCCATGGCCGGCCTGCTGCCCAAGCCCGTGCGCGACGGCTACAAACCCGGCGAACGCTTTCACCTGAACTGGGCCCACATGCAGTCGTTCAAGCCGACGACGCTGTACCTGGCCCAGTGGGACATCCTCCAGAAATACCCCGAGCTGCGCCGCGACCTGCTCATCAAGAGCCTGTGGCCCGGCCGCATGACCTGGGAATACGTCTTCATGGGCCCGGCCAATACCGTGACCGGCCTGCACAATGATTTCCCGCACAACTGGTTTGTGCAGCTCCAGGGCGTCAAGGAGTTCATCCTTTTCTCGCCCGACCAGCGCCAGCACATGTGCCCGGCCGCCAAGTACGACTGGGGCGCCACGCTCAGCGACATCAACGTCTCGCGACTGCCCGAACAGGTCCGCGAGCTTGCCTCCTTCGAGAAGGCCCACGGCTACCACGCCCGTGTCGAGGCCGGCGACGCGCTCTTCATTCCCAGGCGCACCTGGCATTCGGTGGTTTCGGTGGAGCCCTCCATCAGCCTGGGCATGTTCGGCCTCACGCCCTGGGAAGTCGCCACCGGGGGCGCCTGGGCCACGCTGCGAGACTGGGCGCATCACCTGGGCCTCTACGCCCACAATAACTGCACCTGCCATAAAAAAAATTAGCCCCCACGCTTTTCACTTCGCCTTCGGCTCCGTGTAATGCGCTGCCCCCCGAGGGGGCGCTGCGCCTGCGGTCTGGCAAAGCCAGTCCCGCGGCCCCTGCTGGTTAAAGAGTCCTATGGAGGCTTACTTCCCGCTGGCTTTCACGAAGGTGTTCAGTGCATCCAGGGTCCTGGCCGTGGCGCCGCGATTGCGGTCAGCAAAGGCCAAGCCCGCTGCCACCGCCGCAGCATGCGCGTCCGGCCTATCCATCCACTTGCGCGCGGTGCGCACGCCCTGCTCCATGTCGACCACGCGCTTCGCGGCGCCGGCTTCCACGGCCAGTTCGGCGGCTTCGGTGAAATTGAAGGTGTGCGGGCCCATCACCACCGGGCAGCCGCTGGCGGCCGCCTCGATGAGGTTCTGGCCGCCCAGGGGCGCGAAGCTGCCGCCCAGCAAGGCGACATCGCTCATCGCGTAATACAGGGCCATCTCGCCCAGCGAGTCGCCCAGCCAGACATCCGCCTCCAACGCATCGCCGACCGGCCCGCCCGCGTCATCGACCCAACCGGAGCGGCGCGAGACGCGCAGGCCGTGCTGACGCACCAGACCCTCCACCTCGTTGAAGCGCTGGGGATGGCGCGGCACCAGCAGGATCCTGAAGCGGCTTCCGGTCTCCTGGGCAAGCTCCGCTGGCGGCGCATGCTCCGACTGGGCCATGGCATTGAGCTGGCTCAGGAACTGCTCTTCCTCGCCCTCGCGTGAGCTGGCGAACATCATCACCGGCAGCGCCAGCGCGCGGCGCCAGGCCTTGCCCTTTTCCTGTTGGGCATCGTCAAGCGAGGCATCGAATTTGATGTTGCCGAACACACCGCTGACGGTCGCGCCGGCTTCGCGAAAGCGGCGCGCATCATCGTCCGTCTGGGCGTATACCGCTGACAGCGCGCCATAGGCCGGGATCGAAAGTGACGAAATCCTGCGTGCCTGCTTCAGGGATTTTTCAGACAAGCGGCCGTTGACCAGCACCAGCGGCATACCGCGCGCTTTCGCTGCGGCCACCAGCTGGGGCCACACCTCGGTTTCCATCAACAGGCCCAGGCGCGGCTTGAAGTGCTCAAAGAAACGGGCGACCGCGCCAGGACTGTCCCAGGGCTGCCACACCTGCACATCGCCGGGCTGCAGCAGGGCCACGCCTTCGGCGCGCCCGGTGGCCGTGCCGTGCGTCAGCAAAATGCGCAGGCCCGGATGGCGCTCGCGCAAGGCCTTGAGCAGCACGGCCGCGGCGCGGGTCTCGCCCAGGGAAACGGCGTGCACCCAGACCAGTTCGGAGCGGGTTTCGGCCGGCTGCGTGTAGCGGCCGAAGCGCTCTTCCACCGCCTCGAGGTAGCCCGGCTCCTGCTTTGCGCGGCGCGCCAGCTTGCGGCGCAGCAGCGGCTGCCCGCACCACATCAGCAGTGAATAAAGCTTCAGCGCCAGCGCACTCATACGGCAACCCCGGCTGCGGCCTTGCAAGCCAGCCAGGCCTGCCAGACCTCTTCCACGCCCGGCGCCGGCTGCGCGAACACGCTGAGCTGCCGGCCGCCATGGCCCGGCGCGGCAGTTTCGGGCCCGGTGCGCCAGGCCGTGTCGAAGTTGTAGATCTGCACATGCGGCAAATCCAGCGCAACGGCGATGTGGCTCACGCCGCTGTCTACGCCTATCACGCCGGCGCATTGCGCGAGCTCGCCGGTGAGCGCGTCCAGCGCCAGTGCGGGCGGCACCACGGCCGATCCGGCCATCGTGCCATTCAGCGCCCCGGCCATCGCCTGGCTGGTGGCCTGCTCCGCCGCATTGCCGTGCGGCAGCCACACCTGGTAGCCCGCGGTGTTCAGACGATGGCCCAGCGCCAGCCAGTGGCTGAGCGGCCATTCCTTGTCGGCGCGCGAAGTGCCATGGACAAAGGCGATGCGGCCCGCGGGGAAGTGCTCATGGACCTTTGCGGGCGTCGCAGCAACTTTCAGCCCAAAGCGCGCGGCGGGGGCATGGCTGTAGCCCAGCGCGCGCGCCGCAAGTTCACGCGAACGCCGCACCGCATGGATGTGGGGCTCCACCGCAATCGCTACGTCGGCCACCCAGCGCGTGGGCGCTTCGTAACCCGAGCCGTCCGTCTGGTTGGCCAGCGCATACCGCTTGCCGCCGGGCGCCAGCCGGGTCAGCCGCGCCACCAGGGCGGACTTGGCCAGGCCCTGCAGGTCGATGACGGCGTCATAGGCCTCCTGTTGCAGCTCACGCTTGAAGGCACGCCAGGCCTGGCGCGTGGCCGCTGTCCAGAAGGACTTGCGCCAGCGCCGTATCTCACAGGGAATCACACGGTACAGCCCTTCGCTGCGCGCCAGCAGGGGAGCAAAAGATTTCTCCACTACCCAGTCAATCTGCGCATCCGGCAGCGCGACGCGTATGTCCTGCACCACGGGCAGGGTATGCACCACATCGCCCAGGGAGGACAGCTTGACCAGGAGAATTTTCATGAAGGCTGATTCTATGGCCCTCACGGGCGCTAACTTCGTAGGGATCCCGACGCCCCGCAGGTCGTGGCGCACGCGGCATTGGCCCCCCCCGTTCGCCCTGAGGTATCGAAGGGCTGTCTTGCTACAGGGCAGGCTTCGATACCTCAGCCCGAACGGATAGGGGTTGAGCCTGGGCAGGGGTGGGTTTAATGCGCCGCAGCGGCCAGGTTCGCGTCAGGCTTCACACTACGCAGCAGCGCCAGCATGTCCCCCTCTATGCGCTCCATCGCCTGCTGGGTATGACCTTCAAAGCGCAACACCAGCACAGGCGTGGTATTGGACGCGCGAATCAAGCCAAAGCCGTCAGGCCAGTCCACACGCACGCCGTCAATCGTCGAGATCTTGGCGGGCGCCGCGAATTTCGCCGACTTGATCAGCGCATCGACCACCGCATGCGGCTCGCCCTCTTTGCAGGCCACATTGAGTTCGGGCGTGCTGAAGCTGGTGGGCAGGGCATTGAGCACCATGCCGGCATCGGGCACGCGGCTCAGGATTTCCAGCAGGCGGGCGCCGGCATAGGTGCCGTCGTCAAAACCGTACCAACGCTCCTTGAAGAAGATATGGCCGCTCATCTCGCCACCCAGTGGCGAATCGATTTCCTTCATCCGGGCCTTGATCAGCGAATGGCCGGTCTTGTACATCTCGGGCACACCGCCGGCGGCCTCGATCTCGGGCGCCAGGCGCTGCGAGCATTTCACGTCGAACAAAATCCTGGCGCCCGGCTCGCGCGAGAGCACGTCGCGGGCGAACAGCATCATCTGCCGGTCGGGGTAGATGTTCTGGCCGTCCTTGGTGACAATGCCCAGCCGGTCACCGTCGCCGTCAAAGGCCAGGCCCAGTTCGGCATCGCCGTTTTGCAGGGCCTTGATCAGGTCCTTGAGGTTTTCAGGCTTGCTCGGGTCGGGATGGTGGTTGGGAAAGTTGCCGTCCACTTCGCTGAAGAGTTCGGTGACCTCGCAGCCCAGCGCGCGAAAGATGGCGGGCGCCGATGCGCCGGCAATGCCGTTGCCCGAATCCACGACGATTTTCATCGGGCGCTCCAGCTTGATGCCCGAGACAATGCGCTCGCGGTAGGCCGCGCCCACATCGACCTGGCGAATCGTGCCGGCCTGTTGGGGCAACACCCAGTCCTGGCCATCGATGGCGCGGCGCAGCGCCTGTATCTCCTCGCCGTAGATCGCGCGCCCGGCCAGCACCATCTTGAAGCCGTTGTAGTCCTTGGGGTTGTGGCTGCCCGTGACCTGTATGCCCGAACCGGCCAGCGTGCTGGCGGCAAAGTAAAGCATAGGCGTGGTGACCATGCCCACATCGATCACCTCTATGCCCGTGGCGGCCAGGCCGCGCATCAGCGCCGCGCTGAGCGACGGCCCGCTGAGCCGGCCGTCGCGGCCCACGGCCACGGCTTTTTCGCCTTCGGCCAGCGCCGCCATGCCAAAGGCCTTGCCCAGGGCCTCGGCCATCTCTTCATGGATGGTGGACGGCACGATGCCGCGTATGTCATAGGCCTTGAAAATGGACGGGTTGATTTGCATCGGGTGCGGTTCCTGGAGCTGCGGGAATAAGCCGTGACAAGCCTGTATGTGGCTGGAGAAGCGCATTCATTGTAGGTGGCGGCCCTGCCATCCCCTGTAGGCGGCAGCCTTTTCCAGCCAGTCCGTTCAGACTATTGCCGGCCCGCCCCAAAAAGCCGAAAACCACCCCAAAACAGGCCCCCACGGAGCGCCCAGGGACATGTCCGAAAACGGCCAGTTAAAAGCACCCCGCGGCGTATCATTTCTTCCATGGACCGCGACAACACCCCTCTTGCCGACAACGACTGCTACCTCGCCCTGAAGGCGCGGGACGCGCGTTTTGACGGCAGCTTTTTCACCGGCGTGACCTCCACCGGCATTTATTGCCGGCCGGTCTGCAGCGTGAAAACGCCCAAGCGCGAGAACTGCCGTTTCTTCCACCATGCGGCCCAGGCCGAGAATGCCGGCTTCCGGCCCTGCCTGCGCTGCCGGCCCGAGCTGGCGCCGCACTCGGTGGTGTGGTCGATACAGGATGCCTCCTACATCCTGGCGCACCAGGCCGCGCGCCTGCTGGACGAGCCCGAGGTCTGGGCCGGCGAGGCGCCCTCGGTCGAGAAGCTCGCGGCACGGCTGGGCGTGAGCGACCGCCATGTGCGGCGCATTTTCGAGGCGCAGTTCGGCGTCTCGCCCATGCAGTATTTGCAGACGCACAGGCTGCACACCGCCAAGCAGCTGCTGGCCGACACCGACCTGCCCATCACGCAGATCGCGCTGATCAGCGGCTTCGCCAGCGTGCGCCGCTTCAACGCCGCCTTTGTCGAGCACTACAAGCTCAATCCCACGCAGCTGCGGCGCCAGGGCGCGCCCCGCGGCGGCGACGTGGGCGAAGGCGCGACCATACGCCTGGGTTACCGCCCGCCCTATGACGTACAGGCCATGCTGGCCTTCTTCACCAAGCGCTGCATCAGTGCCATCGAATTCATTGACGCCGAAGCAGCGCAACCCTGCCTGGGTCGCACCCTGAGCATTGAATCCGGCGGCAAGCAGCACACCGGCTGGCTGCTGGCGAGCTTTGAAGAAGAGCGCTCGCGCCTGGTGCTGCGCGTCAGCGACTCGCTGCGCGAAGTGCTGCCGCAGGTGATACGACGCGTGCGCACCACCTTCGACCTGGACGCCGACCCGACCGCCATCAACGGCGTGCTGCACGCCGCCTTCCCCGAGGGCGACGGCCTGCGCGTGCCGGGCGCGCTGGACGGCTACGAGCTCGCGGTGCGCGCCGTGCTGGGCCAGCAGATCACCGTGGCCGCGGCGCGCACCCTGGCCCAGCGCATGGTGGACCGCTTCGGCGAGCCGGTGCAAACGCCGTGGCCCCGGCTCACACGCCTCTTTCCCGCGCCGGCCGTGCTGGCGGCCGCCAGCGGTGATGCGTTGGGGCAGCTGGGCATCGTCAGGCAGCGCCAGGCCGCGATCGTGGGCATTGCGCAGGCGGTGGCCGACAAGCGCCTGCAGCTGCACAGTGGAGCGGACGTCAGCGCCACGCTGGCCACGCTCAAGGAATTGCCCGGCATAGGCGACTGGACCGCGCAGTACATCGCCATGCGTGCGCTGCGCTGGCCCGACGCATTTCCGGCGGGCGACGTGGCGCTGCACAAGGCCCTTGGCGTACAGGGACTGAAGAACCCGGCGCGCGAGGCCGAGCTGGCCTCGGCGGCCTGGAAACCCTGGCGCAGCTACGCCGTAATACGCGCCTGGAGCGGCACGCTGGAGCGCCCCGGCTGAGGCACAGCGGTAACGGGAAGTGATTCATGCGAGAGCGGAATGAATGCCGCGCCTCGATTTCATTGGACGGTACAGCGCCCAGGCGCGAACATCGCCGGTGAATGATCGAGCCGGCCTTCGCCCCGCGAAGAGAGACAAGCCAGCCAAAGCGCCTTATAGGACTCAAAAAGACCTGATAAGGCAGAAACTCGAAACCAACTCGAACCTAACTCGACATTCAAAAGGTGAACAAGATGAAATTCGACAACTCCATCGTCCAGACGACCTTTCACAGCCCCCTCGGGGAAATGATCATCGCAGCCACCGACAAAGGCCTCGCCGGCGTCTGGTTCGCCGGCCAGCGGCACCTGCCGCCGCAACTCGTGAAGCCCTATGTGTGGCGCGAAGACCCCGATCACCCGGTCCTCAGGCAGGCCATCACGCAGCTCAGCGAATACTATGCCGGCACCCGCACGGTGTTTGACCTGCCGCTGGACCTGGGCTACGGCACGGCCTTCCAGCAGTCGGTGTGGCAGGCCCTGCTGGCCATTCCGCAAGGCGGCACACTGAGCTACGGCCAGGTCAGCCAGCGCATCGGCAAGCCCGAGGCGGTGCGCGCCGTGGGCGCGGCGGTCGGGCGCAACCCGCTCAGCGTGATCGTGCCCTGCCACCGCGTGCTGGGCTCCGACGGTTCGCTCACGGGCTATGCAGGCGGCCTGCACCGCAAGACGGCTTTGCTTAAACTCGAGGGCGCACTTCAGGAGAGCATGCAATGAGTTCCAGTCCTTCCGGCATCGCCGCGCCTTTGGGCGCGGCGGCAGCCAAGCCCAAAAGCTGGGTTGCCGATTTTGTGATGCTGGCCGCCATCTGGGGCTCGTCCTTTCTGTTCATGCGCATCAGCACGGTGGAGTTCGGCCCGCTGCCGACCGCCGCCCTGCGCGTGGCCATCGCCGCGCTGTTCCTGCTGCCCATCGTCTGGCTGCGCGGGCTGCTGCCCGAACTCAAGGCCAACTGGAAAAAAATCTTCTTCATCGGCGTGCTCAATTCAGGCATTCCGTTCGCGTGTTTTTCCTTCGCGCTGCTGTCCATCACCACCGGCCTCTCGGCCATCCTCAACGCCACCGTACCCATGTTCGGCGCGCTGATCGCCTGGCTGTGGCTCAAGGACAAGCCCAACGGCTCTCGCATCCTGGGCCTGATCGTCGGTTTTGCCGGCGTGGCCATGCTGGCCTGGGACAAAGCCACCTTCAAGCCCGACGCCTCGGGCGTGGCGCCCGGCTGGGCCGTGCTGGCCTGCCTGCTCGCCTGCCTGTGCTATGGCATCTCGGCCAGCTACACCAAGCGCTACCTGACGGGCATGCCGCCCCTGGTCACCGCCGCTGGCAGCCAGATGGGCGCGACGCTGGGCCTGGCCCTTCCCGCCGCCTGGCTGTGGCCGGCGCAGATGCCGGGCGCGCACGCCTGGCTGGCGCTGCTGGCCGTGGGCGTGGTCTGCACCGGGGTGGCCTACATCCTGTTCTTCCGCCTGATTGAAAACGCCGGTCCGCCGCGTGCGCTGTCGGTCACCTTCATGGTGCCGGTGTTCGCCGTGATCTATGGCGTGATCTTCCTCGGCGAGCATGTGACGGCCTGGATGGTGATATGCGCCGCGGTGATTGTGTGCGGCACGGCGCTGTCCACCGGCTTGCTCAAGCTGGGGCGCAAGGCAGCCTAGGCGGCGCTCCAACAAAACAGATTTCAGCTGTAATACACGCGTCGCCCGGGCTGGGTGAGAATCACGGTTCTCATTCATCCGACTCACACATACAAGGGCGACTCACATGCTGCAGTTTCATGCCTCCGGCCAACCGGCCGGGCGCCGCACCACTCCCCAAACTTCCCCAACGGCGCTGCGCGCGCTGCTCGCCGGCATCTGCCTGCTGGCTTCCGTAGGCAGCGCCCAAGCACAGGCATCACTTGATGCCATGGTCAAGGAAGAAGCGCAGCAGGCCGCCTTCCCGGCCATGGCCGCCGCGGTGGTCAGCAAGGGCAAGCTGGTGGCCGTGGGCACGGGCGGCACGCGCCGCGTGGGCACGGAGATTCCCGTCACGCACGATGACCGTTTCCACATCGGCTCCGACACCAAGGCCATGACGGCGCTCATGGCCGCGATGATGGTCGAGGAAGGCAAGCTGCGCTGGGACAGCACCCTGGCCGAGGTCTTCCCCGAACTGGCCGCCGGCATGGACGCCGGTGTGCGCCGCGTGACCATCAACCAGCTGCTGTCGCACACCAGCGGCTTTCCTTCCGACAACGCCGACTTCGAAGCCCTGCTGGCCAAAATTCCCGCCCAGCCCGGCAATCTCAGCGACCAGCGCTACTGGATGCTGCAACAGATCGCCGGCAAGGCCCTGGCCAGCGAGCCCGGCACTTCCTTTGCGTACTCCAACCTGGGCTACACCCTGGCCGGCGCCGTGATTGAACGCGTCAGCGGCACATCGTGGGAAGAGATGATCGTCCAACGCGTCTTCACGCCCCTGGGCCTGAAGACCGCCGGCATAGGGCCGCAAGCCAGCGTAGGCCGGGTGGACGCACCGCTGGGCCACACACTGGAAGACGGCAAGCTCAAGGCCATGCTGGCGAGCCCGCAGGCCGACAACCCGCTGGTCATCAGCCCGGCCGGCACCGTGCACATGTCGGTGCTGGACTTCGCGCGCTGGGGAGGCTGGATGGCCGGCCAGGGCAAGCGCCCGCCGCACCTCGTCAAACCCGAGACGATGAAAAAACTGGTGACGCCCGTGATCTCCATGGCTGCCACGGCCACCGCCTCCACCACCGTCGCGGGCGCCGCCGAATACGCCCTGGGCTGGGCCAGCAAGGACATGCCGTGGACCAGCTACCCGCTGGCCTTTCACGGCGGCTCCAACGGCATGAACAAGGCCTATATCTGGATAGACACCCGGCGCGACGCCTCCATCGTCGTCATGACCAATGTGGCCGTTCCCAGCACGGATGAGGTGATGCTCAAGCTGGGCGGGAAGCTTTATGGGCGATATGTGAGCCCTGCGAAATAAATAAAAACCGCGGGCGAAGAACGCTATATTTCGTCGATACCAACCAAGGAGCGAGCGAACATGAGCGACACCATCTGGGTACGCAGGAAATCCCAAGCCGGCACCGACGATTCAGGCGATGACTACGACCACTCGCTGTTCTGCGAGGCTTCTGAAGAGCTGGACGAACTCGCCAAAAGCCTCGGCGTGCGCATGCTTTCAGACTTCATCGACACCACCGACATGCAGTACAACATGTCCGAGGACGAGCTCCCCGAATCCTGGATTGTCGAAAACGAAAAATGGTTTGCGCCCGCGGATGCATTGCCTTCGCTCAAAAAGATCATCGAGCGCCTGAAATCCGGCAAAGCGGATGGCATTGAGGAAGACCTGCGCGCCGAGCTCATTGAAGAGCTTGAAGACTGCCTGGCCAAGGTGTCCGAGGCTGGGCAAGAGGGAGACCAGTTCCACTTCTGCCTCGTGATGTAAGAAGCGGGACGCCGCCCATGCCGCCCTACTCACCCCCGCCCTTGCTGGAGCCCTCCCTGCGCGCTTTGCAGGACTACATGCATCGCTTCTACCCGGAGCGTGTCGACACCGACCCCATCCCCCTGGACTTCTGGTCGGTCGAAGACGATGAGCTGTTTCTCGAAATCCTGAGCTATATGCCGTTGCATATCAGCGAAGAGGCCCAAGCCAGGTTCGCTGAATGGCCTGTCGCCTTTCAGCTCGCATACCCGATCTTCTGGCTTGAAGATGACTATGAAGTCAACGGCTGGACTGCGTTGACCAACGCGGGTGAGGACCTTCTTCAACGCGCGATGGATGCCTATAAGCGAATCGGCATGCACTCCGAAGCACAAGCCCTCGCCAAGGCATTGGCATCGGTTCGCAAGGCGCCTGCGGATGAAGAGGCGGCTGAGCGGGCGTACAAGTCCGTCTCGAATCCGTATGCGGACGATGAGGCCAAGTTCGAGGAACTGCTGCGCTTCTTTCGGGGGAATCCGGAGCTTTGGTGAACAACGAAGGCTATTCAATGAGCACTTTCCTGATCAGTGCAGGCGGCGTCCTGACACTCGTCGGGGTTTTACTGTTATCTGGTGCGGAAGATCTTCTGCCGCTTGAACTTTGGGCCTGGCTGCATGGAGTTCCTGCAGAGGGTCACTACTTCAGGGGTGTTCCAGCAGACGAGAGTCACAGCCTCATTGAGTTCACTCTTCTTGGAATCGGCACCGCACTCGCAATGGTCGGCTGGATTTTGCGCCGAAGGCGCAATACCGATGCCTAACCGCGCGTCCGAAGCGACAATCCCCAGCAAACTTCTACCTGCGTTTCCCCTTCAACCTTAGGCACTTGAATGCCGCTGTCTCCAAACACGTACCTTCTGTCCTCAGTTGCAATAGGTTTGGCACAAATCGCCGACGCTGCAATCCTGGTCAAGCACAAAGATAGCGGTCGCCTGGGCTACTTCACGACCATCTTTTCGCTCGCAGAGTACGGGTGGGCAACGGTATCCTTCTTTGAATGGAAAACCGCTGAAGGCTCATTTCCGCTCTGGCTTCCGGTTTCTTTCATCGCATACACGGTGGCATTCTTCGTGGCCGGGATCGTGTTGGCCATTCAAAATCGAGGTGAAGACATGAAAGTTCCAAGGCATTTGGCTATCGCAGGCGGTGTGTTTGGCTTGTACTTCTCGGTTGCGGCTGCACTTCAAGTCGCAAGCGCCTAACCTCTCCGCCGGCGGGACGCCCCAAGAAGTTCCGGACCTAGCCACCATGAACGAATACAGCGTTTCCTACGACGAAAACTACATCCTTAGCAGCATCGACCGCTACAGAAGGCAGCGACACGTATATCCGTGGTTCATTGCCGTAAAGCTTCTATGCGGCCTAGGATTGGCCCTTCTACTGGGCATCATCATCTGGGGAGTGATGTCTGCTTCGGGTCAGATGAACCCTTTACTCATCATTGCAGCAGTCATTGGGGGCTTCTTGCTCTTGCTACTCCAGGGTCCTCGGATCGACTATTTTTTTCTCAAGCGGGGGCTGAAGAAATCTCCGCTGTACGGCGAGAACACCCGCATCGAGGTGGATGATTCAGGGGTTTCCGTCTCAACGTCCAAGACAAAGGCCATTCTGCAATGGTCGGCGTTCACTAAGGCGCGACGACTTGATGCTGGATTCCTGATTTTTACGGACCCGAATGCATTTCAATGGTGGCCGGACACGGCACTTGTTTCCGGAACGGTTGACGAAGTAGACCGGCTACTTCAGGCGAAGGTTGTTGCCTACGAGCGCAGTCAGGCTTGACCATTTCTTCGGATGACGCACGCTACTTGCATATCCAGCAAACGCTAGCGAGCACGCGGTAGAGGAACCAGATTCCTAGAAATGCAGCGACAACGATTGCTACAAGGCATCCCGTGGCTCCTGAAGCGGCGAAATTCTGCGCCTTGTGTTCGGATCGCGAGGCGCATGACGCGCCCTGTTGCATGTATGGCACGCAGAAGCACCTAAACTATTGAAAGCTCCGCAGGTCTTGCACTCCCAGTCGCTCATAGCCGCCTAAAGTTTGAATTGAGCAAACTGTTGTAGGCTGGTTCGCTTGCTGAGGTTTCGGTGTTGATCGATCTGTTAGGCCTCATGCCCTGGATCTTCGCTACGGCCTCTTCTTCAGTTCCGCCAGTACTTGGTCGAGCTTTCGTTCCAGGCGCAAATTCGTGGCGCCCACAAAGAACCAAATGCAAATAATGTTCACCAGGGGAATCGCCCCCAAGATAGTCCACTTCAAGGTGTTTCGCCCCTTCTCCTTGGCCAAGAGGTATGCGCCTACCGCAATGAACAGTGACATGAACATGAGCGGCAGAAGGGAAATAAAGACTGATGGTTCGTTTTGCATAGAGATAGTTGGTAAAGATTGCGAGAGTTTCAGTCACGCCTTTGAAGTCTAACGCTCAGCGAAAGAGGTGGATTGGCAACTTGCCCCCCTCTCTGTATGGACCAGTGGAGGCCATAGAACCGATTTTTCTGTGCCTGACCATCGCTATCTGTTCGAGTTTGAGCCGCTGAACCCGGTGGACTTCTCGTCGCTTGGTCAACCCTACTACAACGCCCCCGCCACCACATTGATGCTGAGCGCCAGGATCAGCATGTTGAAGCCGAAAGACAGCACGCTGTGCACCAGCGTAAGCCGGCGCATTTCGCGAGAGGTGACCTGCACGTCGGAGACCTGCGAGGTCATGCCGACCACGTGGGCGTAGTACAGAAAGTCAAAGTAATCCGGGTCCAGGTTGCCGGGGAAACACAGGCCGGGGCCGTCCGGCTCGTTGCGCTTTTCTTCGTGGTAGTAGCGATGCGCATAGCGGAAGGCGTAAATCGTCTGGATGAACAGCCACGAAGCGGCTAGTGCCGCGACGGAGAGCGCGATGTGCAGGGTGCGCGCCATGCCCGAAAGGTCTTTGGCCTGCTGCATCATCAGCGTGATGGCGGCGACGCAGGCCATGGTGGCCAGCACCAGCAGCAGGAACAGCACGATACTGGGCTCGTCCTGCGCCTGGGCGCGTTCGCGCGTGCGTTTGGCGTCAAAGCGCACGCACAGCCACCAGGCCAGGCCCAGGTAAACGGCGATGCCGGCGCACCAGCCGAGCAGGCCGCGGAACTGCCAGCCCATGGGCAGCGGCAGGGCCGCCACCACCAGCCCGGCCACCAGGCCCAGGGTGAGGCGCTGAGGGCCTGTGGTTTCGGAAAAATGTTTGCGCATGGGTGCATTGTGGGGCCGGTGGCGCGCCGGCTTCAAGCACCTTCCCCTTACGCCGGACAGTCGCCACCCATGGTGCGGTGGTACCACTCATGGAAATGCCGCATGCCGTCCTCCAGCGGCGACTGGTAGGGCCCGGTGTCCGAGACGCCGCGCGCCAGCAGCGCGCGCCGGCCCGCATCCATGCGCTCGCCGATCTCGTCATCCTCCCTGGCGGTTTCCATGTAGGCGGCGCGTTGCGCCTCCATGAATTCCGGCTCGAAGGCGGCGATCTCCTCGGGGTAATAAAACTCCACGACGTTAACGGTTTCCTGCGGGCCCTTGGGATACAGGGTGGAAAGAACCAGCACATGCGGGTAGAGCTCAATCATGTGGGTGGGGAAGTAAGTCACCCACACCGCTCCGAAGTCGGGCGGCGTGCCGGTGCGGTATTGCAGCAGGCGATCGTGCCAGGTGCTGTAAATGTCGGAGCCGGGCGTGCTCAGCGCTTCGTGTACACCGACGCGCTGCATGCTGTACCAGTCGGCGAAATCCCAGCTGAGGTTCTCGCAGCTCACAAAGCTGCCCAGGCCCGGGTGGAAGGGCGCGACGTGGTAGTCCTCCAGGTAGACCTCGATGAAGGTCTTCCAGTTGTAGTTGCACTGGTGGACCTCCACGTGGTCCAGCACATAGTCTGAAAAATCAAACTCGGGCCTTTTGAACAACGGCGCCATGTCCCGAGCCGGATCGCGCGGGCCTTCAAACAGCAGGCCGTGGCAGTTGCGCAGCGGAAAGCGCTGCAGGTTCTTGCAGGGCTTTTGCTCGAACTGCGGCGCGCCCAGCAGCTCGCCGCTGCTGGTGTAAGTCCAGCGGTGCAAGGGGCACACGATATGCCCGCCCGCCGCCGCCAGGTTGCCTTTGGGATTGGCCGCGCCGGCCACATCGCCGGTCTCGCCGCCCAGGATCAATGCCTGCCGATGGCGGCAGACATTGGACAGCAGCTCCACACCTTGCGGGTTGCGCACCAGCACGCGGCCGCCGCCTTCGTGCGCGAGCCGGCGCCAGTCGCCGACCTGCGGCACGGCTTTTTCATGGCCTATGTATTGGGCGGCGTTGTTGAAGATCAAGGCCTGTTCGCGCGCAAACAGGGCCTCGTCGAAGTAAGCGCTGACGGGCAGCTGCGGGGACACCGGCATGAGATGCACCAGGCGTGCGATATCGTTCATGGAACTCTCCAGGGCGTGGCGACGCCTGCCTGCCTGAAAAAAGGCAGGGCCGCATCGCGGAATCAATGGCCCGGACTACGAGGGATCGGCCAGCAATCGGTCGATGCGCTTGTCGAGCGGGAGCTTGGGGCAGGTGCTGCACTTCTCACCGTCATGGCGGCGAAAGTAGTGGCAGCAGACCTTGCGGTCCAGAGCCAGCGCGGGCGTCCCGTCTCGCGCGCGGTAGGCAAACATGCCACAGCCGCCGGCAATGCCGAGCTGCGCCAGCCATTTTTCGCCAAGCGCAGCGACCTTGGTGTCCTCAAAAAGCCCTGGGCTGCTGCGATGCACCAGCAGCAGCGCGCCCAGCACGCATTCGGCCTGCAGCCGGTCGGCAGCACGGGCATGCAGGGCCACCAGCGGCATGAGGGCCGCGCGTGTGGCATCACAGAGGCTGCGCAGCTCACCGGCCGCGAGGCGCATACGTTCAGCCAGCGAAGCGGCCTTCATGGGCGCATGCACCGGTAACTGGAAGCCGCTGGGGAACCCACCCACCACGGGCTGCGTGAAGCCGGCGAGTCCAGGCACATGGCTGTCAAGGTGGGCGGCAATCACGCTGAGGTAGACCGGCTGCCAGATGGCCAGACCCCAGCAGCGCAGCGCCACATAGTGCGCGCCGGCTTCGGGGTAGGCTTCTGTCCAGCGGCGGCACAGCGCGCGCAAAGGACTTGTTGCCGCGCCCTCCTCTTCGGCATAAAGCAGCGCGTCGGGCAGCGGCGCATCGCCCTGCTTCCCACGTAGCGCGGGCGCAATGCCTGCGGCCAGTTGCAACACACGGGCAAGGTCGGCGTCGGGCGTGCTCGCCCACGCCTGCATCGGCGCGCATTCGTGCACCGGCTCCCCTGCCCGCATGTCCAGACTCATGCGACGCTTTCCGCCACCGGTTCCACCGCAGGCCTGGCCGCGGAACGGCGGCGCATGCCGGCAATCGGGTTCACCAGGTTTCCGGCCATCTTGAGGCTGGAAGCCGGGTCGGCCAGGTTGACCATCTGCACGTTGTTGCCCAGCTGCAGGCGGTTCAGGCAGGAATGCAGAAACTCGGGCACAAACATGTCGTAGTGCGCGAATTTTTCGGCCATCTCGGGATGGGCGTCCTCGTAGTCGCAAACGCAATCGGCCACCGCGCGCCAGAAGTCGTCTTCGCTGCAGCAGGCGTTTTCAACCAGCACCTGGTTGATGTGGCGCAGCACGCCGTCGAACACGTCGATAAAAATGCCCAGGAGCTTGAAGTGGTCGGGCACATCGACGGCCAGGCGTTCCACGCGCTCAGGCAGTTTCGCCTTGGCCTCGATGTTGAGGATGGCGCATTCCTCGGCGATATCTTTCATGATGGCGCGCACCGGCACATGTTTGTCGAGAACCAGGATCAGGTTCTCGCCATGCGGCATAAAGGTCAGGTCGTGCTTGTAGAAGCAGTGCAGCAGAGGCGTGAGGTAAGACTTCAGGTAGACCTTGAGCCAGGCCTTGGCGCCCAGGCCTGAGCGGCGTATCAGCTCGGGCAGCAGCGCATGGCCGTGCTTGTCGACATGCAGCAACGCGGCCATGGTCATCAGACGCTCGCCGGGTTTGAGCAGCGGCAGCGGGCTTTCGCGCCAGAGCGCCGAGAACATTTTTTTGTACGGCGTGTCAACGGGTATCGCGGCCTCGTAGTAGTGGTTGCGAAAGCCTATGGACGCCACTTCGCGCAGGATGGTGAAGCCGTTGGCGCGCAGGAAGGCATCGCCGTCCACCAGTTTCTTGATGAACTCGTTGATGGCCGGTGTGCCGGACATGTAGTAAGGCGAGAGGCCGCGCATAAAGCCCATGTTCAGGATGGACAGCGAGGTCTTCACATAGCGCTTGCTGCGGTCGCTGGTGTTGAAGAAGGTGCGTATCGACTGCTGGGCGATGTAGTTATCGCGGCCGTAGGCCAGGCAGATGATCTTGCGCTGGGCCACATAGCCCGCGAAGGCAATGGACAGCTTGTTGAACCACTGCCAGGGATGGGCTGGCATGAAGTGGTAGTCGGCCGGGTCCAGTCCCAGCGCGGCGACTTCACGGGTAAAGCCGTCCACGGTCTCCTGGCCGAGTTCTTCCGCCAGCAACTGTTCGTAGCTGAGCGTGGAGATGCAGGAAAAAGCCGCATGGTCCTTGTGCACGGCCAGCCAGATCACTCGGATCTCGGAACCGGCTTCGGGCGCATAGGCCTGGTAGTCGGCCGCGGTAAAACCCAGCCGGCCGTTGTTGGCGACAAAGCCCGGGTGGCCTTCGGTCATGGCGACTTCGATGGCCTGGAAGTCGGTGGCGTCGGCCAGCTCGGCGCTGCTGGGCGCGTCGGCCTTCATGCGCTTGTAGGCGCTGCCGAACAGCGTGCTGCTGATCTCGTCAAGGTAGATGGGCAGCAGCTCATCGCGAATGCCGAGACGCTGGCGGCATTCGATGATGAACTGCAGCGCGTCCAGCGGCTTTTCTTCGCCCTTGAGGTATTTGCGTATCGATTCGGGCTTGATAAACCAGTGGCGCAGCGCCAGGCGCCTGGCCTCAAACTGGTAGCTGGTGGCGCCGTCGTCCGAGGACAACTGGTAGAGCGCGAAGCCGCCTTCGCGCGGGCGCAACTGCTCGGGCTCAACGATGAGTTCATGGGCGTATTCGGCGATGGCCTTGCGCAGCAGCAGGCGGTTGGCCTGGGCCCAGGCCTCGGGCGTCAGGTGGGCGGCAAAGCGGGCCGGGTCGTGCGCGGTCTGGTGGGCGATGGTGACGTTCATGAATGGACTTCCTCTGTGGTGGCGGCCGTAGCCTGTTCAAAATCCCGCCGTGTGCAAAAGGCGAGGCTGGCGATCTTCTCGGGGAAGACCACATCGCGGTCGTAGGCAAAGCCCGCGGACCGGTTCAAGGCATGGACCTTGTGATTGCTGGCGTCGGGCTCCACGACGATGCGCCGCGCGCCCAGGTGCGCAAACATGAAGCGCATCAGCGCATGGAACACGGTGCGCGAGTAGCCGGCGATGCGCCGCTCGGGTGGCGCGATGAAGATGTGCATGCCCAGGTCGCCGGGCCGCACCTCGTAGAAAGCCCGGATGCGGTCCTGCGCGGGGTCGTAGCATTCGGCCAGAAAGGCCGGCCTGCCGTCGCGCCAGCCGATGTAGGGCGTGGCGCTGCCGGAATCCATCATGCGCTGATAGGCCTCACGCACCTCGGCTTCGGTCTTGTCCTGCATCAGCCAGAAGGCGGCGCGCTCCTGGATGAACCAGCGGTGCAGCGTGGCGATGTCTTCCGGTATGCGCAAGGGGCGGAACACAAACCCGGCCTCGTCGCGGTAAGGCCTCAGCACGGCATCCGCGCGGCGGTGGATGGTATCGACGTTCGTGTCAATTGGCATGGGCGGGCTCCTTCAGGGAAGCAGCGTTGGCGCTTTCGGCAAGATGGCCGGCGCTGGGCACCTTGAGGATCAGCCGGTCCAGCAGCGCGGTAAGCACAAAGCCGCCGGCCGCCAGCAGGAAGGGCACGTGCAGCCCGTAGCGATTGACGATGGCGCCCGCCGCGAAGGAGGACAGCAGCACGCCCATGTTCTGGAAGAAATTGGTGATGCTGTAGTCCTGCGCGTAACGCTGGGGCGTGGACAGGCGGAACAGGTTGACTTCCAGCTTGACGATGATCTGGAAGAAGGCCCAGCCATAAAGCACGCGGCCCAGCACCACCAGGAGGGGATCCGGCGCGGCATGCAGCAGCAGGCCCAGGGCGCCCAGCAGCAGGTTGCCCAGCGTGTGGTCGGGCAGCTGGCCGTCGCGCGCGCGTATCCAGGCATTGAGCCGCAGCGCGGCGATGGCCACCACGCCCGGGATGGCGAAAGCCATGCCGGAGAGCAGCTCGCTGTCGTTGCCGGTGATCTTCTGCCAGTACAGCGCAAAGAAGGGGCGGATCAGATAGGCGCTGAAGTCGAACATCAGCATGACCAGCGCCAGCTTCAGGATGGGCAGGCGGGCCAGCAGGCCGACGCGGCGTGCTTCGGTGGCTTCGGCCAGCGCCTGCGCGCCGGTGTTGACGCGGATGATCTTGCCGCTGCGTATCAGGTAGATGCAGACCGCCATCTGGAAGTAGTCGCCGGCGGCCATGGCCACAATGCTGGCGCGCGGCCCCCAGGTCTGCAGCACAAAGCCGCCGACCACCGCGCCGAAGATGGCGCCGAAGTGCACCACCACCGACAGAATACCTATGGTGGCCGCGTGCTGCTCCTTGGGGGTCAGCCGCATAATGTAGGGGTACATCAGCAGGTAGCTGCTTTTGCACATGAACATCAGCATGGACAGCACCCAGTAAATTTCCACGGTGGGCGCCCAGTCGCTTAGCAGGCTGAAGGTGCCGGCGGCGAACTGCGTGTAGACCAGCAGGTGCAGCGGCTCAACGCGGCGCGCCACGCGCGCCCAGAAGGGCAGCGTGCACATCACCGCGATGGAGATGGCCGCCACGTAAGCGCCCACATGCACAGGGCTGTCGAGCCCGTAGCGCGCGCTGAAGAACTGCGGGTAAAAGGGAATCAGGATGGCGTCGCTGATGACGGCCAGCACCGTCATGGTGATGATGTGGAATCTCAGGTTCATGCCGTGCGCCCCGCCTCAGAGAAGGACGAAGTCCGCGGTTGACGGGATGGTGAAATCCTGAATCGCGACGCGCTGCTCTATCTTGTAGTGCTCCACGCCTGTGAGCTCGCGCAGGATGTAGGAGTTGCGGTAGCAGCTCATGCCCAGGTCCTGATTGGTCATGCCATGGGTATGCTGGCCGGCGTTCTGCACGAAGATTTCATTGCCGTTGAAATCAGCCGCGTAGTTGCGGGCGAGCCGGTAGCGGCCCCGCTCGTCCCAGCGCAGGCGCTGGCGTATGCCGTCGATAAAGGGCGGGATGTTCTCGCGGTAACCGGTGGCGAAGACCAGGCCCTCGCTGCGGTGCGCATAACGCGCCTCGCTGTCGAGCTGGCGGAATTCGATCTCGTAGCAGCCCTTGCCGGTGTCGTAGCGGCAGCCCTGCAGCTCGCAGTTGGTGATGAGGTGGGTGCGCAGCGGCCCCTGCTTGCGCCTGTCGTCCAGCAGGTCGTAGATCTGGTTGATCAGGCTGGCGTTGACGCCCTTGTACAAGCTGTCCTGCTTGCGGACGATGCGCTCCTTTTTCTGGTCGTCCAGGTTGTAGAAGTAGTCGATGTAGTCCGGGGAGAACATCTCCAGCGTGAGCTTGGTGGTCTCCATCTGGAAGAAGCGCGATGAGCGGGTGATCCAGGTCAGGCTGTAGCCGTGGTCATCCGCCTCCTTGAGCAGGTCGTGGTAGACCTCGGCCGCGCTCTGGCCGCTACCGACGATGGTGATGGAGCGCTTCTTCTGCAGCTCCGCTTTGCTGGTGATGTAGTCGGCGGTGTGCAGGTAGCGGTGGCCGCCCGGCGCGCAGCATTCGGGAAACATGGGCTTGGAGCCCACGCCCAGCACCAGCTTGCGGCAGCGCATGATGAAGGGCTCGCGCTGCGGGCCCTGCACGCCGGTCACCACATAGCAGCCGGCTTCGGCGTCGTGGACGATCTCCCGCACCTCGTGCTCAAAGCGTGCCCTGCTCAGCCGCGCCGCCGCCCAGCGGCAGTAGGCGTTGTATTCGGCGCGCGTCAGGTAAAAACTTTCGCGGAAGTAATAGGAGTAGATCTTCCCCTCTTCCTTGCAATAGTTGAGGAAGCTGAAGTAGCTGGTGGGGTCCGCCAGGCTGACCAGGTCGGCCAGGAAAGGGTTTTGCAGCGTGGTGTTGTCGATCAGCATCCCGGGATGCCAGTTGAACTCCGCGCTGCGCTCCAGAAAGACAGCATTCAGGCCGGCGACGGGCTCGGCCAGGCAGGCCAGGCTCAGGTTGAAAGGCCCCAGCCCGATCGCAACGAAGTCATAGATATTCCTGTTCATTGCACTCAACTCCCTGATGGACTGGCGCGCCGGTTTGGCACGCCACGTTGGTCGAAAAGAAATCCCTCGGCCGGCTGTTGCGCCGGCTGCTTCCTATCAGCGAATTACCACTGGTAGGCCACGGTCGCGGTGACGCTGCGCGCGTCGCCCCAGTAGCAGTACTGCTGGCTCAGGCACGAAGCCACATAGCGCTTGTCGAGAAGGTTGTTGACGGCCAGGCGCAGGTTGGCACCCTTGAGCGAAGCGTCCAGCTGGGCCAGGTCGACGCGCAGCATCAGGTCCACCAGCGTGTAGGGCGGCACCTTCATGCTGTTGGCGTTGTCAACCCAGCTTGAGCCCACATAGCGCACGCCAGCGCCCGCGGTGTAGCCCGGCGCGAAATTCCAGTCGCCCCAGAGTGAGGCCATGTGGCGCGGCGCCTGGTAGGGCGTGTTGCCGGTGAAGCCGTCGGACGACTCGGTGAACTTCATGTCGGTGTAGGTGTAACTGGCCAGCACCGACACGCTACGGCTCAGCTGCGAGCGGGCTTCCAGCTCCAGGCCGCGCGAGCGCACCTTGCCGGTCGGCTCGAAATAGGTGGCGCCCACCGGGCGTGTGGCGACATTCTTTTGCGAGAGCTCATATACCGCGGCGGACAGCAAGGTGTTGGAGCCCTTGGGCTGGTAACGCACGCCGACCTCCAGCTGCTTGGTCTCGGCGGGCGCCAGGTTGTTGCCTTGCCGGTCGTTGCGCAGGCTGGGGTTGAAGCCGTCCGAATAGCCGATGTAAGGCGCGACGCCGTTGTCGAACAGGTAGACGACGCCGGCGCGCTTGGTGAACTTGGAGCCGCTCCATTGCGCCGGGTTGCCGGTGCCGAACTGGTTGGAGGCCTTGGCCCAGTCCATGCGGCCGCCCAGGATGAAGCGCCAGCGGTCCAGCTCCGTCTGGTTTTGCAGGTAGAGGCCGGTCTGCTCCAGCTTGCGGTCTATCGGGTCACTGGTCACGCCGGTCAGGCCCGGCGCACCGTAGCTCGGGGTGAACACATGGATGGGCAGCGCGCTGCCCGATTCCCAGCTGCCGCTGACGTGACGCTTCTGGTAGTCCAGCCCGGCCAGCACTGTGTGCTTGAGCGAGCCCGTCTGGAAATGGCCTTCGAGCTGGTTGTCGATGGTGCTGCCGCGTGTCGATTCATTGGCGCCGGAATAAAAACGCGTCAGCTCATTGGCGCTGGCCCAGCCGAAGCCGTAGAGCTGGCGCAGCGTGGTGTCGGCCCGCACATGGCGGAAGTTCTGCCGGAACTTCCAGGCGTCGTTGAAGGCATGCTCGAACTGGTAGCCAAGGAAGCGCTGATTGCGCCGGTATTTCTCGACGCTGGGATCGCCGTCAAAAAAGTAGCGCGAAATCAGTTGGCCGTTGTGGCCCGCATTGAGGCTGCCATCGGCCGGAACGCCGCTGTGGTAGCTGCCCTCGGGGTCGTCCTGCAGGTAGGCCTGCAGCAACAATCGCGTGTCGGCCGAAGGGTTGATCGCCAGGGATGCAGCCAGTGCCTGGCGCTCCTCCTTGACGGTGCTGAACTGCGAGTCCAGCGCGCGCGCCAAGGCCGTGACGCGAAACGCCATCACGCCGTCCTTGTCGATGGGGCCCGAAAGATCGACCGCGGCTTCGCGGCGGTTGCGGTTGCCGGCGGTGAGCTGAACCTCCCGATACGGCTGGTATTGCGGCGCCGCGCTGGTCAAAGCCACCACCCCGCCCGGCGATGCGCGGCCGTAGAGCACGGAGGCCGGGCCGCGCAGCACGTCGATGCGCTCGAGGAAGTAAGGGTCCACCTGCATGGAGGTGTAGCTGCCCTGGTCGCTCAGCATGCGCAGGCCGTCGAGCAATGTGCTGTCCACGCTGCTGTCCTTGAAGCCGCGCAGCGCCACATAGTCGTAGCGGTTGGAGGCGCCCACCAGGCCGGTGAAGGCGCCGGGCGAGTAGTTCAGGGCTTCGGAAACACTGCGCGGTTTCTGGTCTTCCAGCTGCTGTTTGGTCACCACCGAGATCGACTGGGGTGTCTCGATGATGGGCGTGTCGGTCTTGGTGCCCGACGCGCTGCGCTTCGCAACGTAGCCATTGCCGCCGCTGGTGGCGGTTTCCTGCTCGGCGCCGGCTGTGACGGTCACCACGGGCAGGGTCTGCGCGCCTGTTGCGGCCGAAGCCGCCCTCACCACAAACACATGGCCGTCCACGTTTGCCGCCAGGCCGCTGCCGGCCAGCAGCCTGTCCAGCGCCTGCTGCGGCGTCAGCCGGCCCGACACCGCGGGCGCCGTCTTGCCCGCCACCAGCGCGGGCTGCACCATGAGCTCAAGGCCGGCCTGCTGCGCCAGGTTGTTGAGCGCCTGCGCCAGGGGCTGTGCCGCGATGCTGATCTGCATCGGCGTGGCGGCCCGTGCGCTGGTGGCGCCTTGGGAATACACCACCGGGCTGCCGAGGGCCAAAGCCAGGGCCAAGGGGGGCAGGTGGAAGCGGGAACGAGGCATGCGTGCAATCTCCGGGAAGGTAGTAAATAAGAATCCTTCTCATGTAGACGCATGGGCTTGGGAAAACCCCAGGTCGGGCGCAAAGTTTTTTCATCCCGAAACCCGTTCGCCCTGAGCCCCCTACCCGTTCGCCCTGAGGTATCGAAGGGCTGGTGCCACACAGGCTTCGATACCTCAGCCCGAACGGAAGGGGAGAACAGCCCTAACGGCTAACGGCCGGCGGAGACGATCTCGGCCTCGCCGCCCTGCTCGCGCAACCGCACGGGGAGTACCTGCGGCAGGGTGCGGGCAAAGTTGTCCGGCCGGCGCGGGTCGAAGGTGCCGGTCACGCGCAGCGCTGCGACGGCCGGCTCGTGCACGCTCAGGCGCACAGGGCCGTAACGCCCGAACTCGGCCAGGGCCTGGTCCAGCGGCGTGTTGTCGAAGCTGACGCGGCTTTCGCGCCAGGGCGCGACACCCGTGGCCGGCACGGCGGACACGGCGCCCAGCAGGCCTGCCATGTCGCTGGCGACCTGCTGGCCGGCGACGAGCTCGATCGCCGCCTCATGGGCCGCCCGCGCCACGCGCACCCTGCCCTCTTCCACCGCCACCTGCACGCCGCCCCGGCCCGGCGCATCCGGCGTATAGCGCACCGAAAACCGCGTACCGACGACCGTGATGCGCAAAGGGCCGGCCAGCACATCGAAAGGACGCGCCGCATCGCCCGCGACCTGGAACATCGCCTGCCCCTGCGGCAGGCGGACCTCGCGGCGCCCGCGGTAAATCGCCACCTCGGCGCGGGTCTGCGTGTCCAGCCTCATGCGGCTGCCATCGGGCAGGGTCACTTCCAGTTGCTGGCCGCGCGCGGTGGTGAAACTTTGCGTGAACAAGGCCTGCTGCTGCCAGAGGTTCCAGGCCAGGTAGCCGCCGCAGGACACCATGAGCGCCACGGCGGCCAGTGCGGCTTGCGGCGCCCAAGTTGTCAGCGCTTGCCACCAGGCGCGCCGGCGCGGCGCGGCAGCGGCCTTGTCATCGGCCAGGTTGCGCCTCAACACGCGCAGGCCGTCGGCCGGCAGCGCGTCGAGCGCGCGCCAGTCGTCCTGGTGGCGCGCGAAGGCTGCGCGGTGAGCGGCATCCGCTTCCAGCCAGGCCTGGAACGCGGCCTCTTCCGCCGCATCCAGCGGCCCGCCCATGCGCCGGACGAACCAGTCCAGCGCCGCTTCGTCGGCTTGTGGTGACGGTGCGGCTGGCGAATGGGCTGGCAGCGTAGTGTTCATGGCGTGCTTATCGTCTCCTGGATGTAGACGCACGAGCGGGCCAAAACCCTATGCCGGGAAAACAGGAGCGCATACGGAAATTCATTCGCGGGCGGGTTTTCTTCTTCGGAGATTAGGAGGGGGCGCCCCGTCCAGCCCATCCCGGCAGCGCCGGCAGGCGTCCATGGCCAGCTTGATGTGCTGCTCCACCATCTTGCGCGAGATGCCCATACGTTCGGCCACCTCCGAATGCGGCAAGCCGTCAAACTTGTGCAGGATAAAAGCCTCGCGGCAGCGCAAAGGCAGGGCATCGATGGCGGCCAGCAGCGCATTCACGCCTTGCGCCGAAGAGGCGGCCTGCTCGGGCTCGGTGGCCTGCGGCGCCATCAGGCTGTCGATCTCGGCCGTCGAAGCCTCGGCATCCGCCGCATGCCAGGCCTCGCCGCGGCGGTACTGGTCGATCTGCAGATTGCGCGCCGTGCGGTACAGCAGCGCGCGCGGCTCAGGCACCGCCTGGCCCGAATGCTGCACCGCCAGCACACGCGCATAACTCTCCTGCACGATATCGGCCGCGGCATCGCGGTTGCGCAAGGTGCGGGAACAGAAGTTCAGCAGTTCTTGGTAATAGCGCTCAAGCACAGGTCAGCCAATGCCATGGAGGTGAGGGAACCCTTCAAGCGGCAGACGAGATGTGGCGGTGGCTGACCAGGCGCGCGCGTTCGTAGATGGGAATTATTCTCATTATGACCGAAGCGAGTGGCGGGGCTCCACTCGAAGGCAGCACCGTTACCTTTGATACCTGCCTGTCCCGGTCAGCAGCGGATCTTGAATTGCCGTTCGGTTCACAAGGGGTACGGCATCAACGCTTGACGATGACTGAATTCAGCACTAAATTCAGTCTGAATTGTCCAAAGGATTTTCCAGCATGCCCTCGGTTGCAAACATCAAGTCCATTTCTTACCTGAAGAGCCACGCCGCCCAAATTTCCGAGGACTTGATGATGAACGGCAGCCCGTTCATCATTACCCAAAATGGCGAAGCCAGCATGGTGATTGAAAGCGTCAAGCAGTACCAGGAAAAGGAGTCCCTGATCGCCGCGCTGAAAATCATGGCCTTGGGTGAAAAAGATCGCTTGAATGGCAAAGGCATTT
>Ga0102592_1000996_pt1 | contig 36566 bp, 33 predicted proteins | sample AraplaCol_mMF_r2_FD_76861 | JGI IMG/M metagenome (GOLD analysis project Ga0102592, IMG submission 76861) | Arabidopsis root microbial communities from North Carolina, USA - plate scrape MF_Col_mMF_r2 (SPADES assembly) (version 2) | ecosystem: Host-associated > Plants > Roots > Endosphere...
ATCAGGCACCAGATGTAGTCACGATAATTCAGCAAATGGGCGATCAGGAATACCAGCAGGGCGCCGGCAACACATTTAGCTATATACACCAGCGTTCTTTTAACAGGAAAGGTTGTCATGGCTGTAAATTACAAATAATCGTTCAGCGGTTTGGCGGAGCCGTCACCTGCCCGTATATTTATAACACAAAAATTATCCCTTCATGCGTGCCCCGCTGTTATTCCTCCTTAGTTGCCTGTGTTGTGCTTCACAGCTCTCATGCGCCCAGGAGCCTGCCGCTGAAAAGATCGGCCAGCTGCTCAATAAATATGCCGCTTATGACCAGCTCAACGGCGCCGTACTGGTGGCCCACGAAGGAAAGGTGATATTCAAGAAGGGGTATGGTTACGCTAATTTTGAATGGGATGTTCCCAATACACCTGACACCAAGTTTCGCCTGGCATCGGTGACCAAACAGTTCACTGCCATGCTGATCCTGCAGCTGTCTGAAAAAGGAAAGCTACAATTAGATGGAAAGGTGTCTGACTACCTGCCGGATTATCCCAAAGCCAATGGCAACCGTATTACTATCTATCATTTGCTGACGCATACTTCCGGTGTACCGAATTATACCAGCTTGCCGGATTTCTTTCAACGGCATGCCCGCAACCCGTATTCCCCTAAAGATTTTATACCTGTTTTCTCTGAGTTGCCCCTGGAGTTTGAGCCGGGCAGCACTTTTAAGTATTCCAATTCCGGCTATTTCATACTGGGGGCTATTATAGAGCAGATAACAGGGATGTCTTATGCCAAGGCCCTGCAGGAGTACATCTTTAAGCCCCTGCATATGGACCAGAGCGGTTACGACCTGTCTGCACCGATTATTAAAAAACGGGCGGCCGGTTACCGCAAAACAATAGATGGTTATGCAAACGCCCCTTATCTTGACATGAGCCTGCCTTTTGCCGCAGGCGCTTTGTATTCTACTGTGGAAGACCTTTACCTGTGGGACCAGGCCCTGTATAAAGATCAGCTGCTCAGTGCAGCCAGCAAAGAGATCTACTTCAGGGCTTACCGTAACGGCTATGCTTGTGGATGGGTACGCAGACCCTTTACACTGGGCAATACAAAAGATACGATCAGCGCGATCTGGCATAACGGCAGTATCAACGGGTTCAGCACCATTATCGTACGCATTCCGGAAAGCAAAGACCTGATCGTGCTCCTGAACAACACCGGTAACGTGGATGTGGAAGAGATCAGCAAGAACATACTGGGGATCCTTTATAACAAAACATATGATATGCCGGTAAAACGCCGTGCGCCGCTGCTGGCAGACGAGCCTGCGTTACGCACTGCTACGCCGGATCCTGATACTGCGGCCTATCGCAGCTATGCGGGCAAGTATCAGTTAGCGCCCGAGATGTTTATCACCGTTACCGTAGAGAATGGGCGTATCTATGAACAGGTTACGGGCCAGAACCGCTTTGAAATATTCCCCGAAGAATCTCCCGGTAAGTTCTTTATGAAAGTAGTGGATGCGCAAATGAGCTTCGTTAAAGGTGAGCAGGGGAGTATAGACCGGCTGATCCTGCATCAGTATGGAAAAGACATACCTGCAAAACGCATCGATTGATCCAATCACATTTTAGTCCTGCCGGCCTTTTTTGTATTCAATCTCCAGGGTACCATAATTGATCAGTAAGAAGGCCTGGTCTGCGTCTGCTTTACCGGAGCTGATCTTCAGGGGCAATACCTGTGCATTGTATGCGTCTGCAGTGAAGGGGTTATTGCGGCTGTAATCCTGGTCAATGAACTGCCAGATGGGATGGGTGCGGTGCATATTCACCTTGTTATCATAAGGGCCAAACACCGTGCTATAGTTCAGGTCAGGAGATGCACTGTAAGCTGTATAGCGTTTTTCAAGATTGCCGGCCTCATTGTAAGTATATTGGATGCTCAGCTCAGCGCCTTCACTAAAGCTGCGGATCACTTTAATGATCCTGTTCTCTTGGTCATATTCATAGCGGTCTGTTTGTCCCACAGGCAGCTTGTCATAGGGTTTCGCAGCACCAGGGTCGGGGAGAGGGCCCTGATCGCCTACGCGGCCAAAATAGTACACGGTATCTCCGGCAATCCGCTTGCTGTTATCGTAATAGTAACGATGCCAGCTTTCAAAAAGGCCGTCCTGGCAAGGCCCGGCATAATCGGTGAGTCGTTGCTGATCGTCATAACGGAACAGGTAATCAGCTGTGCCGCCGGCATTGGTTATGCGGGTGATGCTAACAGGGTTGCCGTAGCTGTTGTATTTGAAAACAATAGAGTCGCCGCTGCCCGATTCTCCGGGGTAAAGCTTGATGGCTGTGATCTGCAGGCCCTCATGCCTGTCATGGCCGGTATACGTTTTAGCGCCGCTCAGCAATAGCATAACAGCAGGAAAGAGCAGGACAATCTTATGCATAAACAATCACTTTAAAGATGGCGTTGGGGTGATAGCTGGGGAACATTCAAGGCACAGGTTAAATAAGAGTATATTAAAGATAAGAAAAATATCGATCCAGATCACCTTATTTGAATTTCATAAGTTTTTCTTTGATTCTTGCAATAAACATATGAAACACTTCAACTAATTTTATTACATGACTGTTTATTAAAAGGAAGTATTGGTCAACTCTTGAAGGAAAATCTAATATTATGATAAAGCTCACTATCAACCAAAAGGAGCATACTGTCGACGCCCCTCCCGACATGCCTCTTTTATGGGTACTCCGTGACATCGTAGGGTTAACAGGAACAAAATTCGGCTGCGGCATGGCGCAGTGCGGGGCCTGTACCGTTCACCTGAACGGCGAGGCGGTACGTTCCTGTGTTACTCAACTTGGGAGGGCCGCGGGTCAGCAGGTGGTGACCATAGAAGGCCTTTCGCCTGATACCAGTCATCCGCTGCAGAAGGCCTGGTTGCAGGAAGATGTGCCGCAATGTGGTTACTGCCAGTCCGGCCAGATCATGTCTGCCGCCGTGCTGTTGCGCGAGAATCCCAACCCGAGCGATGACGACATCGACCGTGCTATGAGCGGGAATATCTGCCGTTGCGGTACTTATCCGCGTATTCGTAAAGCCATTCACCTGGCTGCTGAACTTCAAAAGAACGGAGGTAAATCATGAACAGCGAACTCACTACCAGCCGCCGCAGCTTCCTTAAAGCAGGAGCCTTGCTGGGCGGTGGCTTAATGATATCTTTTACGGTGCCGGGCGCCAAACGCCTGGCTGCTATGGGCGCTGCAGCAAGTGAAGATGCTGTCGCCTGGTTTGTGCCCAATGCTTACCTGAGCATTGGTGCAGATGATACCATCCGCGTTATTCTTGCACACGCAGAGATGGGACAAGGCATATGGACCACCCTTTCTATGCTGATAGCAGAAGAGCTGGATGCAGACTGGAGCAAATTCAAGATCGAGCATGCGCCTCCGGGAGCGCCTTACCTGCATACTGCTTATGGCATGCAGATCACCGGTGGCTCCAGCACTACCTGGTCTGAATTTGACCGTTACCGGCAGGCAGGCGCACTAGCGCGTACCATGCTGGTAGAAGCAGCTGCCAAAAAACTGGGGGTCAACCCATCCGATTGCCGTACGGAAAATGGTGTGGTGATCGCCGGTGATCAACGCGTAAGTTATGGCCAGGTGGCTGCGCTGGCAGCTACATTGCCGCCGCGTACAGAACCGGTTCCGCTGCGCCCGCCCGGTGAATGGAAATATATCGGCAAAGGCGTGAAACGCCTGGATGCCCCTGAGAAAGTGAATGGCGGGGCAAAGTTTGGAATGGACGTACATTTCCCGGATATGCTTACGGCAGTGGTAGCACACCCGCCTGTGTATGGCAGCAAGGTGAAATCATTTGACGACAGCCAGACCCGGAAAGTGCCCGGCGTGCGCAATGTAGTGAAGATACCTACCGGCGTTGCCGTGATAGCAGATAATTTCTGGGCCGCTAAAAAAGGCCGTGCTGCTTTAAAGGTTCAATGGGACCAGGAAGGTAATGAAGGGGTAGACAGTCCTACCCAGCTGGAGGAGTATAGAAAGCTGGCCGGCACCAAAGGATTGCCCGCCGCACAGAAAGGCAATGCAGCTGATGCGCTTTCCAAAGCTGCAAAAGTGCTGGAAGCGGAATATACTTTCCCTTACCTGGCGCATACGCCTATGGAGCCAGAGAATGCTACGGTAAGGCTAACGAAAGACCATTGTGAGATCTGGACCGGCACGCAGATGCCGATGGCTGAACAGGCGGCGGCTGCCAAAATCCTGGGCTTTAAGCCCGATCAGGTAAGCGTGCATACTGTATTCCTGGGAGGCGCCTTTGGCAGAAGGGCAACACCTCAATGTGATTTCGTATCTGAAGCTGTTCATATTGCCAAGGCCAGCGGACAGTTCATCAAAATGGTTTGGACCCGTGAGGATGATATACATGGCGCTTACTTTCGTCCCGCCTTTGTGCATAAGGTACGTGTAGGCATAGACGATAATGGTAATCCGGTAGCCTGGGAACATAATATGGCCGGGCAATCCATCATGGCCGGCTCACCCTTTGAAGCCATGATGAAAGACGGTATCGACCCTGCTTCTGTAGAAGGAGTGGCCGACTCGCCCTACCTCAGTGATATACCTGATCATTACGTAGGCCTGCATTCACCCAGATACCAGCTGCCGGTACTGTGGTACCGCTCTGTAGGGCATACGCACACCGCTACGGTCATGGAATGTATGATAGATGAGCTGGCGAATGCCGCCGGCAAAGATCCGCTGGAATACCGCCGTGCAATGTTGAAAAACCATCCACGCCACCTGGCGGCGCTTAATCTGGCTGCAGAAAAGGCAGGCTGGGGCAGCCCCCTGCCCGAAGGAAGGTTTCGTGGCATTGCCGTGCATGAATCATTTCTCAGCTACGTGGCCCAGGTGGCCGAAGTATCTGTGGACGATCATGGTCAGATCAAAGTACATAAAGTGGTTTGCGCCATTGATTGCGGCCTGGCCGTAAACCCGGATGGCGTACGTGCACAGATGGAAAGCGGCATCAACTTCGGGGTATCCTCCTGCCTGTATGGAGAGATCACCCTGGCGAAAGGAAAAGTGCAGCAAAGCAATTTCCACGATTATCGTATCGCCCGGATGAATGATACCCCGCTGGACATTGAAGTGCATATCGTGAACAGCACCGAAAAAATGGGTGGGGCAGGAGAACCGGGTGTGCCACCGGTAGCTCCCGCTATTGCCAATGCCGTTTTCGCAGCTACCGGCAAACGTCTCAGGAATTTGCCGTTCTGTAATACTAACCTCAAAGCGTAGTTATGATGGCCAGAATCAAAAAATACAGATCAGGAAAGATCGTCTACCTGCTGTTCATGATAAGCGCCCTTGCAGCGGTAGCATTATCTTTCAATACAACAGGCAGCGGCCCGCTGAACGAGGGACCGCCGAAGAAAGACAGCGTGGCGTCCAAGAAGGCGTTCCTCGCAGCTTACAGCGTGCTGATGCACCCGCGCTGCATGAACTGTCACCCTTCCGGTGATGCGCCCTTACAGGGGGAGGACAGCCACATACATACCATGAACGTACAACGCGGGCCTGATGGTAAAGGGCTCTATGCTTTGAAATGTTCCAATTGTCACCAGCCGGAGAATACGCCCGGACTGCATATGCCACCCGGTAATCCTAACTGGCATTTGCCCCCGGCAGATATGAAGATGGTGTTTGAAGGTAAGTCTCCCAGGGAGCTGGCCGCCCAGCTGCTGGATCCTTCACTGAACGGGCACAAAACAAAAGAGCAGCTTATTGAGCACGTTACTTTTGACAAGCTGGTGCTGACAGGTTGGAATCCTGGCGAAGGCCGTGCACTGCCTCCGCTTTCACATGAAGACTTTGCCAAACAGTTCAGGACCTGGATAGAAACCGGTGCATATCTGCCTGATAAATAATTAAAATTTGTACTTTCATTCTGCGTAGGTTAGTTGGCAGTTTGCAATTGACAGTTTGCAGTTATCAGAGCAGAGAAATCCGCGTTAGCTGCTGCACATTGCCCACTACTAACTGCCAACTACCTTTGCGGAATGCTTTATGGAAAAAATGATCAGGGAAATATTAAAGCAAGGCGACTTTAAAGTCAACGGAAGCCTTTGGATTGAAAACCAGGGTACCCGTTTTTTTGGGCCCGGTCCGGTAGAGTTACTGGAACGCATCGCCGAAACAGGTTCTATCAAACAGGCAGCCCAGCAAATGGGAATGTCTTACAAAAAGGCCTGGGACCTGGTCAACAATATGAACACGATGGCTGCCCAGCCATTTGTGCTTACCAGCACCGGAGGAGAAAAGGGAGGAGGCTCCGTCATTTCTGAAGAGGCAAAGCAAATGATCCAATACCATCGCCAGCTACGCGAAAGATTCCGCCAGTTCCTGGAACAGGAAACCGCCCGGTTAAAATAATCCTGCTTTTTCACTCATAGAATTCTTCTGATTATTTACGCGCTTCGTTGTATCTTTCTAAATATAACGCATGTCTGGCCCCATCGTTATATACTCAAATAAACAACGTCTGTTAAAGGAGCACTATGAGATTGAAATTTACCGCCATCATTTGCCTGCTTGCTGCCACGGTACAAGCAAGGCAGCTTCCACCAAGCGATACTACCAGAACAGATTCCACGGTAAGGATTCTGTCAGAGGTAACCATATCTGCCTCCCGTATCAAAGAAAGCCTGCTTCGTTCACCGGTAAGTGTACAAAAAGTAAATGCAGTTTATTTCAGGGCTTCCGCGTCTCCTTCTTTTTTCGATGCTTTGGAGAATGTGCAGGGCGTGCAGATGATCACCCCCAGTATGGGTTTTAAAGTACTGAACGCACGCGGCTTTGCGAATACGACCAACGTGCGCTTTGCACAGCTGGTGGATGGGATGGATGTGCAGTCTCCGCATATAGGCGGGCCTATCGCCAATGCGCTGGGCCCTTCAGACCTGGACGTGGATAATGTGGAGATCGTGCCCGGCGTAGCGTCTGCGCTTTACGGTATGAATACGGTGAACGGTCTGGCCAATATCACTACTAAAGATCCATGGTCTTACCCGGGCTTGTCCCTGCAACAGAAAACTGCCCTTACCCATGTAAGTGATCCTAACAGTGCGGCAAAGCTCTTCTCCGAAACCAGTGTACGCTGGGCGCAGGTGGTTTCCAGTCGCCTGGCCTTTAAAGTGAATGCCACCTTTACCAAAGGGTACGACTGGATAGCAGACGATCATACGGAACTGAACGGGAAAGCCAATGCCAGTACAGGGCTTACCGGTGATAACAATCCCGCCAAAGACCCGGTGAACGGTTACGGTAACGAATCTTCCAACCGCCGTACCATTAGCCTGCAGGGAAAGAACTATGTGGTGGCCCGGACTGGCTACTATGAAAAGGAGGTGGTAGACTATGGTATGCAGAACATCAAGGCAGATGCGGGGATCTACTACAAGCTTTCCTCACATTCATCTTTGAATTACTTTTTTCATATAGCCGTACTGGACAACGTATACCAGCGCTCCAATCGTTTCCGTCTGCAGAACTATCTGGTACAGCAGCATGCTATTCAATACCAGTCTAATGCATTGCAGCTCAAAGTGTATCTCAATAACGAGAACTCAGGGAACTCCTATAACCTGCGCTCTATGGCAGAGAATATAGACCGTAACTATAAAGCGGATAATGCCTGGTATACAGACTATACCAATGCTTTCAATAATGCCTATAATGGCGGCGTAGCAGTAGCCCAGGCCCACCAGCAAGCCCGTGTGGCGGCAGACCAGGGGCGTTATGTGCCGGGCACGTCTGCATTCAATAATGTACTGGCTAAGCTGCAGCAGATCAACAACTGGGATACCGGGGCGGCCCTGAAAGTAAAGGCAAGTTTCATACAGGCGGAGGGTCAGTTTAACTTATCAGAACAGTGGCCGGCGCTGAAAGAAAAAGCCGGTTTGGAGGTACTGGCCGGAGCAGATCACCGTACTTATATTATCGTGCCCGATGGAAATTACTTCATCAACCCATCTGCCGGTAAAGAATATACGAATATCCACTATAGCAAAACGGGCGGCTTTATCTCCGTTACAAAATCCCTGCTGAACGACCGGCTGAAAGCTGGCGCTATATTAAGGGCAGATAAAAACGACTATTTCCAGCTGGCCTGGAGCCCTCGTTTTACGGCGGTATTTTCACCCGTACGCACACAAAACCTGCGGGTGTCTTTCCAGAGCGGATACCGCTATCCCAGCATCTTTGAGGCTTATTCCAACGTGAACAGCGGCGGCGTAAAAAGGGTAGGAGGCCTGCCCGCTATGTCGCAGGGTATTTTTGAGAATGCCTGGCTGCAGTCTTCCATTACCGCTTTTCAGCAGGCTGTATTAAACGATGTGAATACCAACGGCTTAACCCAGCAGGCAGCCATTGAACGGAATAAATCACTGCTGAAAAAGAATCCATATACCTATATCAAACCCGAGCATGTGAATTCTATCGAGGCGGGGTATAAGGGCGTGTTTATAGGAGGAAGAATGTTTGTGGATGCGGATCTTTATTTTAACAACTACCGCAACTTTATTGCACAGACCAACATGAATGTGCCTAATACACAAGTGCCTGATTCTATTCCTTATGCGTTGAATAACCGCTCGCGCCAGAGCCAGTACCGCATGTGGACGAACTCACAGACCAAGGTATATAATTATGGCGCCAGCCTGGGCCTGACGTATAGTACTAACGGTTATAGGATAAACGCTAACTCCACCTATGCGAAGCTGCGCAAGTCTACCAACCAGGACGGGCTGGAAGATGGCTTCAATACGCCCGAATGGATGTTGAATCTATCCGTTTCAAAGGAGGAGATCCTTAGAAACCTGGCCGCCGGCCTTACCTGGAGATGGCAAAGCAGTTATTACTGGCAATCCTTCCTTATCAACGGCCAGGTGCCAGCATATAATACGCTGGATGCGCAGGTGAATTATAGCTTCCCGCAGGTACGTTGCAAGGTAAAACTGGGCGCTTCCAACCTGCTGAATAAATACTATTACTCCATCCTGGGCGGTCCCTCTATCGGGGGCATGTACTATCTAACCCTGCAGTACGGGCTGCTATAAAGACTACCAGCTCAATAGCAGTCATAGCTGACCTCGAGGTGCCTGTAATAGATACCGATAAAATTCCTATCGTATTTTGAAGGATCGCTTTCAATCTTCACAGGTAACCCGCGTGTATTATAGGTAACTGCCAGGAAAGGATTATTAACGCTGAAATCAAGGTCTATGAACTGCCAGATGGGATGTGTACGGTGCATGTTTACTTTGTTATCATACGTAAGAAGGGGTATCCTGCACAATCCTGTTTTTGCCGTCATAACCGTAACGGTGCCTGAACTCGAAATGCACGCCGTCATAATACACGCCTATAAAATCAGTTAGCCTGCGATGTGCATCATAACGGAACAGGTAGTTTGGGTGTCCGGTGGTTGGGGTGCTCTTCGTGACGCTGACAGGGTCTCCTTTAGCGTTATAAGCAATAGAAGCGCTGTCGAGTAAGGAAGATCCAAGATCTCCTTTTAGCTGCTGTATACGGCATTGCGGCCGTCCGCCAGTTGGTGGATGATGATCTTCTTTCTCACAGGCTGCCAATAACAGTGCAGTAATAACAACTAACATGAAGGGGAATGAGGGAATTGAAGTGGCTTTCATGCAACAGTGATTTAGGGTAAAAAAAAGGGGTGATTGCTTAAATATGGGAATATTGGGGTGTATTAGCTATAGGAGTTATAAAAATAAGGGAAATTGCGATATAGTCAACGTTATTCTTATCAGAAATTCAGTTATCCACTTAAAATGAATTACTTATCCGAATTGCAATATTTCCTTGAAAAATTAATTTTTCGGTGTACATTAGTAGTGTGACTACTAAAACACAACCATCTTACAACCTTGTTCATGATACTGAGGCGGCAGCAGCGCTGCTCAATCCCATGCGCATGAAAATACTGGAGCACCTGAAAGAGCCCGACTCCGCTTCAGGACTTGCCCGTAAATTGAACATGAACCGGCAGCAGCTCAATTATCACCTCAAAGAGCTGGAAAAGAACAAATTGCTGGAACTGGTAGAAGAAAAGAAGAAAGGTAACTGTATAGAAAGGATTGTACGTGCCACCGCAAAGGCCTACCTGATCTGTATGGATACCTTTCCGGAAGCAAGCGCAGACCAGGTAAAGGACCAATTCTCATCTACCTACCTGGTAGCCGCCGCTGCTCAAACCATCCGTGAAGTGGCCACCTTACAGGAGGCGGCAGCCAAAGCCAACAAAAAACTGTCTACCTTCTCCTTGCAGGCAGAGCTCAGCTTTACCGATCCTGCTGCCCTGAACGCCTTTACAGAAGAACTGTCTGATACCGTCGCCCGGCTACTGACCAAATACCACGCGGGCAACGATCCAAACGGCAGGAAGTACCGCTTTAACTTATTCGCTCATCCAACCAGGTCTCCTAAAAGCTGACAGCCATGGACGACAAGAGAAACAAACGGAAAATAGAGCTGAGCACCCAGCTGGATGCTGATGTAGCCGCCGTATGGAAAGCATTGACAAATGCAGAAGAATTAAAGCGCTGGTTCCCGCTGGACGCCACCATAAAGCCTGGTGAAGTGCAACTTTCCTGGGGCGACTATCACACCTGGAAATTCCATATCCAGGAGGCTATAGAACATAAGTATCTGAAAATGGTATATGAGCATGGCGCTGATTTTCCGGAGATGGATCCCGATAAGCGTCATCCCGGACAAATAATCAATAGCCATCCCGTTCAGCTGGTACTGGAATATTTTCTTGAAACGGAAAAGGGTCGCACCTTTCTGCGGCTGGTGCATTCGGGCTTTGGCCCTGATACCAACTGGGACGATGAATATAACGCCGTGAACCGGGGCTGGCATGCTGAAATGCAGAGTCTCAAACATTATATCAACCACCACCTGGGTGAAGACAGGGCAGTGGCCTGGTCGCGCATGGTGCTTCCAGACCACGCAGATGTTGAAAAGGCCTGGCATACATTGATGCATGCAACAGCCGGCTTTGCCGGCGCCGGCAACGCCTATACGCTCCGCGCTCCCCAAGGAGCGCTATATGAAGGAACCATATTGTTCCTCAACCCGCCGTACGATTTTAGCGGTACTGTACAGCATCTCAATAACGCCTTGTTCCGCGTCACCATAGAGGTATTCGGACGTTATCGCGAGGTCAGCCTCTGGCTCGCCACCTATGGCTTGTCCGCAGCAACCTTGCAAGCTTTTCGGCAGGAATGGGACGCGCAGCTGCAACGATTGTTCAATCCCTAAAAAACATACATTATGCAAAAGAAAGACTGGAGTCAATTTATGTTAAGGATCCCTGTCAATGCATCCATACAGGAGATCTACGACCGGTGGACCAGCCCCGGAGGACTGGAAAGCTTCTTCCTGCGTCAGGCGCTGTTTACTACAGCGGAGGGAGCTGCAAAAATGAACGGCCAAAAGATCGGGCAGGGCGATACTTATCAGTGGCGCTGGTTCGGCTACCCGGACAGCGTTACGGAAACAGGTACTGTGCTGGCCGCCAACGGCAAGGATTTCCTGCAGTTCACTTTCGGAAAGGCCGGCACCGTAAGCGTTAGCGTCAAAACAATGGAAGGCGCCACCATTATAGAATTAATACAGGATAACATTCCTACAGACGAAGACGCAAAATTCAACTACCACATCGGCTGCCAGGGCGGCTGGCTCTTTTACCTGGTGAACCTCAAATCACTCATGGAAGGGGGAATAGATCTGCGGAACCGCGACGAAAAACTCACTCAGGCGCTCACCCAGGTGATCAACTCATAAGTTTGTTATTGATCCGTTTGCCGCTTACATACGGATTATCCTTCAGGATGAACCGATAAGGCAGCAATGCATCTGCTCCGGCATAGTCTACGCCTATTCGCGGGGTGGCTATTATCGTGTCTGCTGGAGGCGTGAAACCATCTGCAGCGATGTAAATGTCATTGCCGGTGAGGTCCCAGCCGGTATAACTGGTATTGATACCCAGTACCTTTGATACATTTCCCGGGCCTTTGCCAAGGGTATAATCCCAGTGTTCCTTCCCGGAGCGTTCCAGCATGTGCTCAATGCCGCTAAGCGGCTCTATGGCCCTTACCAGCACGGCATGTGGCACATCCTTCTTGTTGGTCACCACGTTGAACAGGTGGTGGATGCCGTAGATAAGGTACACATAGGCCGTACCGCCTTTACCGAACATTACTTCTGTGCGGGCGGTACGCCTTCCGCCGTAAGCGTGAGAGGCACGGTCCACCTCGCCGGCATAGGCTTCTGTTTCAACGATGCGCCCGGCAGTAATAATACCGTTGAGCTGTGTGAGCAGTACCTTGCCCAGTAACTCCCTGGCGATAGCCAGTACATCAGTACGGTTATAAAAGGCAGACTTCAGCTTATCCATTCTAAAAGCCAATTTAGTAATTCTTTATTTATACGGAATTACCCGTCTTGTATCCACATTTCCTGCCTTGATCTATTCTGCCGCATGCCGCCAGCAGCAGCGGTGTAGCTTTGTTACAGCATCTGATTTTAAAACTTTAAAACTAAACGTCATGATCTTCGCATTCATTTTCTTCCGGATACTGTTCATTGCCTGTATGGTATTTGTTATCGGCTACGTATTCGGGCCATTTGCAAGGAACCGAACTTTAACGGTGATCACCAGGGTAGCGGCCATACTGGCTGTGGTACTTTTCCTGTCGGCCAATGCATTTTTCTTCCGCTTTGGCGGCTGGCGGGCGGGGCACCACCCGGGCTGGCACCAGGAATGTGTAAAAGAAGCGCCGCAGCAGTAAGCGGCGCTTCGGCGTAAGGGAAAATCTCTGCTGACTCGGTACGCATACCTTACGCACCCTCCGGACCAGTACAATCCATTCCTGTATTGCATAATGAATATGTTACACCCCTGTTCATTGCTGCCATCGAAGCAACGGAAGAAGCCATCATCAATTCCCTGTTTGCCGCCACTACTATGAAAGGAAAAGAGGACATATCATAGAAGCCATTCCTATGGATAAAGTGAAGCACATCCTGCAGCAATACAACCGGATCAAAGAGTAGCTATGAGATCTCAGGAATTATACTTAAATTAGGTTAATTCCGCTACTTTATTGGATCCGCTAAAATTGAGCAGTCATGTCAACACCCCAAAAGCTCAACCGCAGACAATTTATATCCACCGCCGCGATGGCAGCAGGAGGTTTGGTCATTGCATTTAATGTACCCGCAGGCCTCCGTAAACGGCTCGCCTTTAATGCAGACAAAGTGCTGGCGCCTAATGCCTACCTGCGCATAGGAACGGATGACACGGTCTCCGTTATACTTTCCCATTGCGAACTGGGACAAGGTATTTTAACTTCCCTCTCCATGCTTATTGCCGAAGAACTGGATGCCAACTGGGAAAGCATCCGGGCAGAACATGCGCCTGCGGCACTGGCTTATTATCATACCATATACGCTACGCAACGTACCGGGGGCTCTACCAGCCTTGTATCTGAATACGACCGTTACCGGAAGGCCGGCGCCACTGCCCGTTACCTGCTGGTGCAGGCGGCCGCTAACCGTTTTCATGTGGATGCAAAAGACTGCCGTACTGAAAACGGTTATGTAATCATAGGAGATAAAAAGATCCGTTACGGAGAACTGGTGGAAGATGCGGCCAAACTCAGGGCCCCTGAAGATGTGCCACTAAAAGAACCAGGTAACTGGAAATTCATTGGCCAGAAAGTAAAGCGGCTGGATACTCCAGTGAAGATCACCGGCAAAGCCATTTTCGGAATGGATATACAGTTTCCTTCCCTGCTTACTGCCCTTGTTGCCAGGCCGCCGCTTCCTGATGCAAAAGCAAAGGAATATGATACTGCCGCTGCAATGGCTGTTCCTGGCGTTCGCCAGGTAGTAGTAGTACCTAGTGGTATCGCCGTATTAGGAGATGATTTCTGGGCCGCAAAAAAAGGCCGCGATGCACTGAAAGTTCAGTGGGATGCCGGTGAAAGCGCCGGTATTAATAGCGATGCCTTACTTGCCGAGTTGAAACAAAGAGCAGATAAAGGCGGACAGCCGGCTACCAATACCGGCAATCCCGACGAAGCGCTCCAACGCGCAGCCCAGGTAGTAGAAGCTGAATACTTCGCGCCCTTCCTGGCACATGCACCCATGGAGCCGCTCAATTGTACCGTGCAATTAAGTGCAGACAAATGCGAGATCTGGACCGGTACGCAAACGCAAACCGATGATCAGAAGGCCGCCGCAGAGATCACGGGCCTACCGCTGGATAAAGTATTGATCAATACCGTGTTCCTGGGAGGTTCTTTCGGAAGAAGGAACATTGCCCGCTCTGATTTTGTACGGGAAGGCGTAGAAGTAGCTAAAGCTTCAGGCAAACTGGTAAAGACCGTCTGGACCCGCGAAGATGATATCCAGGGAGGGATGTACCGGCCTGCCTTCCTGCACCGTTTCAGGATCGGACTGGATGCAGCGGGAATGCCTATTGCCTGGAAGCAGGTGAGTGTAGGCCAGTCGGTAATGACGGGCGGCCCCTTCGAAAAAGTGGCCGTTGTGAATGGCGTAGACGCTTTCTCTATCGAAGGCACGCATACAGCGCCCTATGTTAAAAATATTGCAGATCAGCGCATAGAGCTGAACACACCCGTATGGCCCATCACTATTGATAACTGGCGGGCAGTTGGATTCAGCCATACCATTTTTGCCATGGAAAGCCTGACAGACGAGCTGGCGCATGCAGCAGGAAAAGATCCGGTAGCATATCGCCGTATGTTATTGAAAGATGCGCCCCGTTTATTGAATGTGCTGAACCTGGCGGCAGCGAAAAGCGGATGGGAAACTCCCTTGCCGGCGGGCCATGGGAGAGGAGTAGCTGTTTTTGAAGCGATGGGTAGCTTCTCAGCGGTGGTGGCAGAAATATCTGTATCCAAAAACGTTCCGCTTAAAGTAGACAGGGTTACCTGTGCAATAGATTGCGGCCTGGCCATTCATCCCGACGGTGTGGCCGCGCAAATGGAGAGCAATATTGCGTTTGGCCTGTCTGCTGCATTGTACAGCGAGATCACTTTTAAAGAGGGTAAGGTGCAGCAACACAACTTCTACGATTACAAAACCTTACGGATCAACGAAATGCCGAAGATAGAGACCTTCATCGTGGACAGCAAGGAAAAGCCTGGCGGTGTAGGCGAGGCTACGGTTGGCCATATGATGCCGGCGCTCACGAATGCAATATTTGCCGCCACGGGCAAACGTATCCGGCAACTGCCCGTCATGAACCAGGATATCAGTTGATAAACCACAACAATCACCCCTTATGATAAAGCTGACTGTAAACGGAAAAACACACCAGCTGGATGTGCCGGCTGACATGCCGCTGCTTTGGGTTATCCGCGACCGGCTGGGACTTACCGGTACTAAATTCGGCTGTGGCGCTGCCCAGTGTGGAGCCTGTACCGTACACCTGGATGGGGAAGCGATCCGTTCCTGTGTGGTGCCGGCAGTCCGGGCGGCAGACAAACAGGTTGTCACCATCGAAGGACTGGATCCTGCATTGGCCGGACCGCTCCAGCAAGCCTGGACTGAATTCGACGTACCCCAGTGCGGCTATTGCCAGTCTGGCCAGATCATGAGCGCTGCCGTGCTGCTCAAACACAACACCCAACCCACAGATAAGGATATTGACGATGCAATGACCGGCAATGTTTGCCGCTGCGGAACTTATCAGCGTATAAGAAGCGCGATCCACCTGGCGGCAGAACTGAAAAGGTCCGGCGCTATAAAATTGACCTTGCCATCTTAAGTTAATCCTTGACCAGACCAATACTGTTCCTGTAAATTTCCTGCGCAGGATCGCCCTTCGTTTACCTGCACAGGAAAAATAATTGTGCATTTTCAGGATTTCTCTGTAACTTCTGCAATCGTTTGCAATCGATATTAGTTCCACGGTATGAAAGCGCTATTGTGCCTTCCATACGATTCATTTATAGCACTTTAACCCGGCTGATTTATGAAAAATCTCAAGGAAAAACTCCGGCAGGGAGCTACGTTGCATGGATGCTGGCTGAACCTGGGAAGCCCGGTCACTGCCGAAATGGTAGGCATGTCCGGATTTGACTGGGTACTCATTGACCTGGAACATGGTTCGGGAACAGAAATCGAAGCCCTGCATCAGCTGCAGGCGCTGGAGCATACACCCGCAACACCCATCGTAAGGGTAGAAAGTGCACAGCAGGCGCGCGCCCAGCGCATGCTGGACATGGGGGCAATGGGAATTATGTGCCCACGGATCAGGAATACGGCTGAAGCGAAGGTATTTGTCAGCGGACTGCATTATCCGCCGCATGGTACCCGGGGCGTCGCCAAAATGGTGCGTGCCACCGGCTTCGGACAAAACTTTTCCGACTATTACCAGGACGCCAGAGAAAAGATCCTGGGCATTGTACAGATCGAAACTGCGGAGGTGTTGAACCACCTGGACGAAATAGCGGCCCTGGATGGCATTGATGTGCTCTTTATCGGTCCGTCGGATCTGACCATGGAGCTCGGCATCTTCGGGCAATTTGATCATCCCTTGTTCAAAGATGCTTTGCAGGCTACCGTGAACGCGGCGGAACGGGCAGGCAAGGCAGCCGGCATACTTTTCTTCAACCCGGACGATTATGCCCGCTATTATGATCTGGGTATACGCTTTATTGCCTGCGGCGCTGATGCCACTTTTGTTGCCGATGGAGCGCGCAATTTCGCGAGCAGATTAGATCAAGCCAGGTCCAACGCTAAAACCCGCACCTCATGAACTTACCATTCCTGACGGATGCCTTATTCATATTATTTATTGGTATTGTGATCGTAATGGGCGGGATTATCGGACTGAAGCTGCATCCTTTCCTTGCGCTTTTATTTGGCGCCCTTGTAGTGGCCATTATGACGCCAGCCGCAGCCATCCAGCAATATGCCCTGGGTAAAGGAATGGCGCAAGCCGCGGCCCTGCAAATGTCGCAGAAAGGTGTGGGAGAGCGGGTAGCTCTTGAATTTGGCAGCACCTGCGGGAAACTGGGCATTCTCATTGCCATGGCGGCTGTTATCGGGAAATGCCTGTTGGAAAGCGGGGCAGCTGAACGGATCGTGCGATCCATGTTAAAGCTTACCGGAAAGGAAAAAGCGCCTATCGCCTTTCTGGTCAGCAGTTTCTTCCTGGGAGTACCAGTGTTCTTCGATACCGTGGTATTGCTCATGATTCCCCTGGCCAAGACCATGAGTATGCGGCTGGGTAAAAATTACCTGCTCTTCGTACTGTCCATTACAGCCGGCGCAGCGATGGCCAACTCCCTGGTGCCGCCGGCGCCGGGGCCCATGTTCCTGGTAGGTGAAATGCAGATGCACATGGGAACCATGATGATCGGCGGCATTTTACTGGGCCTGGTCACCATCACAGCAGGCTATCTTTATGCACGCTGGGTTAACAAAAGGTGGCCGGTTGCACTAAGGGATTCATTGGATGCCCGCCTGGAGGATATCAAAAATACGTCCCTGCGTCCCGCGAAGGAATTGCCCCCGCTTTGGTTTTCTGTGTTACCTGTGCTGATCCCACTGGTATTTATCTGTATACATACCGCACGGCATTCACTTTCTACTTCAAATACAGGTATATGGAGCTCATGGATTGATTTTCTGGGTGATAAGAATATTGCACTGGTATTGGGAGGCGTGGCAGCCCTGATCCTGCTGATCGTACAAAAGAGGAACCCTAAGGAAGATATCGGTCCATTTGTCCATGGCGCTTTGATGAGCGCCGGAGGGATCATCCTGATCATCGGGGCAGGCGGCGCCTTTGGCGGGATGCTGCAGCAAACCGGCATCAGTCAGCGGATCACAGAACTGACCAGGAATTACCAGATGGCATTGATCCCCCTGGCATTCTTTATCACAGCTGTTGTAAGAACAGCGCAGGGATCGGCTACCGTAGCCCTGATCACCGCCTCCGGCATGCTGTCGGGTATGACGCAGACCGCAGGTTTGCCTTACCATCCGCTGTACCTTGGCCTGGCCATTGGCTGTGGCTCAAAACTGGTTCCCTGGATGAACGATGCCGGTTTCTGGATCATCTGTAAAGTATCCAACTTAACGGAAAGGGAAACATTGAAAACCTTTTCTCCCATGCTCATTATCATGGGATTCACCGGTTTGATTGTGATCATGCTTGCCGCCCGGTTCTTACCTCTGGTCTGACAATTGAATATTTACATAAAATCCTTCAGTAAATGGAAAACATAGGATTCATCGGATTAGGCATTATGGGAAAGCCAATGGCCCTGAATGTATTAAAAGCAGGATACACGGTATCAGTACTGGAAAAGAATAAAGCCGCCGGAGAGCTGGTAGAAGCCGGCGCCCGGGCCTTGCCCAGTAACAAAGCCATCGCAGAAAGCGCCGACATCGTGATCACCATGCTGCCGGATACCCCTCAGGTAAAGGAAGTGGTGTTTGCTCCGGATGGCGTACTGGAAGGGATCCGCAAGGGAGCGCTTTTTATTGACATGTCTACTATTGCGCCCGCTGCTGCGAAGGAGATATATGAAGCATTCCGGCAGAAAGGCGTAGAAGCACTGGATGCGCCTGTGTCTGGCGGACAGGTAGGCGCTGAATCCGCCTCGCTATCCATCATGACGGGCGGTAATGAAGCCGCATTTCAACGTGCTTTGCCATTGTTCCAGGCCATGGGCAACAATATCGTACTCATAGGATCTGCAGGCGCCGGGCAAACCACCAAAGCCTGCAACCAGATGATCGTTGGTATGACCATCCAGGCGGTGGCAGAAGCCTTTACACTGGCGGCCAAAGCGGGCGTGAACCTGGAAAAGATGCGGGAAGCGCTGCTGGGTGGCTTCGCACAGAGCCGTATACTGGATCTGCACGGCAAACGCATCATAGAAAGGAATTTTTCGCCTGGCTTTAAAATAAGCCTGCACAGAAAGGATATGGGCATTGCGTTGCAGATGGGAAAGGAAAACGCCGTTCCCTTATATGGCACCGCACAGGTGGCCGCTCACATGGACGCATTAATAGCCGGCGGTAACGGTGAAAAAGACCACAGCGCAATTGTATTGCTGATGGAACAGCTGGCGGGAATGAATAAAGGCTGAACTTAAAATGTTTTTGGATGAACAACTACTTGCAAAATAAACTATCCGGTAAAAAAGGACCGAGGATACGGGAAGTGATCATTACACCCATTGCCGTTACGGATCCGCCGATATTAAATGCGGCCGGCTTACATGCGCCATATGCGCTGCGTACGATCGTAGAGGTGGTAACAGATGATAACATTGCGGGGATCAGTGAAATTCCGGGTAACCGTAGCATTGATGAAGCGCTCGCATCCGCAGCAGGTTTGATCACGGGAATGGATCCTGTGCAGCTGAATGCGATCAGGCGCAAGCTGGAAGAGCATTTTGGGAAAGAAACAGCTGCCCAGCGGGGAAACGCTCCCTGGGACCAGCGGAAACTGGTGCATGTTTTCAGCGCTATAGAAGTGGCCTGCATGGATATTATCGGGAAAATAACCGGCTTGTCCGTCGTAGATCTGCTGGGAGGAAAGATGCGGGAACAAGTGCCGTTCTCCGCTTATCTTTTCTATAAATATGAAGGTGCTGGTGGCCCCCTGGGATTTAATTGTGATCCTGCCGCCACGGGATGGTCAGCAGCACGGCAGGCTCAAGCCTTAGATCCTGAAGGCATTGTAGAACAGGCTTTTGCTATGTGCAAGTCATTCGGGTTTAAATCCATTAAGTTAAAGGCAGGGGTATTTGAACCCAGGTTGGAAGTTGACTCTATACTCGCGCTGAGAAAAGCTTTTGGACCGGATATACCTTTGCGGATCGATCCGAACGGTATCTGGACCCTTGAAACTGCCATAAAATATGGCCGGGAAATGGAAGGCATTATTGAGTACCTGGAAGACCCGGCCAGGGGACAGGAAAACATGGCAAAAGTGAGACAGGCTCTGAATATTCCGCTGGCTACCAACATGTGCACCACTTCATTTGAAGATCTGCCGGGCAGCATTGCCCTGGGCTCAGAGGATATTATTCTCAGCGATCATCATTTCTGGGGAGGTTTGCGTACGTCTATGGAGCTGGCCAGGATCTGCGAAACCTTCGGCAGGGGACTTTCCATGCATTCCAACAGTCATCTGGGCATTTCGCTGGCAGCGATGGTGCATTTGGGCGCCGCGATCCCGCGTTTGGATTATGCCCTTGATACGCATTATCCCTGGCAATCTGAGGAAGTAATTACCGGCGGCAGAATCACGTTTGAGGATGGCGCTGTAAGCGTTCCAAACGGCCCGGGTTTAGGTGTGGAATTGGACAGAACATCGCTGGCTAAATTACATCAGCAATACCTGGATTGCGGGCTGACTAAACGCGACGATGAAATAGAAATGCAAAAGGTAGTGCCGGGATGGAAATTCGAGACGGTGAGATGGTAATGCATGGTATGGATTCATTACAAGAACTGGGAGCCAGTTAGTTATAGGGGAGAAATCCCTTTTAATCTATTTAACATAACGTAAATTATCAGAGGAATAGAGTAGTTGAGTTAAGGGGAGCGGTTGTTCCTTTGGAGCTGGTAGTTTTAAATTGGCGCAGGGAATTATTACAGCAAATTTACGTAACTTAATATACGCACATCGCTTCATAAATCCTGCTTTTCCATGAAGCAAATTTTTCTTTTTTGGCTGCTTATTTTATTGATCCCGGCCTTACTCTCTGCACAAAAAGTGATCGTCATAAAGATCGACGGCAGCATTAACCCGGTATCCGCTGATCACATTCACAACGGCATTAAAAAAGCGTCCCAGGAAAAAGCTGAATGCCTGGTGATCTTGTTGAACACGCCCGGCGGTTTGCTGAAATCCACCCGGGTCATTGTCAGCGATATGCTGGAATCTCCGGTGCCTGTAGTCGTATATGTAGCCCCAGGCGGCGCCCACGCAGGCTCTGCGGGAGTTTTTATCACCATGGCTGCCCATATAGCCGCCATGGCGCCCGGTACCAATATCGGGGCTGCACACCCCGTGGATCTACAGGGCAAAATGGACTCTGTAATGAGCGAGAAAGCCACCAATGATGCGGCTGCATTTATCCGCTCTATTGCGGAGAAACGCCAGCGTAATTTCCAGTGGGCCGAGGACGCCGTTCGCCGCAGCCTGGCCATCACAGAAAAAGAAGCTGTAGAGAAACACGTGGTAGATCTCGTTGCGGCTAGTACTGCAGACCTGCTGCGCGATATCAATGGTAGAAATATTCCTGTTCCGGGTGGCGTCACCGTTCTCCATACGGCCAAAGCCCAGGTGGAAATCGTGGAAATGACCGCCCTGGAAAAGATACTGGACCTGCTGGTTGATCCGAATGTGGCTTATCTCCTGTTACTGCTTGGCATGTACGGGATCCTGTTTGAACTTTATAATCCCGGCGCCATCCTGCCGGGCATCGTAGGTGTGATCAGCCTGATCCTCGCCTTTTATTCCATGCATACGCTGCCGATAAATTACGCTGGCCTGGCCCTGATCATCTTCGCGATCATCCTGTTCCTCCTGGAGATCAAAATTGTCAGTCATGGCATCCTGGCCATCGGCGGAGTGGCTTCACTCCTGTTGGGATCACTGATGCTGATCCGGTCAGATGCGGCGCTGGAATCTGTCAGGATCTCCCGTAGTGTGATCATCGCTGCCGTGGGGGTATCATCGCTCTTTTTCCTGCTTGTGCTGGGCCTGGGTGTAAGAGCCTTGCGCGCCAAGCCTGTAACCGGCGCTGAAGCTATGGCCGGGGAGATCGGCGAATCTCTCGAGGCCCTGGAACCTGGCGGTACTGTGCGTGTGCATGGAGAGATCTGGCGGGCGATATCTACCGGCGCCGCCATTGCTAGTGGTGAGAAGATACGTGTAGTGGGTATCCGTGATCTTACCCTGCTGGTGGAACCATTTTAAGTGTTTTAACCAACAGTAAGCCTCATACTTCAAACCTTAAACCTTCAAATAAATATGGAAACATTTTCTGTTTGGCTGGTCGTTATCATCGTTTTTGCCGTCATCATCCTGGCCAATGCCATCCGCATTCTACGTGAATACGAACGTGCGGTGGTGTTCCGGCTGGGCCGTTTATTGGGCGGCGGCGTCAAGGGCCCCGGTTTAATTCTGCTGATCCCCATGATCGATAAAATGGTGCGGGTAAGCCTCCGTACAGTCGTGATGGATGTACCGCCCCAGGATATCATTACACAGGATAATGTATCCATCAAAGTGAATGCTGTCGTGTACTTCCGGGTCATCCAGCCCAACAAGGCTGTGGTGGAAGTGGAAAACTATCTCATGGCTACTTCTCAGCTTTCACAAACCACACTGCGCAGTGTGCTCGGACAATCAGAGCTGGATGATCTCCTGTCTCAGCGGGAAAAGATCAACCAGAAGCTGCAGCAGATCATCGACGCCCACACGGAGCCTTGGGGCGTCAAAGTATCCAATGTTGAGGTAAAGCAGATAGACCTGCCCCAGGAAATGCAGCGCGCCATGGCGAAACAGGCGGAAGCCGAACGCGAGCGCCGCTCCAAAGTCATTGCTGCTGAAGGCGAATTCCAGGCTTCGCAGCGCCTGGCGGATGCTGCTAAGATATTAGGCGAACAGCCCAGCGCCCTAACACTGCGTTACCTGCAGACCCTGCGTGAAATAGCCACAGAAAACAATTCTACCACCATTTTCCCGGTGCCGGTAGATCTGCTGAGGCCCTTCCTGGCCCAACAGCTGAAAGGAATGGAATAAAGTTCAGAACCGCCACCTGGTCCCTGCATTGGCGTCCTGTCCGCCAATGTTGATATAGTATTTTGGTTAACGGATACGATCGTACTGGGTTAACGATAAACTGTTGCAAAATCAAAAATTAAATAATATTTTGTCTACCAGAGTAGTAGACTAACTTCCGCAAACATGAAAACTGGTACTAAGCATCTCCGCAGTCCTTTAATGGCCCTGCTGATAACGATCTGTTGTATCTGGCAGACCACCGGACAAACGGCTAACAGTAACAAACGAACGAACATCATCTTCATCATAGCAGACGATCTCGGCTATGGCAATCTCTCCTCCTACAATCCTGGCAGTCGCATACGCACACCATTCATCGATAACCTGGCCCGCCAGGGAACACGGTTCACCCGTTTCTATGCGGGCAGCCCGGTATGTGCTCCCTCCCGCTGTGCACTGATGACCGGATATCACATGGGGCACGCCTATATAAGAGGTAATGCAGACCAGCACCTGCGGCCGGAAGATACTACCCTGGCTCAGCGTCTGCAGGCTAAGGGATATGTTACCGGCATGTTCGGTAAATGGGGATTGGGAGAAGAGAACGACAGCGGAGCGCCACAATTCAAAGGTTTTGATTATTTCTTCGGGTACCTGAACCAACGGCATGCGCATCATTATTTTACCGATCATCTCTTTGAGCTGAAAGATAAACAGCTCAGGCAGGTACAAACAGATTCACTGTACAGCCATGACCTGATCATGGATCATGCGTTTGCCTTTGTACGGGAGCACAAAGAGGAACCTTTCTTCTTATACCTTCCCGTTACCATCCCTCATGCTGAGCTGCTGCTGCCGCAAAAATACATGCAGCCTTTTCTGAACCCGGACGGCAGCAGCAAGCTGGGGCCTGAGACGCCCTTTGTGCAGAAAGATAAAACCAGCTACCACAGCCAGGCGCAGCCACATGCTGCCTTTGCCGCTATGGTTACCAAGCTCGATGCAGATGTTGGCCGGCTGATGCAATTACTGAAAGAACTGGGTTTGGATGATAATACCTACGTTTTCTTCACCAGCGATAACGGACCGCATAAAGAAGGTGGCGCTGATCCGGAATTCTTTGACAGCAACGGGCCGCTCCGTGGTATTAAACGTGATTTATACGAAGGCGGTATTCGTGTGCCCATGATCGTAAGAGCGCCGGGTAAAGTGCCCGCCGGCCGCACCAGCAGCCAGGTATGGGCCTTCTGGGATGTACTGCCTACCATTTGTGATCTTACCGGCGCGTCTGCTCCGGACAATATCGATGGTTACTCTTTTCTACCTGCTATCCAGGGTAAAAAACAGCAACAACAGCACGACCATCTGTTCTGGCAATTCAATGAAGGCCAGCTTAAACAGGCTGTACTGCAGGGCGACTGGAAACTGGTACGCTTTAAAAAGAAAGGAATGCCTGAAGTATTGGAGTTATACAACATCAGTAAAGACATTGGCGAGCAAAACAACCTCGCCGCCCAATATCCTGAGAAGGTGAAAGCCTTACAACCATTATTACAACAATCTGTATCTCCAGCCGCGAATGCTGCTTTCGACTGGTCGGACCTTCAATAAAAAGAACAAGCTGCAGGTGATGAATGCAGATAGCCTATCCGCCTTCATTTTCTGCAGCTTGTAGCTATTAACTTGCAGTTTCTTAGAATGCTTCTGCCAGCGACAAATAAAGTCCGGACTGACGTTTTTCTCCCGGTCGCTGTTCTCCCCAGCCATAATCTACACGGATGGTCAACTTCGCATTTTCATCATAGAACCAGCGGGCGCCCACACCATAATTCGGCTTAAATCCGCTGCCCAGGAAATCGCTGTTGCGGAATACTGAGCCTGTACCCCCAAAAGCCGCCAGCGCAAACTTCGGCTGCATATGTACAAACCAGATATTGATCGGGATCCTGGGATCAAGGAAATAACGGTATTCTGCCTGGAAGGCCAGGTAATTCTGATCGCGGTAACGGCCGGTGTAATATCCCCTCATCAGCAGGTCATTACCCATTTCCGGCAGCAGGTAGAAAGGCAGGGTATTGCCTTGCAGTGAATTGAAATAGGCATTTACCCCGATAGTACTTTTACGGGATAAGGGGAAGAAATGTTTGCTTTGCGCTTCTATTTTCCAAAGTGTTTGGCTGCTTAAAAATCCGGGGGCATAAGACACATTAAGGCGTACCCAGCTGCCACGTGTGGTATAATTCTGGTTATCGCGGTTATCGAATATACCGGTTGCCCCGATAAAAGTAACATGCCCGCCATCCTTGTTGATCAGCTGCATATGCGGATAGACGCCCTTACTATCGCCGGCGCTGTAATCATCGTGCTGGTAGAGGAACGTAAGCCCTGCATAGAAATTACCGGTAATGCGCTTCTCCCCTTCCAGCTGTACTTTGTAGCGCTGGTTGTTCAGCAGTGACTGGTTTACTTTACGGGTGGTATCGCCTATTCCATAGAAATACAGCGGGAAATCATGGTAACGCAGGTTACTCTTGAAGTGCCAGGCATTCCCCCTCGTCCAGAAATCCGTTTTCAGGTCTATCTTCCACTGTTTCTCCGTAGTAACGGCCGGTATGAGATTGATAGTGGAGTTTCTCGTAAGCGGATCAGGGTTCCGCTTGTCCAGGTAAAAAGAATACAATATAGCCGCCCCTACTTCAAGCCCTTTCTCCTGGGAGTAGGCCATTGCAGGCAATGCAAAAAAACTCGGCTTGTGTATGGTGGTGTCGCTGCGTACGGTAGTTGTATCCGTTTGCGCATGCTGCGCCTTCAGCATGCCGGCGCAGAGCAGCAGTAAGATGGTGGCGTATGTCCTGTTTTGCATTCAATGTGTTTACTTCCTGTCAGCATGGCCCAGACTTTTACCCGGGTTTACTTTATCACGTACCATTTGCTTCAGTTCCTTAATTTCCGGGAAATGTCCGAATTCCTTGCGGTCCAGCAGCTTCTCATCTTCAATATAAATGATAAAGCTGCCTGCCACTTCGCTGGGCCGGAGGGTAACACCCCCCAGGTCATCGGCGAAGGTTGTTAGCAATTCCTGTGCCATCCAGGCAGAGCGAAGCAGCCATCCACATTTTGGACAATATTCTATTGTAACGATCGGCTTCATAGTTCAAAAGTAGCTAATAATGAATTATTTTTTATTTTTCCCGAAAGCCTCCAGCACCTGCCGCGATAAAAGTATACTGATGAGCGTTAGTACTGCTCCTGCCAGGAAAGGTGCGCCTGGAAAATGTACCGGGGCGCCCGGCTTTGTGAACCAGGCAAACAGGTTGGTCATCACCGGCGGACCTATAATAGAGGTAACGCTGATCAGGCTTGTAAGCGCGCCCTGCAGCTCTCCCTGTTCGGTGGGCGGCACCTGGCTGGAAATAACGCCCTGCAGTGCAGGTCCGCATATTCCGCCCATACAGTAGGGCACCAGGAAAACGAACATCATCCAGCCTTTATCCGCAAATGCAAACAGTATCAAACCGAAAGTGTAAAACAGCAAGCCGGTGTAAATAGACCATTTCTGTCCCAGCTTGGGAATGGTGATTCTGATCAGCAGTCCCTGTACCAGGGCGACCAGCAATCCAACAAATCCCAGGGAGTACCCCACCCAGGTTTCATTCCAGTTGAATTTCAGCATGGTGAAATAACTCCAGGTAGATTGTACGGAATGGGCGGCGATATAGATCAGCACCAGTGAAGCGATCAAACCGGTCACCACCGGGTACCGCCACAGGTGCATCAGTGATCCCAGTGGATTGGCTCTTTTCCAGTCAAAGGCGCGGCGGTTCTCCGGCAGCAATGACTCAGGCAGTATAAAGTAGCCATACAATACATTGATAAAGGTAAGGGCAGCTGCCGCCAGGAAAGGCGCCCGCGGTCCCCAGTGGCTGAACAAGCCACCTATCACAGGCCCGATGATAAAGCCCAAGCCGAATGCAGCGCCCACCAGTCCGAAGTTCTGCGCCCTTTTCTCAGGCTCGCTCACGTCGGCAATATAAGCTGTGGCAGTGGTCATACTGGCGCCGGTGGCCCCGGCGATCACACGGCCTACGAACAGCCATGCTATGGTAGGCGCAAAAGCCAGGAACAGGTAGTCTATTCCAAAGCCCAGCAATGCTAAAAGCAACACCGGCCGGCGGCCGTACCTGTCGCTCAGACCTCCTACTATCGGTGAACAGAAAAATTGCGTAACGGCAAAAGCAAATAATAACCAGCCTCCGTACTGGGAAGCTTCACTCAGTCCTCCTCCGGTAAGATGTTCAATCAGCTTCGGCATTACCGGGATGATAATACCGAAACCAATAACATCGATCAGTATGGTAACGAAAATAAAACTCAGCGCGGCACTCCGCTTAACAGTCATGATACGGGTAAATTTGGGCGCAAGTTATTTAATTAATAATGATAAATAAGCCGGCGAGATACAATTGCTATGATTATTAATCATTAATTGTCAATTATTAATTAACTTAAATGAAACGTTTTGTATGTTCCGCAGCCCCTTCCCCATTATATATGTAAAGGATATAACAGTCTGCGTGGAGTTCTACTGCCAGGTGCTGGGTTTTGAACATATTCGTCAGTGGCCGGCAAAGCCGGAAAGCCCCTCTTATGTATACCTGAAGCTGGGAGAAGCCGGGCTCGGGCTCACCCGTTATGATGTGGCTGAGGAGCACGTGGAAAAGAACATCCTCCTCAATGCCAATAAACAATTCGAACTATGCCTGTATACTGATAATGTAGACCTCATGTGTGAAAGACTGGAGCTGCAAGGCGCCCACATGCTGGTACCGCCGGCCACCAAACCCTGGGGGCAGCGGGTGGCCTATTTTGAAGATCCCGAAGGAAACGTCATCCATATAACCGGCAAAGTGCCCGAAACACAGGCCTCTGCTCCTGCAAATGATTAATTGTCAGCCCCTTCTTTGATTACTGACTATTTAGCCTTAATTTTAGCCCCGGATCGTGTAATTATCCCCCTAAAATACACAGTGAACACTGGATAATCTATGCCATCGTATTAACATGAGCCAAAGTCGTTTCCTATACCTGCCGGTTACCTGGATCTTATTTTCTATGGTACATTCTGCGTTAATGGCGCAAACCTTAGCGGCAGACAGCCGGCACTATTCAGATGGCGTCATATGGGCTATCCGCAACCAGGCCCTCGTAGAAAATACCCAGGGCAACCTGGATAAACAGATGGACCTCACCATGAAGGCGCTGAAAATGGCTGAGAAGTCCGGTCAGCTGCATACAACAGGTATCCTCTACAATGACATCGGTAACATCCTCGTAGAACAGAACAACCCTGCTCAGGCGCTCGTATATCTGAAAAAATCATTGCTCATCAAACGCCAGTTCAACGAGCAGGCGGAAATAGCCAAAACATTGAACAACATTGGCTCTTCCTGCATGCGGCTCAAACAGTTCGATTCTGCCCTGTACTACCTCCGGGAATCAGAAAAGCTGAAACTGTCCCTGCACGATGAACGGGGACTGGGTTTTACCTACGAGAATATAGGATTGATCTACGAGGAGGAAGGCCAGTACCAGATCGCCCTTACATACCTGCAACAATCCCTGCAATACTATTCCACCTCAGATAATAAGCCGGGCATGGGCAAAGCCTGGCTGAACCTTGGCCGGGTAAATACCCTGCTCAAACATTATGACACGGCAAACGGACAGCTCAGGGAAGCTGCCTGTATCAATGCGACGTTGAAGAATGCGAAGAATGAGATGATCTATTACCAGTACCTCGCCCAGCTCGACTCTTCCCGCCAGGATTATATTGCCGCCCTGCAGCATTACAATGAATATACTTTGCTGAAAGAGAAATTCTTTGCGGTAGAGAAACAGCGGATCATTGCCAATACCAAAGAGAAATATGAATCGGAGAAAAGGCAGGCAGAAAACCTGTTGCTGAAAGAGGAACAGCGCGCCCACCTGGCCACTATCCGCGAACAGCGTATACTGGTCGCCGTATGTTCATTCCTGTTAGCTGTCCTTATCCCGGTTGCCGTGCTGCTTTACCGTCTTTACAAACGGCAGCAGGAGCTATCCCGCCAGCTCAACAGCCGGAATGCGGAGGTGTCCCAGCAAAACAGGATCATTCTCGAACAGAATGCAGCCCTGGGCAGCCTGAACCAGGTGAAAGACAAAATTTTTTCTGTGATCTCCCACGACCTCCGTTCTCCGCTCGCCATATTGGAAGGTATGTTGTTCCTGCTGCGTGATAACAAACTGGAACGCGATCAGTTTCAGGAGTTTACCGACGAGCTTTGGCGCGACATGAAGAATACGGCCTACATGATGGATAACCTGCTCAACTGGGCCAGCAGCCAGATGAAAGGTATCCGCGTAAAAGCAGATGATTTTGAGATCACCAGTATATTCAACAGGGAATTTGAATTATTGCAAACATTGTCCCGCCAGAAAGAAGTTCGCCTGAGTCACCAACTGCTGAAACCTGTATTGGTATATGCAGACCCCGATATGATCAAAGTGGTGCTGCGCAACCTGATCAGCAACGCCATTAAGTTTACGCCCGCCGGTAAAAGCATTCATATTTCAGGACAGATAAAAGGGGATTTCCTGGAGATCTGTGTACAGGATGCTGGTATCGGCATCCCCGAAAAGGACCAGCATAAGATCTTCTCCAATATATATTATTCTACTTCCGGTACCCAGAACGAAAGAGGTTGCGGTCTTGGGCTTCCGCTTTCGAAAGATTTCGTAGAGCTCAATCAGGGATGCATCTGGTTCGACAGCCAACCAGGTAACGGTACCAGCTTTTTCTTCACCATCCCCTTATCAGAAGAGGATACTAACCTGCAGGGCTATACTATTGTTGTTCAGGAGCAGATGAATTAATTATTGATTTCCGCGAAGGTATCTCCCTGCTTAATATCTCCCGTTGTAAATCCTTTCTTAAACCAGTACATCCGCTGCTCAGAGGTTCCATGTGTGAACGCATCCGGCACTACACGTCCCTGTGTAGCCTGCTGTAACTTATCGTCACCTACTGCACTGGCTGCATTCAGGGCTTCTTCTATATCTCCGCTTTCAAGAATAGCATCCATTTTTTCCGCATGATGCGCCCATAGACCGGCGAGGAAATCTGCCTGCAGCTCCAGTTTCACAGACATTTTATTATATTCTGTTTCACTCATTCGCTGGCGCATAGCCTGCACCTTGTTGCTGATACCCAGGAGGTTCTGTACATGGTGTCCTACCTCATGCGCAATCACATATGCCTGTGCAAAATCGCCCACTACATTGAAACGCTGCCGCATCTCATCAAAGAAAGTAAGATCGAGGTATACCTTGTCATCTGCCGGGCAGTAAAAAGGTCCCATGGCGGATTGGGCAAAACCACAGCCGCTTTCCGTAGCATTGCTGAACAATATCATTTTAGGGGGTGTGTAAGTTTTATTAAGCGCACTGAATTGTTGTGTCCATACATCTTCTGTAGAGGCGAGCACGGTAGAGGCCATGCGTGCCGATTCATCACTGCCGGCGGTAACCGTTTCCGATGTTTCAGTACTGGCGCCCCCTGGCTGTACCTGTTGCAATACCGTTTGCGGGTCTTTATTGAACAACAAAGCCAGCACGATAATGATGATGCCCCCAATGCCGCCGCCTATGCCAATATTACGCATACCGCCGCCGCCCCTGCGGTCTTCTACATTATCACTTAAACGTTTATTTTGCCAACGCATGTCACAGATTTTTTACAAGTTACAATTTTAGACAATGATAAATATAAAATGGGATATTTCGGCTGCCTTACTGCCCGCCTGTAAAATCCCCGGTTTCACCGGATATTTCCCCGCCGGTAACCGAATGTCCGTTTCTTCCCGCTGGTGGTCAATGTAGCTTTGATCCTGACAAAATATAGTTAACCATGGAACATATTGTGTATACCAACGGATTGAAAAAAAGCTACCATTCCAAAGGAAAAACGATAGCAGCCGTCAGGGGAGTTAACCTGGCTGTGCGCAGCGGGGAAATATTCGGCTTCCTTGGTCCTAACGGAGCCGGTAAGACCACTACCCTGCGCATGCTCACCACGCTTCTGAAGCCTGATGCAGGCGAGGCGATGCTCGTAGGTTGCGACCTGCTGAAAGCGCCGCAGCAGCTAAGGGAGCACATCGGTTATGTAAGCCAGGCCGGTGGTAGCGACCGCCAGGTAACTGCCTGGGAAGACCTCCTGCTGCAGGGCCAGCTCTACGGGCTTTCCCGCCATAACGCCGCTGAACGTGCCAAAGCTTTGATCCCTAGCCCAACGCCGCTGTTGTTTACCAGGCTTTCCTCGTACTGATTCCCGTCACGGCACTGGTGCTCTGGTGGACCATCCGTTCCTACAGAACGGTAGTAAGCTAAGCTGTTATCAGTTGTCAGCTCATCGCCTTATCACTGACAACTGATAACTAACTTTCGTACCTTTATTTCATGCCTAACCCTGCAATCGCATACACCCGGATTAAAAAAGTGCATAACGCCCGCATCACGGAAGAAGAAGATGCACTGGCAGCCGAAGAACCACTAGAGATCAGGCTGTTATACGGACCTGCGCATAACCGGAAACAGCAGAGCATTACTGTTACGATGCGTACGCCCGGACAGGATACCGAATTGGCTACCGGCTTCCTGTTCACCGAAGGTATTATCACATCCGCGGCTGACATTTCAGACATCCACTTCCTGCAGGACGGTCAGCATACTATACAGGTAACCCTGCATGAACGAGTGCAGCCCGTGCTGCAATCTACCCAGCGTAATTTCTATTCCAATTCTGGTTGCGGTGTTTGCGGTAAAACGGATCTGGCATCCATCTATACCACCGTTAACAACGTTGCCCGTGATATAAGCCCGACACTCACCTTCCCGGCTACACGCTTGCTGGCGCTGCCTGATGCACTCCGTCAGCAGCAGTCGCTTTTTGATGACACAGGAGGACTGCATGCCGCTGCCTTCTTCAATGAAGCAGGAGAACTTTTGCTATTGCGCGAAGACATCGGCCGTCATAATGCGGTAGACAAACTGGTAGGCGCCGCCCTCTCGGCCGGTATTCCTTTGCATAATTCCCTTATGCTGTTAAGCGGACGTGCCGGTTTTGAGCTCATCCAAAAAGCTGCCATGGCCAATATTCCTATCGTGGCTGCAGTGGGTGCGCCCTCCAGCCTCGCAGTGAGAATGGCGCAACAATGGAATATTACCCTGGTAGGATTTTTAAGGCAACAGCGTTGTAATATCTACACCAACGAACATAGAATAATAATATAGGTTGCGCGCTTCCTGCCGTTGGTAGCTGGTAGCCGGTAACTTTAAAACATATAATAATGGATCACCAACCTGCCGCTGAAAACCCCACCCGCTTCACGGGATTAAAACTGGGCAAAGCCAAGACCACCGCCGCCGGTGTGCCTGCGGTACTCATCAGCGCTCAACATATTTTAAAGGAGGCAGGCGCCTTGCGCGGAATGAAAGCACTGTTGAAACTCAATCAAAAAGATGGCTTCGACTGTCCCAGCTGCGCCTGGCCCGATCCGGATGACGACCGCTCCTCCATTGCGGAATATTGTGAGAACGGCGCCAAAGCGGTTGCCGAAGAAGCCACCCAGAAGAAGCTGACGTCTGCCTTCTTTGCTGAACATTCCGTTACGGACCTCGCAGCATTAAACGATTATGAGATCGGCCGCAAGGGACGCATTGCTCAGCCCATGTACCTTCCGGAAGGCGCTACTCATTATCAGCCTGTTAGCTGGGAGGACGCTTTTGCAAAAGTGGCCCAGCATCTCAATGCACTGACATCCCCTGACGAAGCGATATTCTACACTTCAGGGCGTACCAGCAATGAAGCCGCTTTCCTCTACCAGCTGTTTGTGCGTGAGTACGGCACCAATAACCTGCCGGACTGCTCCAATATGTGCCATGAATCCAGTGGCGTTGCCCTGGGTGAATCACTGGGCATTGGCAAAGGCTCTGTGACACTGGATGATATTCACCAGGCAGAAGTGATCATCATTCTCGGACAAAACCCCGGTACTAATCATCCCCGCATGCTCAGCGCTTTACAACGCGCTAAAAAGAACGGGGCAAAGATCATAGCCGTTAATCCACTCCCGGAAGCGGGGCTCATGAACTTCCTGAACCCGCAAACGGTAAACGGTTTCCTGAACATCAAGACCCATATATCAGATCTTTTCCTGCAGGTTAGACTCAATGGCGATATGGCGCTGCTCAAAGCCCTGGCGCTCCTGCTCCTGGAGGCAGAAGCCGCACAACCCGGCACCGTGCTGGACCATGATTTCATTGCCAATCAAACCCTTGATTATGATAGCTATATCCGGCATCTGAAACAATATACGCTTGAGCAACTGGCGGACGATTGCCGTGTACCGCTGGAACAGATCAGAGCAGCTGCACAGCTCATTCAACATAAAAAGAAGATTGTCGCTTGTTGGGCCATGGGACTGACCCAGCACAAGAATGCAGTTGATACGATCAAAGAGGTGGTGAACCTCCTGCTGCTCAAAGGCAGCATCGGCAAACCGGGTGCCGGCACTTGTCCGGTACGCGGTCACAGCAATGTACAGGGAGATCGTACCATGGGTATCTACGAACAACCGGCTCCTGCCCTGTTGAACCGCCTGCAATCCGTATTTGGTTTTGTACCACCGAGAGAACATGGCTACGATACGGTGGCTTCCATACGCGCTATGCTGGACGGAAAGGCTAAAGTGTTTGTGGCGATGGGTGGTAACTTTCTCTCCGCCACGCCTGATACGGCCCTTACTGCGCAGGCATTACGCAACTGTGATCTTACCGTACATGTATCCACAAAACTGAACCGCAGTCACCTCGTTCATGGCAAAGAAGCCCTGATACTGCCCTGCCTGGGGCGCAGCGACCGTGACATGCTTAATGGCCAGCAACAGTTTGTAAGTTGTGAGAACTCTATGGGGGTGATACAGATGTCAAAGGGTAGCCTTCATCCGGTATCTGACAAGCTGTTAAGCGAACCAGTGATCGTTTGCCGGCTGGCAAAAGCAACACTGGGGGCCCGCTCAACGGTTAACTGGTTGCTGTATGAACAGCACTACGATTATATCCGTGAAGATATTGAAAGGGTAATACCCGGTTTCAACTCCTATAATCAAAGGGTGCGTCATCCCGGCGGCTTCTATCTCCCCAATACCGCTCGTGAAGGACGCTTTAATACCGCCAGCGGTAAAGCGCATTTTAATGCGGCAGCGCTGAACACACCCATTTTGGCAGACGACGAATACATGATGATGACCATCCGCAGCCATGACCAGTTCAATACTACCATCTACGGCCTGGACGACCGCTACCGCGGTATATACCACGAACGCCGCGTCATCTTCATGAATGCTGCCGACATTGCCCGTGCCGGCCTTCAACCCGGTGATGTAGTAGACCTGTACAACGATCACGATGGCCTCCGCCGTATCGCGCACCGTTTTATCGTAGTATCATACAGCATTCCTGAAAGATGTACGGCTACTTATTTCCCTGAAACCAATGTGCTGGTGCCGTTAAGCAGCGTGGCGGATAAAAGTAATACGCCAGTGTCAAAACTGGTGCTCATTAAAATCGTGCGTAGCAGCTAGCATTTTATTTGAACAACAGGAACTGGGGTGATCTCAACGCTGATATATCAAACCTGAAATCGGTGATCGTCGTTATTTCAAAGAAGATCGGCTTTACCGGCGGTGGTGCGCCCGGCATGTACAACGCTGCTACCCGGATGGTATTAAGCGACATATTCTCATTGCGTATCCTGAACCCCGCGCCCATTGCTGCACGCAAAGGGTTCTTGAAGACATCGTCGCTCTTTTCCGTGATCTGCGACAGCTGCAGGTAAGTGGAGAAGTTAAATTTGAAGCCCAGTATTTTCAGCGGGCTATAATACACGGTTTCCGAGCGCATATTAATGCGCTGGTACCCCATTACTTTCGTGCCGCGGTATCCCCATATCCCGTTATCGATATTGATCTCCAGCGGCTTGTAAAAAAATGGATTGGGATTATTGAGATAATCTACAAAAAAGAACTCCCGGAACCTGCCCCAGGACGGGTTCAGCAAGCGGCTGTAATATTCTACCCTCGCATGCAGCACAGCATCTTCCGAAGCGCTTTTGCTCCAGAAAGTACCGATGCCGAAACTGGCATTGAAAAGCCCTTGCTGCCTCGTCGTAAAGAATTTTTGTCCTTCCAGCCCGGTATACAGCCGTCTGCGCTCTTTCCAGCTCTCCCAGCCGGAAGTGGCCGCCACATTGTACCCAAGCGGAATATCCTCTGTTCTGCCAAAGCCGAAGAAGTAATGGGCCTTGAAGAAATCCTGCCGGAAAGCCCGTACCTGCGCCAGGTAATACCGCCGGTTATTATATACCGGGTCCGACTTAAAGATGGGTTGGTACGGGTTACGCTGGAAAAAGAGGTTGTAGTGCCGAAGCAACACAGCCACGTTAGGCCTGTCTCCCACATTGATGAAGCTGGAGCTGGGCCTGATAAAGTTATATCCCACCCAGGCGTCTATTACTTTATAGCGGTAGTTGCGGTAAAGGCTGTCAGGCCTTGCAGCATGGTTGATCGACCAGTTGCTGGCCAGGAATATACCGCCTACCAGGGCCGCGTTATTACGGTACAGGGGCCTTTCCAGCTGAATGTAATAAGAGCCTTCCAGTACCCCCGTATCCACGGCCTGGGGCTGGTTGCCATTCAGCGTGGTATAGCCCATACTGGCGTCAACAAAGGAGCCGCCCAGATTGTACTTGGTATACCGGATGGAAGTGCCCCAGGGCGGCGTCCAGCTGTTCTCCCAGTTAAACCGGATGTCCAGGCTCTGGCCCGCGCCAAAAAGGTTATTATTAGAGATCCCGCCCCTGAAATTGGTAGAGGTGAAAGATGACAGGTCTGCGCCATACTCAAATACGTCCTTGGTTACCACCAGAAGGTCCACTGAATCGGCCGAAGCCCCGGTATTAATGATATAAAGCCGCGCATCCTGCAGGAAGGCCCGGTTACGAAGGTAACGTTCGTTGTCGGCCATGGTATAGGGGTTGATCGTATCCCCTTCCCGGAAAAAGAGCGACTGCCGGATCACCCATTCATTGGTATTGTAATGAAGGCGGTTGGCCAGGTTCAGCAGCTTCATGCTGGAAGAAAAGGTGGTATCGTTGATGTTACGGGGGCCAAATACCTTTACCTGCCGGTAATAGATGTCCCGGACGGTCCGTCCTGCATAAGGTGTAAAATAGCGTTCACTCTTGATAATAGAACTATCCTCGGGCGGTTCTGGCACGTCCTGCCGGGTAATGCGTTTGATAAAGGATTGGCGGGCTTCTTTATTTCTGATAGAATCCCGCAGGCGAATAAAGAATCCATTGTGCGCGGGTCTGGGTGTGGTGTCGGCATTAATCTGAGGATTAACCTGCGGATAATATCCTTCACACACAATTCCCCCCTGCACTAGATTTGGCTGCAGTGTAAATATGATGAAACAGCAGCAGATGAGCCGGCATATTTTAATAAGTCTTCCCAATCGTTTCAATCACTTAGACTCGTGTAACAGTACCTGTAATGTATTAAAAA
>Ga0102592_1001001_pt1 | contig 36386 bp, 31 predicted proteins | sample AraplaCol_mMF_r2_FD_76861 | JGI IMG/M metagenome (GOLD analysis project Ga0102592, IMG submission 76861) | Arabidopsis root microbial communities from North Carolina, USA - plate scrape MF_Col_mMF_r2 (SPADES assembly) (version 2) | ecosystem: Host-associated > Plants > Roots > Endosphere...
ACTTCGACCGCCTCGGAATGCCCCGTCTCTCCTGACCTCAACCTCTCGAACCGCCCGGTGCGGACCCGCATGCCGGGTGGTGTGGCAGGGGCGCAGCCACGAATGGCTGCCCCCTATGCCGATTATGCGACCAGAGTGGCGCCGCGCCTACCTGCGCGCGGGCGTGGTCTCCCGTTCCTGCCCTGCAACCTGCGATGTGCCGGGGAATCCCTCCGGATACTGGACCAGCCGCGTAAGCGTGGGGCGTCGGTGCGCCTGCCAGCGGTAGCTGCCTGCCAGCCGCGCGCCGCCGATGATGGCGGTCATGGCCTCGCGGTCGAGGTCCATGTTTTCCGACAAATCCTTGATGACGATGACTGCCATGGCGATCTCCAGCATGCGGGCCTTGCCGCGGCCGGCCGGAATGGCGCCGGTCGGGCGGCGCCAGGGCAGGCGCGGGCCCGATTCAGTATAGGCGAGCGGTCCTGCCACATGCGCAGCGCACACGACAGGACCGCTCCCGGACGCGCGGCGTTCAAGCCACGTTCGCCCAGTTGCCGCCCTTTTGCACCGGCTTGACGTTGAGCGCGAGGTTGCCCAGGTCGACGCCGACGATCTTGTTGTCGTTGAAGGCGGCAACGTTCACCTGCTGGAACTGCTGCACGCTCTGGTTGATGTTGATGTTGACCAGCGGGCCGGCGGCGGCAATCTTGCCGAACCAGTCCGTGCCGCCGCGGATGGCGCACAGCGATTGGTGGTCGAGTTCCTTGCTGACGGCAAGGTCGCGGACGATGATCGATGACATGGTGGACTCCTTGATGCAATTTGGCGGGTTCGGTGCGCGGCGGGCGGCTGGCTCGATGCCGGCGCCCGCCGCTGGCGACGGACTCAGGCGTTGTTCTGCGCGTACTGGTTCGTCGTCACGTTGTTCTTCATGTGGTCCTGGAAGGCCGAACCGTTGCCGAAGTAGTTGGCGACGTCCTGCAGTTGCTGGTTCGACTGCGTGATCTTCGTGTGCGAGTCGAACGACAGCTTCACCGGGGCGTAGACGCTGGTCCACGGGGCGATCAGGCCCAGGCCGCCGCGCACCGACTTCATGCGGGTGGCTTCGAGGGTGGTGGCGCTGGACAGGTCGAGGATGGTCAGGGTGCTCATGGCAGTCTCCTAATGGGCGAGTGTGCGGGTACGATGCGTGGATGCGAAGGGTGAAGCTCAGACCGGGTGGTACACGTTGTTCTGCGCGGACTGGGTCGTCGTGACGTTGTTCGTCATGTGGTCCTGGAACGCCGAGCCGTTGCCGAAGTAGTTCTCCACCTGCTGCATCTGCTGGTTCGACTGGTTGACGTTGAACACCTTGTCGACCGACAGCTTGAACGGGCTGTAGACGGTGGTGATCGGCATGATGGCGATGCCGCCGCGCACGGCCTGCAGCGTCTTGGCGTCGAGGGTTTCGGTGGAGGACAGGTCCTTGATGGTCAGCGTGGTCATGATGGTCTCCTGGATGAGGAAGGTGCTGCTTTGGGTCTGGGTGATGAGCATCGGGTTGGTGTCGCGCTCGGACCAGATATCGCAGCAAGCGTGCCAGCGCGGGCCATGACCACGAAAAAAAACCGCCAGGCGTTGTGGGGCAAGGGATTCCGGATGAGTGTGCGATGCGCGCCGGCACGGCGGGGCATGCGTTGGGCCCTTGCAGTGGTGGGCTGACGCCAACAGAAAGGTGTCGGGTGTCGGGCAGACGGCAACGTCCGGGGCGCGCCGGGCCACAGGGCGGCATTGCGGATGGCCGGAGTGCGCACTAGTATCCATCGAAGGCAATGTGCCGTGACGCAACGGTTTCGCCGCCAGTGCCGCCTCCGAAGCGCCACTTGCGAGCGCCACCAGTCGGCAACCACTCGTCGGGATGCACCGGATGTCCAGCCTGACCGAACTCATACGGAATTTTCAGCGCGGGAGCCTGAGCCGCGACGAATTCCTTGCATCGGTGGATACGGCCCTGAAGGACGATCAGACCGACTCCACCCAGTTTGCCCGCGTGCTTACCGAGGAGCACACGCGCTTTCCATTGCCGCCGGCCGTGTACGCCGAAGTCATGCACCGCATCGACTCGCACACGGCTACGCAGTTCGATCCCGTTGGCGAGGTACACCAGGACGTGCACAGCGATATGCACACCGAAATGCCTGGCGAAGAAACGCGCATCGAGCCCGAGTCACCGGATCGCGCTCAGCCTGCGCCGGGCGTCACAGGCGTCACAGGCGTCACGGGCATCACAGGTACCAGCGGTGGCATGACGGGCGCGTATGTTGGCGGCGGGTACATGGGTGGCAACACGGGCACCAATACGGGAAGCAACACCGGCAGCAATACCGGTAGCAACACCGGCAGTACCACGGGCGGACAGAGCGGGCATTTCACCGGCGGCTTCATCCCGTCCGGTCCCACCAAGGGTGTGGGCGACACGCTGAACGGCCGCTTCGTGCTCGAAGAGTGCCTGGGCGTGGGCGGCATGGGCACGGTGTACAAGGCGCTTGACCTGCGCAAGCTCGAGGCCTCGGATCGCAAGCCCTATATCGCCATCAAGGTGCTGAACATGCAGTTCAGCGGGCATCCGAAATCGCTGATCGCGCTTCAGCGCGAGGCGCGCAAGGCCCAGCAGCTGGCCCACCGCAATATCGTCACGGTCTACGACTTCGACCGCGACGGCCCCACGGTATTCCTGACCATGGAATACCTGCAGGGCAAGTCGCTCAACCGCGTGCTGCGCTCGCCAGACTTCCAGGGGCTGCCCTATGTGAAGGCGATGCCGATCATCGTAGGCATGGGCAGTGCACTGGCCTACGCGCACGAACGCGGGTTCGTGCATTGCGACTTCAAGCCGGCCAATGTGTTCCTGACCGATCGCGGCGAGGTCAAGGTCATCGACTTCGGTATCGCACGCGGCTTCCAGCAGCCTGCCGATGACGCGGACCAGACCGTGTTCGATCCTGGCTCGCTGGGCGGCATGACGCCGGCCTACGCCAGCCCGGAAATGTTCGAGCATCGCGAACCCGATCCGCGTGACGATATCTACGCGCTGGCCTGCGTCAGCTACGAACTGCTGACCGGCCGGCATCCGTACAACCGCGTGTCGGCCACCGAGGCGCGCGCGAAGAACCTGAAGCCCGAGCAGCCCAGGACGCTCTCGCGCGGGCAGTGGAAGGCGCTGCGCCAGGCGTTGTCGCTGGATCGTGCCACCCGTACGCCCTCCGTCAGTCAATTCCTGGCCGGACTGGGCGGTGAGGCGCAGAGCACCAGCATCCGCCTGCCCGTGCTCGCGGGCAGCGTGATTGCCGGCGTGGCCCTTGCCACCGGGGTGCTGGTGTACATGTGGCGCAGCCACATGCCGTCGACGGAGAGCGCGCCACCCTCTCAGGCTGCGGCACCCGTGGCCACGGCACCGTCTGCCACGCCCTCGCCGCCGGAAGAGGCGGTGCCGGTCAAGCCCGAGTCCGTTGCGCAAGTGATCGCTGCCACGCCCTGTTCGCTGCTGACCGCCAGGATCGACGGCAATACGCTGCAGGTGGGCGGCTATGTCGGCGAGCCGGCGCTGGGCGGCCTGCGCGACAAGCTGGGCAAGATCCCGGGCGTGCGCACGCTCAAGCTCGACGCCCAGCCGCTGACCAGCGACAAATGCGATGTGGTGAAGCTGGTGGCGCCGTACTGGTCGGGCAACCGCAAGGCAGGCGGCCCGGCCGGCGCGGTACTGCACACGCGCGGTGGCACGCAGCTGGCCGAAGGCACGCCACTGGTGCTGGACATCAACACGCCGCCGCACGAATCGTATGTCTACGTCGACTATTTCTCGGCCGATGGCAAGGTGGCGCATCTGGTGCCCAGCGGCCGCATCCAGGGCAACCAGGCGCCGGCCAGCTATAGCGCGACAGTGGGCGACAGCGGCGACTGGATCATCTCGAAACCGTTCGGCACCGAACTCGTGGTGCTGCTGACCACGCCAACGCCGCTATTCACCACGCGGCGTCCGGAATTCGAAACCCGCCAGGACTACCTGAAAGCACTGGAAAAGCCGCTGGCGCAGATGGCCAGCAAGCACGGGCGCGAGCAGATCAGCGCTGACATCGTGCAGATCGCCACGCGCGGCAAATAGCGGCCAGCCAGCCGCCGGGGCGGCCATCGGGCCAGCGCAATCCGCCGTCCTTCGTTGCTACTTTGCCTCGCGCGCCACGCGGAAGCCGTTCTGCGACTGCCGCACGCTGGTGCTGTACTTGAAGCGCGTGGATGACACCATGTAGCTGGCGCCTTCGCGCCACGAGCCACCGCGGATGACGCGCGCCGTGCAGGCGGGTTCATCCCACGCGCGGCCGTCGGTCGGCGCGTTCTTGTACGAACTGTGCCAGCAGTCGGCCACCCATTCCCAGACGCTGCCGTTCATGTCGTGCAGCCCGAACGGATTGGGCGCGAACGATCCCACGCTGGCCGGTGCGGCATCGCTCCACGGATCGCCACAGTCCTTGCAGTTGGCATTGCCCTTGGCCATCCTGTCGCCCCACCAGAACGCGGTGCTGGTGCCGCCGCGCGCCGCGTATTCCCATTCGGCCTCGGTAGGCAGCCGGTAGGTCTTGCCGGTGGTTTTCGTGAGCCAGGTGACGTATTGCTGCGCGTCATCCCAACTGATGTCGCGCGCCGGTGCCGTCTTCGCTTCGGGCGGATTGGTGGCGATGCGCGGGCAGGCGTTGGCATCGGCGCAGGCGTTCCACTGTTCGACCGTGACCTCGTACTTGCCGATGGCGAACGCATGGCCGACGTTCACGTGATGCGGCGGTTTTTCGGCCGGGTCGCTGGTGTTGCTGCCCATCGTGAAGGCGCCGGGATTCAGGCCGATCATCACGGGGCACTGCGGGCAGTCGCGCGATTCGCCGCCCTTGGCTTCGGCCGGTCGGGCCGCGCCAGATGCCGGGGCTTCCTTGCCTTCCTTCCCTTCGGCCGGAAAGGTGACGGTGCCCTGGGCGATGGCCCCGCCTGCACGCGTGCGAGGCTGGCCCGCGCCGCCAGGGGGTGGCGCAGCAGGGGCGGGTGCGGGCTTGGCGGCGGTGGGCGGTGGCGGCTCGGTCTTTGCCTGGGTCTTCGGCTCGGGCCTGGCCGGCGTCGTCGCGGCTGCCGCAGGTGCGGATGCCGCCGGCGCGCTGGCCTTGATGCGATCGAGGCGTGTCTTGGCGAGCGCGGCGAAGCGTCCGTTCGGATACTGCTTCAGATAGGCCTCGTAGTCGGCCGCGTAGTTGCTGTTCTTGATCGAATCCCAGAACGACAGCTCATACTGTTCATCGCTGTTCTTGGGCAGGATGCCCGCCGTCGCCGGTGGCAGCAGCGCGTTGCCGGCCCGGGCAAGCCAGAGGCTGCTGACGGGGCCGCCCGAGGTTGGGTCGTGCGATACGCCATCGATCTCCGCGCCAAGTCCCAGCAGCGCCAGCGACACGACGATTGCTTTCCGCCACATATTCCCCCCTTCAGAGTCGCCGCGCTGCGCGGTGTGGAGTTGCCGTGACGCGGTACCGGCCGTTTCAAGATAGCACAGCGTTTGTGGCGTGAAAGTTCGCTTTTTGGAGCCTTCCGACCTACGCTGTAGGACACATCGCCGAGCGCATCAAGAATATCGACCAAGAATCCGCTCCCGCGCGGGGTACCGTGTGCAGCGGACAGTTCTCCGGGAGGAGCCGCCATGTCCAGACGATCCCTGCTGCACGTGCTCGCGGCCGCGTGCCTGGCCACATTCCTGTCCAGCTGGACGACATTCGCGATACCGCTCACGCAGGCTCCCAAGGGCGCCGAGGTCTACATCATCTGGCCCGGTGACGGCGCTGTCATCGACGGCGGCAAGCTCTGGGTGCGCATGGGCCTCAAGGGCATGGGCGTGTGCCCCAAGGGCATCGAGCGGCCGAACTGCGGTCACCACCATCTGCTGATCGACGCCGACCTGCCGCCGCTGGACAAGGAAATCCCGAACGATCGCAATCACCTGCACTTTGGCGCCGGCGAGACCGACGCGCGCATCGAACTGCCCCCGGGCAAGCACACGCTGCAACTGCTGCTGGGCGACAGCAAGCATGTGCCGTTCGATCCGCCGATTTACTCGAAGAAGATCACGATCACCGTGCGCTAGGCACACAGGCGCGAACGGGGGGAGCCATGACGCATTTCAGACCGATGCTTCTTGCGGGCATGACGTTGCTGTCCGCTGCTGCCTGGCTGCAGGCGGGCATGGCGCGCGCGGCCGATGCGTCGGCGCCGGTCGCGCATGCCGACCACGCTTCGTCCGGCCCGGCTTCGGGCCCCACGCCAGCGCCGAAGAACGCCTATCTCTATATCGGGTATCCCAACAACAACCAGACGCTGCCGGCCGGCAAGCCCATCAAGGTCTGGTTCGGGCTGCGCAACATGGGCGTGGCGCCCAAGGACGTCAAGTATCCGAACACGGGCCACCATCACCTGCTGATCGATGTCGATTTGCCGCCGCTGGACAAGGAAATCCCGAACGACCGCAACCATCTGCACTTTGGCGCGGGCGAGACGGAGACCACGATCGACCTGCCGCCGGGCAAGCATACGCTGCAGTTGCTGATGGGCGACGAGAAGCACATACCGACCAATCCACCGATCTATTCGAAGAAGATCACGATCTATGTGAAATAACCGGCTCGGAGCGAGAAGGCGGGGCGGTCCGCCTGTCTCCGGCGCGGCGCACAGCGATGTGCGCCGTTTTTTTTTGACCGGTGCGGCCCGTGATGGGCCCGTTGTTGCCTGATCGCCAACACAGCACACCGTCACTGTGGGTCGCCGCCCAACACCTGGCCGGGTGCCGGCGCGCGGCCTGGAACCGTCGCATCGCCCGGCAGCCCTTGCGGCACAACGGCCCGCAGACTTTTTTCAAGCTTGTGGCCCGCGCTGGCACGCTTGCTGCGATATCTGGTCCGAGCGCGACACCAACCCGATGCTCATCACTCTGACCCAACGCAGTACCTTCCTCATCCAGGAGACCATCATGACCACGCTGACCATCAAGGACCTGTCCTCCACCGAAACCCTCGACGCCAAGAAGCTGCATGCGGTACGCGGCGGCATCGCGGTGATCGCCCCGTACACCTCGATCTTCACGCCGGTGAGCCTGAAGTTCGACTCGCACACCAAGATCACGCAATCGAACCAGCAACTGCAGGACGTCGCCAACTACTTCGGCAATGGTTCGGCCTTCCAGGACCACATGAAGAACAACGTGACGACGAACCAGTACGCCCAGAACAACGCCTGATATTCGTACGGTTCAGGCGGCAGCGGCGCGCAGGCCGGCCAACTGGCCGCCGCCGCTTCAGCCGCACGGGGAGCTTGCGCCGGGGACACCTCCGCCCCGGCGCTTTTTTTGCCCGCCGCTTTTCCATGGCGCGCACGCCGAGGTTGGCGTCCGCCAGACGCCGACCCACAATACAGATCGAACGCCAGGACGCCCTGCCACGGTACGCTGGCGTTGCAAGCAGGAAGTCATCGTGAACGCATTCGCCTTTGCTCCGCGCCGCATGTCCCAGTTGTCGGGCGTGGCCCTGTCCGTGGCGCTGCTGGCCGGCTGTGCCGATTTCCGCCCGCCCGAATACCACCGGCCCGAAACGCCGGCCAAGGCGGCCTGGACCAGCAACGAATCGGTCAGCGTGTCGCCGGCCGAGACCATCCTGCCGAACTGGTGGCAGGGCTTTGGCGATCCGTACCTGGACCAGCTCGTAGCCAAGGCGCTGTCGGGCAACTACGACATCAAGGTGCTGGCTGCCCGCATTCGCGTAGCCAATGCCCAGATTGCCGAGGCCCGGGCGGGCGCGCTGCCGGTGTTCGACGTCGGCGCCGGGTTGGATATCAGCAAGACCACCGGGCAACCGGTGTCGCGCACCTACAACCTGGGCGGCACCGTGAACTGGGATATCGACGTCTGGGGCAAGGTCGAAAAGGGCGTGCAGGCCCAGACCGCCGAATTCCGCGCAACCGAGGCCGACTGGCGCGCAGGCTACCTGTCGCTGGTATCCGATGTCTCGATCACGTACTTCACCATCCTGCTGCTCGACGAGCAGGTGGCGCAACAGCGCCATACGCTGGCGCGCAACAACGACATCCTGGGCACCTACAAGGCCATGCTCGCCAACGGCCTGCTGCCCCAGATCCGCGTAATGCAGCAGCAGGCCGAAATCAACCGGCTGACCAAGGACCTGCTGGAACTGCGGCGCTCGCGCGACGTGGCCGAGAACGCGCTGGCTACCCTGGTGGGTGTGCCCGCCGGCGAGCTGAAGGTGCCGCCGGGCAAGCTGCAGGAGCGCATCAGGCTGCCCGTGGTGCCGGCCGGGCTGCCTTCGCAACTGCTGGCGCGGCGCCCCGATATCGTCGCCGCCGAATACCGCGTGCTGGCCGCCTACGATCTGGTTGGCCAGGCGCGCCTGGCGCAACTGCCCAGCATCAGCCTGACGGCGCGCGGCGGTACGGCCAGCTTTGCGCTGTCCGACCTGATGAAGTCCTTCACGTTCGGCTTCATGCCCAGCATCAACCTGCCGATGCTCGACCCTAACGTGCGGGCCCGCGTGAAGACCACCGAGGCCAACGTGGGCGTGGTCGAGAACGAATACGGCCGCACCGTGATGACCGCGTTCGAGGAAGTGGAGAGTGCGCTGGTCAACGTCGACGCGCACAAGAAGCAGCGCGTGGAACTGCAGCAGCAGGTAAGCCAGCTGCGCGTGGTGGGCGCGCAGATCGACGCCCAGGCGCGCGAGGGCATCGCGTCGCAGCTGGATGTATTCGAGTCCGAACGTTCGCTGCTGACGGCCGAGCAATCCTTGTTGGCGGCGTACCAACAAATCCTGGCCGATACCGTCACGTTGTACAAGGCACTGGGCGGCGGCTGGCCCGATGTGGCCGTGCGCAACGGGCACACGGATACCACTGCCGATTCGGCATCGCCGGCCGGCGTCTCCGCGCCCAAGGCGGCGCGTTAGCCGCAGCGGCGCACAAACCGTTTCAAGCCTGAAACCCCTATGGCGCTGGCGTTTGCGCAACGCTGCGCCGCAGCGCATTGACTCCCCTCGAGCGTGGCCTACTATGTTCTTACCCGTGACCTGCCGCCCCCTTGCCGACGCTTGCCGACCCCGTCGCGGCGTTGACGCGCGGTTGCGCGCCACAGGCTGCACTGTTGGCTCAGGTGAAACATGACGCGCGACGAAGCTCCCTTCATGGATGTGCCGGTCATGGCGCCCCCGGGTGGCCAGGCATTCGATGTACTGCTGATGCCCGTGTCGCGCCCGGAGCTTGGCGAGATCCGCATTGACGAGGACCTGTTCGCGATCGGGCGGGGCGAGGCGCCGTTTGCCGCGTATCCGACCGAAGCGGTGTCGGTGCTGTCACGGCGGCATGCACGCATATTCTCGGAAGACGGTGCGGTCTACGTGGCCGACCTGGGTAGCAAGAACGGCACCCGCGTGAACGGCGACAGCGTGCAGCAGCAGCCGGCGCGGCTGAGCGATGGCGACGAAGTCAGCTTCGGCGCCGACCTGGCCTATCGCGTACGGCTCTATCCGCGGCCGCCCGAACCCGAGCCGCCCCGGGTGGCGGTCACGCTGGCCCCGATGCGCGACGACCTGGACCTGCAGCCGGTGGTGATCGCCGGGTTCCCGTTCATGGTCAGCAAGGCGGACGATACCTTCGCCCGCTATCGCGACCAGTATCCGCACCAGGTGAACTACCTGTCGCGCCGCCACGCGCACGTGTACCTGAAGCACGGCGTGCCGTGGATAGAAGACCTGGGCAGCACCAACGGCACTTTCGTCAACGGCGTGCGGCTGCGCGACCAGTCGGTGCGGCTGGAACCCGACGACGTGGTGGCGTTCGGTGGCAGCCATTTCGTCTACCGCGTGGGGATCGAGCGCGAGACCGATGCCGATGCCACCGCGACCCGGACGTCCCTGGCCGCACCGTCCCCGGCCGGCGAGCCGCTGCAGGCGCCGGTCAACGGTGCGGAAGCCGCAACCGGCGAGGTGGATCCCGACAAGACCACCTTTGTCGGTGCGGCAGATTCCTTCCTGGATATCTTCTGCATGGACTATCGCGCCGCGCAGGAAGACGAAGTCAACCCCGAGGCCATGCCCGACGCCGCGGACCCCGCCCATGCGCCGGCACCACGCGGCCGGGTGACGATGATGTTGGTGGAGGCCATGCGCAGCTTCGGCATCCACGACCGGCACCAGCTTGAGCGTGCGGCGCGCGTGGCGATCCTGGTGATTGCCGTGCTGGTGGTCGGCGGCGGCTACCTCTGGTGGCGTGGCGCGCCCGACCGGTCCCTGCAGGCGCTGGTCGACGAAGGCAAGTATGTGCGTGCCGCCGAAGTGGCCGACAAGGTGCTGTCGCGTCATCCGGACGAGGCGCGCTACCAGGCGCTTGGCGCCGAGGCGCTGATGCGCGGCTACGTGCCGCAGTGGTCGGCGCGATTGCAGGCCAGCGACGCGGCCGGCGCCACGGCGGTGCTGGATGAAATGCGTGCACGCAGCCAGCACAATGCCGATGGACAGGCGCTGACCAGCCAGCTTGCCTGGGTGGCCGACCTGGAACGCTACGTGGCCCAGCGCGGCGGCATCGACGGACCCATCCGCATGTATTCCGACGAAGCAAAAATCCGCGACCTGCTGCGGCGCTGGGAGGACGACACCGCGTCGCACCAGCGGCTGCTCGGACGCATTGCCAATGACGTGCCGACGTTCCGCGACACCTACGCGCGTGCGCTGAGCGATCTGCGCCGGCTGCAGAACGACGAATCGGTGCTGCTGGCCGCCATCGACCGGCTCAACGCGGCCATTGCCACGGAGCTGGGCCGTGATCAGCCCGAGGCATTGCAGCCGATGCTGGCCGAGTACAAGGACAAGTACGCACGGCTATCGGGGCTGGACAGCGTGGAGAGCGACCTGCGCCAGTACACGGCAATGATCGAGTCGCTGCGCGTGCGGGCGCCGGGGCCGCTGGTGGCGCTGATGCAGAAGGCCAGCTTTGCCACGCCGCCATTCCAGGCCGCCTATCAGAAGCTCAAGGCCACGCGCCTGCCCGGCGACGAAGTGCAGAAGCAGTACGTGGCGGCCAGCAAGGCCTGGGAGCAGGGCGACGGCGCGGCCGCGCTGGCTGCGCTGAAGACCGTCACGGCGGGGCCGTGGGCCGCCGATGTGGCAAAGGATGTGGCCCACAAGGAGCAGGTGCTGGCGCAATACGCCGCCATCAAGGCCAGTCGCGGATCGCCTGGCTATGAGGAACAGCTGCTGGCGTTCTACGAGTCGCTGGACCCGAAGACCGACGGGTACTTTTCCGAGAATATCGACGCCGATGTCAACAGCATCCGCGACGCCGCATTGCGCCGCGCCAACCAGCTGCTGAACCGCGCGGCCACGGGCTGGCGCCAGTACCGCAATAACGGACTGATTGCCGGCGAGCAGCGGCTTGAATCGGGCATCTCGGCCAAGTTCCGGTCGCAGGCCAGGTTGCTGGCCGACGCACAGGACGATGCGCGGAAAGGGCTGCGCATCTACGCCCAGCTGAAAATCGAGGATTCGGCGCAGTGGGGCAAGATCCGCGACGACATCCAGGCCGAGGTGGACACCCAGCGCCGGTCGCTCAATGATCTGCGCATGGTGCTGGACCCGGCAGTGCTCAAGGCCAAGCTGGCGCTGGTGGGCGAGGGCAGCACGGAGGGCGGCAAGGACGGTAGCGCCGCCCCGGCCGCGACCGCTGCAACTGCCGCGAAACCCGGAGCGGGGAGCACGCCATGAAGGACGAGAACCGCGACAACAAGCTGCGGCCGCTGACCGAAGCACTGGAAGACCATAGCGCCGAAGGCATTGCGCTGCTCAGCGCCGAGCCGCGCCGGCTGACGCTGCTGGCAGTGGTGACCACGGGCGTGCTAGTGCTGTGCGGGCTGCTCTGGTCCTTCTTCGGCCATGCCGATGTCATCGTGACCGCCCAGGGAACGCTGGCGCCGGAATCCGAAGTGCGCCGCTTCTACGCGCCTGTGGATGGGGAACTGGTCGATCTCTACGTGGCCGAGGGGCAGCCGGTGTCGAAGGACGACGTCGTGGCACGGCTCAATGCGCGCGGCGCGATCGAGGCGGCCGCCAATGCGCTGCAGGCCCAGTTGAAGCTCGAAGACGCCGAGCGCGAATGGAAGCAGTTTCCGGAGCGCAAGGCATTGCTGGAACGCCGGGCGCTGGCGCTGAAGCAGCAGATCGAACTCAATTCCCGCCAGCACGAGAATCGCCTGGCCGAAGGCACCACGCGGCTGGCCGAGCAGCAGCGGGCGCAACTGGCCGAGGCGCGTAGCAATCTGGAAAACGCGCGCCGCGCGCGGGAGTTCGCGCGCCAGGAGCAGGATCGCTACGCACGGCTGTTTGCGCTGCCGGCTGGCGGCGGGGTGTCGCAATCGCAGGTGGAAGCCAAGCGCGCGGCGACGCAGGAAGCCGAGAACAACCTGCGCGTGGCCCAGTCGAGGCTGGCCGAGCTCGATGCGCGGCTGGCACAGGAATTCACGCAGGCCAGCGCGCAGCTGGAAGGCAGCGGGCAGGAACTGGCGAGCCTGCGCGTGCAGTACGACGCCGCCGTGCGCGAGATCACCAGCACCGAGGACAAACTGCGCCTGCAGGTGCAGACGGCCCGGCTGGTGGCCGACGCCGCCGCGCGCATCAAGTTCGAGAACATCGACAAGGACAACTTCCTGCTGATCCTGGCGCCGGTGTCGGGCGTGATCACCGACGTCACGTCCACGCAGCGCGGCGACAAGGTGCAGGCCAACACGCCGCTGGGCGGCATCGCACCCAAGGATGCCCGGCCGATGCTGCGGATCGAGATTGCCGAGCGCGACCGCGCATTCCTGCGTGAAGGCCTGCCGGTCAAGCTCAAGTTCAGCGCGTTCCCGTACCAGCGCTATGGGCTGATCGCGGGCACGCTCGAGTACATTTCGCCGGCCACCAAGCCGTCGGGCCCCGACAAGCAGCCCGTGTACGAGGGCCGCGTGCGGCTGGCGCAGGACTATTACAGCGTGGCAAACAACAGGTATCCGCTGCGCTATGGCATGACGGCCACGGCCGAGATCGTGGTGCGGGAAAGACGCCTGATCGACCTGGGGCTCGATCCATTCAGGCAGGTCGCAGGTTGAACGTTGAGGAGAGGTCGATGACAGCCATCGTACGCATCGACGACGAAATGATCGGCGTCGACGAATTCGTGAGGGTCCTGAAGCTGACCGGCCAGTTCGAAGGCCTGGTGGAGCAGCTGGTGCGCGACAAGCTGACCGCCCACGCGGCGCGCCGCCATGGCCTGAAGCTGACGCCCGACGAAGTGCAGGAGCGCGCCGACCAGTTCCGGCGCGTACACGGGCTGCACCGGGCGGCCGACATGAACCACTACCTCGACGCGCTGAACATCACGCTCGACGAGTTCGAGAACTTCATCACCGACAGCCTCTACCAGGAAAAGATGATGGAGCAGGTGTGTACGGACCAGGCGGTGGAGTCGTATTTCCAGCTCAATTCGCCGAAGTTCGACAGCATCGAGGTCAGCCATATCGTGGTGGACACCGAAGGCAAGGCCAGGGAACTGGTGTCGTACCTGCAGGATGATCCGGACGCGTTTGCCGAGATGGCGCGCGAGCATTCGATTGCCGATACGCGCGAGCAGGGCGGCGATATCGGCAAGGTGCTGCGCGGATCGCTCAAGGGCGATATCGAGGCCAAGGTTTTCAACGCCGAGGCCGGCGACCTGCTGGGCCCGTTTCCGGCGCCGGACAAATCGTTCTTCGAGGTCTTCCTGGTGCGCGCCAAGCATCCGGCGCGGCTCGACCCGGATGTGACCGTGGAGATCCGCCGGCTGCTCCGCGAGGAATGGCTGATGGCAAGGGCGCAGGAACATGTCATCGAAGCCCGCTAGCGAGGTGGCGGCGCCGGCCGCATCCGCAGCCGCTCCCGCGCCGCCCCCCGGGCAGTCGCTGGCCGATTTCCTGGCGACGGTGGAGATCCTGTCGCCGCTGTCGCGCGACGAGATCGAGCGGCTGGCCGCCAGCGCCCGCACGCTGCATTTCGGCTTTGGCGACACGGTCTGCAACGCGGGCGAGCCGGCGGACGGCATCTTTATCGTACGCAGCGGCTCCGTGCGCGTGTTCAACGAGGAGCAAGGCAAGGAAATCAGCATGGGCGTGCGCAAGACCGGCGAGGTGTTCGCCGATATTGCGCTGCTGCGCGAGTATCGGCATGAGTCGTCGGTGCGGGCATCGGGCAAGACCGAGCTGGTCACGATCCCGCGCGCCGTCTCCGAGCCGACGGTTGGCGGCAATCCGGCCGCGCTGGCCTTTATCACCAGCTACGTGGCGATCAGTTCGGCGGGCGGCTTTGTGGCGCGGCTGTTCGACCTGCGCGGCAAGCTCGACAAGCTGGAACTGGAAGACGCGGTGCGCAGCGTGGGCGTCAAGCGGGTGGCGGCTGGCAAGGAAATCCTGCAGCAGGACGGGCGCGAGGATCGCCGCCTGTATGTGGTGCGCCAGGGCACGGTGCGCCTTGTCCGCGAGGAGGATGGCGATACGTTCCAGCTGGCCACGCTGGGGCCGGGCGAGATCTTTGGCGAGCGCGCCTGCGTGATGCGCCAGGAGCAGATTGCCTCGGCCATTGCCGAGACCGACACCCGGCTACTGGTCATCCCCGAGAAGACGGTCCAGTTGATCCTGGAGCGCAATGCGCGGCTGCGTGAGGTGCTGGAAGAACGCATCCGCATCGTGGACCGCGAACTGCACCGGCAGAAGAAGCTGGCGGAACGCCGCAAGCGCCCGGTGCTGCTGGACCTGCACTCGAAACCGGAATTCGGTGAACGGCTGATCCGCCGCTTCGCGCTGGTGGAGCAGGCCGAGGAGATGGACTGCGGCGCGGCCTGCCTGGCGATGATCTGCCGGCACTACGGTATCCCGATGACACTGGGCAAGCTGCGCGAACTGGCGAACGTGACCACGGCCGGCGCCACGCTCGACAGCCTGGCGCGGGCGGGCGAATCTCTGGGCTTTACCACGCGCGGCGTGCAATGCACGCGCGATGCGCTGACGGGCTTCGAACTGCCTTTCATCATCCACTGGGAGGGCTATCACTACGTGGTGGTCTACGGCGTTTCGGCGCAGTACGTATGGGTGGCCGACCCGGCCATCGGCTTCCGCAAGATGAGCACCGAGGAGTTCGAGCGCGGCTGGAGCGGCACCTGCCTGCTGTTCTCGCCCGGCACGCAGATGAACGAACTGGCGGTTTCGCGTTCGCCCTGGCTGCGCTTTATCAGCTACCTGTCGCCGTACAAGCGCATCCTGGCGCATCTGTTCCTGGCTACGTTCGTGATCCAGATGCTGGGCGTGGTGCCGCCACTGATCATCCAGAACATCCTTGATGGCGTGGTGGTTCACCAGAACATCGGGCTACTGCACCTGCTGATCCTGGGGCTGGTGATCTCGAACGTCTTTACCCAGTTGATGGTGACCATCCGCGCGTACCTGGCGAACTTCATGGTCCGCAACATGGATTTCGCGATGATGTCGCACTTCTTCAAGCACACGCTGTCGCTGCCGCTGTCGTTCTTCGCCAAGCGCAAGACGGGCGACATCTTCGCGCGCTTCCAGGAGAACCAGACCATCCGCGCGTTCCTGACCGAGTCCACGGTCACCACGGCGCTGAACCTGCTGATGGTGTTCATCTACTTCAGCATCATGTTCCTCTACAACGTGAAGCTGACGCTGCTGCTGATTGCCTTTGTGATCCCCATTGCCGCGCTGACCGTGGTGGTCACGCCAAAGGTGAAGGGCTACGCCCGCGAGGTGTTCGCGGCGTCCACCGACGCCAAGGCCTACCTGATGGAAACGCTGGGCGGCGCGGAGACCGTGAAGGGCATGGGTATCGAACGTCCCGTGCGGCTGCGCTGGGAGCGCAAGTATGCCAAGGCGCTGGAAAAGCAGTACCAGGCGCAGTCGTTCCACATCCTGGTGGGGCTGGTCAGCCAGGTGCTGAACGCGGCCACCACGATCACGATCCTGTGGGTGGGTGCCACGCTGGTGCTGGAGCGCGAACTGACGATCGGCCAGCTGATTGCGTTCAACGCCTTCATGGGCAGCGTGCTGGCGCCGCTGATGGGGCTGGTGGCGCTGTGGGGCCAGCTCAATGACGCCGGCGTGGCGATGGAGCGGCTGGGCGACGTGCTGGACCTGGAGCCGGAGCAGAAACCGCAGGATGTGATGTCGCGCGTGTCGCTGCCGGACCTGCAGGGCGAGATCCAGTTCGATGGGGTCTACTTCCGCTATGGCGGCGAGGACACGGCCTACGTGCTGGAGAACATCAGCTTCCATATGCGGCCCGGGGAGATGGTGGCGATCGTCGGCCGCAGCGGCTCGGGCAAGACCACGCTGGCGAAGCTGCTGGTGGGTTTCTACAAGCCGACCGACGGCACGATGAAGGTGGACGGTTACGACATGAACGTGATCGACACCGAGTTCTTCCGCGCCCAGGTGGGCTATGTGATGCAGACCAACCTGCTGTTCTCGGGCACGGTGGCCGAGAACATTGCCTGCGGCGACGACAGCCCGGATCGCCGCCGCATCGAGGAGGTTGCCAAGATGGCCGATGCCCACGCGTTTATCTCGAAGCTGCCGCTGGGCTACGAGCAGGTGGTGGGCGAGCGTGGCATCGGGCTGTCGGGCGGGCAGATCCAGCGACTGTGCATTGCCCGCGCGCTGTATCACGACCCGCGGCTGCTGGTGTTCGACGAGGCCACTTCGGCGCTGGACACGCAGTCGGAGAGCAACATCCTGGCAAACATGCAGGACATCCTGAAGGGCCGCACGGCCGTGATCATCGCGCACCGGCTCAGCACCATCATGCAGGCCGACAAGATCCTGGTGCTGTACGAAGGCGGCATCGTGGAGCAGGGGCGGCACGAGGAATTGCTGGAGCGCCGCGGCATGTACTACCAGTTGGTCCAGAAGCAGTTGAGTGCGGCATGAAGCTATACAACCCCACCCCCGTCACCTCCGCCGTTTCGTTCGCGGGCCTGATCGAACGGATCGAGATCCTGCGCTCCACGCTGCGCTGGTCGTCGCGGCTGGAACGGCCCGACATCGAGAAACTGCTCAAGCAGGCCACCACGTTGCGCGACGAGGTCATGGGCCTGTCGCACAAGGAGCGCTTCGTGGCGGCGGCATCGGCCGCGGGCGAGGCGGAGGTCGAGGAAGCCGTGGTCGAGCCGGTGGAGATGTCGGCCCGCGAGCGCCGCCAGGCGCTGATGGAGCGCAGCTTTATCTTCGAGGGCACGTTTGGCGACAACCCCAAGCTGCTCGAAGCGCTTGAGATTGCCGAGAAGGCCGCGCCGACCGATCTGCCCGTGCTGATCGACGGCGAAAGCGGCACCGGCAAGGAACTGATGGCGAAGGTGATCCACGCCAATGGCCTGCGCAACGACAAGCCGTTCATCTCGGTCAACTGCGGTGCGATTCCCGACAGCCTGCTCGAATCGGAACTGTTCGGCCACAAGAAGGGGGCGTTCACCGGGGCGGCCAACGACCGGCGCGGCAAGTTCGAGAGCGCGCATACGGGCACGATCTTCCTGGACGAGATCGGCGAATTGCCGCTGACCGGGCAGGTCAAGCTGCTGCGCGTGCTGGAGGCGCACGAGATCCAGCGCGTGGGCTCCGACGAGGTGATCGCCGTCGATACGCGCATCGTCGCGGCCACCAACAAGGACCTGCGCCGGATGAGCCAGGAGGGCACGTTTCGCGAAGACCTGTTCTACCGGCTCAGCGTGATCCACGTGACCCTGCCCGCATTGCGCGAACGGCGCGACGAAATCCCGCTGCTGGTGGCCTATTTCGGCGACGAGGCAGCCGGGCAGCTCAAGCGGCGGCCGCTGAAACTGACGCCCCGGTTGCGCGACTTCCTGCTGCACTACGAATACCCGGGCAATATCCGCGAACTGCGCAACCTGATGTACCGGCTGTCATGCCTGGCCGGCGACACGGCGGATTTCGTCCACCTGCCGCAGGATATCCGGCCCAGGCCGGCCGGCCTGCAGGCCGTGGCGGCAGCGGGCGGCAAGGCAACCGTGACCGACCTGAGCACGGCCACATCGCTTAGCGAAGCCAAGCGCGCGGCCAGCGACGAAGCCGAGCGGGCTTTCCTGGAACGGGGGCTGCAGGAAGTTGGGGGAACCGTGGCCGAACTGGCGCGCCGCTTCGACATGAACCGGTCTCACATCCAGATGCTGCTCAAGAAACACGGGATTCACTCGAAGGACTTCAGGAATAACCGGCAGGCGGATGGGAAGTAGGGCGGGGCGCCTGCCCGCAGGCTTCAAACCTCCGGGTTCAGCAGCGTCATGTCCGATCCGCCGCCGATGTCCTCGGCCCGGATCACCACCACCGACACGTTGTCGCGGCCGCCGTTGTCCAGGGCCTGCCTGAGCAGCGTATCGGCGGCTGCCGCCGGGTCCGTGATGGCCGGCGCCAGCAGGGCTGCGATCTGGTCGTCCTCGACCTCGTTGCTGAGCCCGTCGCTGCAGAGCAGGAACACGTCGCCATCGCCGATTTCCAGCGTCAGCCGTTCCAGGTCCAGCGTGGATGCCGCTCCCACGGCGCGCGTGATGGTGTTGTGGGCGGGATGGTGCTTCGCTTCGTCGGCCGTGATCAGCCCCCGTGCCTTCAGGCGCTCCACCTGGCTGTGATCGCGCGACAGCTGTTTCAGATGGCCGTCGCGGAACAGGTATAGCCGGCTGTCACCGGCCCACAGGCAGCTGCAGCGGCGCTCGCAGGCCAGCAGAATCACCACGGTGCTGCCTATCACGCGTACCTTCATCCGCAGCGCTTCTTCGATCAGCAACTGGTTGACGGTCTGCATCGCCAGGCGGGCGTGCTCGGTGGCGCCGTCGAGGCTGTCCGGTTCGGGCAGGGACGATAGCGCCTGGATGATGGCCCGGCTGGCGAAGTCGCCCACGGCGTGGCCGCCCATGCCATCGGCTACCGCCCAGATGCCCTGGTCGGGCATGGCAAGGCAGGCGTCTTCATTGCGTGTACGCACCCGTCCGACGTCTGTGCAGGCGGCGGAGGTCCAGCGGAATTGCGATACGCAGGCCACGGCATGCTCCAGCGCGGGCCGTCACCGGCTCGCGCGTATGGCGCCCCCGGGGCGCCGGGTATTTGGAAGTCACCGCGAAAGCCCTGCTGGCTGCTGCAGGGCTCAGACCAGCCGTCCCTTGTTGCGAGCGTCCATGCTGGCGTCGACCGTCACGTTCGAATTCGGCGCCGTGTTCTGGACGTTCACGTTCTGGAACTGGTTGTTCATCTGATCAGCATAGAAGCTGTAGTTGATCTCGTAAAAGTTCACGACCGGTAACGCGCTGGGGCGCGACGCCACATAGGGCTGGATCCAGCCGAAAACCCACGGCGCGCCGCCGCCCCGGACGGCCGACATGGCGCGGAAATCGAGTTCGCGGCGGGTGTTCAGGTCGCGGATGGTGAGCGTAGCCATGGTGGTCTCCTGAGGCTGGCATCGATAGGTGTGTGCCGGTAAGGAGCAAGCGGTGTGCCACCGCAATGAATGTGACGAATACGTATCACATGATGATCGGATGGCCTGCGATGTGATCTATCGAGCCTGTCCAGCGTTGGCCGGGTACCAACAACCGTCTGTGAAGTGGTGGGACGCGGCCGTCAGCAGGGCGTTGGGCCGCAGCTGACGGTCGACGCCCATCCAGACTTGCGCGGAAGACGGTGAAATGCCAACAGAATGCCGCCGATTCTGTTGGGCTTATCCCGACGTCACAGCCGCGTCCCACCCCCCTGAATCCCCGCAAACCGTTGTCCCGCCGTCGAAGCGGCGGCCTGGCACGCTTGATGCGGTTGGGTAGGCACCAGCGCAGCCTGACTGCCAGCCACCGACACCGAACCGAGACCTGCCATGAACGCCCAAGACCAACAACAAGTCAGCCGCCTGGAAGATGCCTACCTGCCCGGCGCCCATCTCGTGACGGAACGCAATGGCTACGCCCACCACGGCATCTACGTCGGCCAGGGCCGTGTCATCCACTACGCCGGCTTCTGCCACGCACTCCACGCCGGCCCGGTGGAAGAAACCACCGTCGAACAGTTTGCCGGCGGCCACGGCGTGACGATGAAATCCGAACCGTGCGCCCGCTACCTGGGCACGGAAGCCGTGTCGCGCGCCCGCAGCCGCCTGGGCGAAAACCGCTATCACCTGCTGACCAACAACTGCGAGCACTTCTGCACGTGGTGCCTGCTCGGCCAGGCCCGCAGCGAACAGGTGGAAACCTGCCTGCGCCACCCCGGCGCCGCGATGGTCACCGTGCTGCATATGGCGCTGGCACTGCTGTCGAGCATCCACCTCGCCAGCCTGCATGCAGCCTGAGTCATCGGCGCACCGATGCAAATCACCAACCAGGGAGTCTGCCATGTCCGGACTGATCGACTGGGAAAGCTGCAACGCACGCAGCGGCCGCGCCTGCCACCGCGCATGCGGCAAGAGCCGGGACACCACCCGGCCACGCCTTGAATACCGCAGCGACAGGGCGCGCGTAAAGAACCGCCGCCATCCGGCGCTGGCGGAGTTTGCTATACTCCGCCCCGTCTTCCGGTCCGCCCGCCCCAGCGCGGCGCAGATACGGTGCAGACGGTCCGCTCGCCGTAGTTCAATGGATAGAACGAGCGCCTCCTAAGCGCTAGATACAGGTTCGATTCCTGTCGGCGGGACCATCATCAAGTCTGCGGTTTGCTCCGGGTTTTCCGTTTCGCGGTGGCCGACGGTTTCGGGGTCTTCCAAGCTAGTCGCGCGTCCGCGATGAATCCTTGGCGTCCACCCCACCCCTCCCCCGAATCTTCTGCTTGACGACCTGGCCCATGCCGACTGCGACCATGATAATCGCCAGCAGGGGCAAGCCAGGCACATAAGCCAATTGGGAACTGAGCGAATACCTGTCGACCCCAATCACCAACGGGCATCCACGGGAACAGGCCGCCAACGGGTGGCCTGTTTGTCATTTGCAGGCCCGGCCATGGTCTGCCGGACAGGACAGCCGATTTCTGCAGAGCGATTTCAGCAAACGGCTATCATGTAGCCCGCACGCCGCAACCGCGGTGGTGCTGTCTGCCCAAACTGCCGATCCATGCCCTTTTTCCGGACGCCTCTGCGCTGGCTTTCAGCGCTAGCCATGATTGCCGCTGCCCCCGCGGGGGCCGTGCAACCTGCGTCCGATCCGGCGTTGAACGATACGTCCGGTTGTACTGCGCTGATCGATATCGTCCAGGAAAGCCTGCGTGGCGAGATTGACGTGGTGTGTCCGAAGGATGGCAAGGACGCCTGCGAGGCCAAGAATGGGCAGATCCGGGCGTTGCTGGATATTGTCGACGAGCGCCGCAAGCGCAAGGCCGACGAGTGCGAGACGCTGGTGCAGGTCAACCGCCTGCTGCGCACACTGCCGCCCAAGAGCTGAACCCCCGGGGTGGCTGGCGCCCGGCAGCCCGGTTAGTGGCTCATTTTCGAGAACAGCTGGATGACCGCCACCCCGGCGATGATCAGGGCAATGCCGACCACGGCCGCCAGATCGGGTACCTGGCGATACAGGACCACGGCGATCATCGTCACCAGGACAATGCCCGCGCCCGACCAGATCGCGTAGGCCACGCCCACCGGCACGGTTTTCATCACCTGCATCAGCAACCAGAACGCGGCTACGTAGCCGGTCACGACCAGTACGCTGGGCCAGAGGCGCGTGAAATTCTCGGCGGCCTTCAGGCTGCTGGTGGCGATGACCTCGGCGACGATCGCCAGGGCGAGAAGCAGATATCCATGCATGGCGGGGCGGAACAAAAATAAAAAGCGTTTGGATCGGGCCAAAAGAGATCATTAAGGCGCCTGGGTGCACCATTATGCAAGATGCACTCAATTGGGGGCTGCAAAAGGGTGCCGAAAAAGCCGAGAATCCAGTCTGCATGCGGGTCTCCGGCGGTTGGATTTACCCTCCCTCGCGGTGGTTGTGCCAAATCCAATACCGGTCTTGAATGCAATGTGTACGCCATAGCTGCCCGGGGAAGAAAATCGAGGCGGCCAACAATAAAAGTCGCGGCGACAGAGAAACCAGTGGACTGACCATGCCGGCACCCAAAAACGATGCGCCGGTGGCGGGACGCAGGTAGACGGGATCAAAGGGGAGCTGTATGAAGTCCGATCTGGATGCGGCCACGGAATGGCCAGTCATCACGCGGCTGGCTGACGTCGAGGGAACGTCCGACCACCGAACCGAAACCGGCGACGGTGTGTGGCAGAACACGATTGCCGCCGCCGACCAGGCGCTGGAGGAAGCCACCCGTATCCAGCGGGGCGTCCAGCATAACCTCAAGCTGCAGCAGGAAATGCGGGCCTTGCGCGAGGAATTGCGCCGCGCGCATACCGAGATCGACCGCTACCGTGGCATGCACGCGCGCGTGGTGGTCAGCATGCGCCAGCTAGAGGAAGACCACACCACGGAAATGACGCGGCTGCAGGCCGACAACGAGATGCTGCTGGTCCGGCATCGCGTGTACAAGCTGCTGGCCGAGCACTATGGCACGGCCGCGCTGCGCTTCGAGCCTGCGGTGTTTGCCGAGCACCGCGACCGCGTGCTTGAACACGTGCTGTTCCAGCGGCGCAAGGGCGTACCGGTGACCGAGATCGGCGCGGCCGACGTGGCGTTCCTGCTGCTCTGAAGGCAGCCGGGGTCAGCCGGGGTCAGCCGGCCCTGGGCTCGCGCGGCTTGAGCACCGCCAGCGCGAGCATGCCCCCCACCACGCCCCAGAAGGCCGATCCCACGCCCGCCAGCGTCATGCCGGACGCCGTGATCATGAACGTCAGCAGCGCCGACTCGCGCTCAGCCGGCGTCTGCATGGCCACGGTCAGCCCGTTGGCGATCGATCCCAGCAACGCAAAGGCCGCCACGGCCACCACCAGTGCCTTCGGGAATGCCGCGAACAGCGCGGCAATACTGGCCGCCATCACGCCCATCACCAGATAGCCGACCCCGCAAACCACGGCCGCCATATAGCGGCGGCGCGGATCTGCATCGGCCTGGGGGCCGGTGCAGATAGCCGCGGTGATGGCCGCCAGGTTGATGCCGTGGGAGCCGAACGGTGCCAGGATGGCCGATGCGATGCCCGTCACCGCGATCAGGGGGCTGGCCGGCACGTGGTAGCCATCGGCACGCAATACGGCAAGTCCCGGGATGTTCTGGGAAGCCAGCGCCACGATGAAAAGCGGCACGGCGATGCTGACAAATGCCGCCAGCGAGAACGTCGGCGTGGTCCACACCGGCAGCGCCATCGCGAAATGAAACTGCTCGAAGTGCAACAGGCCCATCGCGCCGGCCAGCACCACGCCCAGGGCCAGCACGCCCGGCACTGCGTAGCGGGGCCACCAGCGCCGCCCCAACAGGTAGGCGGCAAACATTGCCAGCAGCAGCACCGTCTGGTACTGGGCCTGCACGAACACATCCACGCTGATGCGGAACAGGATGCCGGCCAGCAAGGCCGATGCGATGCTGGCGGGCAGCGCCTTCATGAGCTTGTCGAACCAGCCGGTCAGGCCCGCCGCGGTCATCAGCAACGCGGCCATCAGGAAGGCGCCGATCGCTTCGGAATACGGCACACCGGGCAGGCTCGCGATCAGCAGCGCCGCCCCGGGCGTGGACCAGGCCACCACGATCGGCACGCGCATCGCCAGCGACAGCCCCAGTGTGGTCACACCCATGCCGATCGACAGTGCCCAGATCCACGACGCAATCTGCGGATCGGTCAGGTGCGCCGCCTGGCCGGCCTGGATCATCAGCACCAGCGAACTGGTATAGCCGGTCAGCATGGCGATCAGCCCGGCCACCAGCGTGGAAACGGAAAGGTCGGACAGCCGGATGGTGGGGGCGGGGGTCATGGGGTGTCGTGCTGAAGCGGCGCGGAAGGCGGTGGGCCGGTATCTTCGCACGGGATGCCGGGGTGACCGAGGTTTTTCTCCCCTCTCCCACCCCGTGGGAGAGGGGGCGGGGGAGAGGGCCCGGCCGTTCAAATATCCGCCGTGTCGGCAAGCAGGGCCTTTACGCCCTCACCCCCGGCCCCTCTCCCACGGGGTGGGAGAGGGGAGCAACCCGGGTGGCAGGGCTGACCCCGTCAGTCGGCCACCTTGTCGCTCGGGAACTTGAACGAGTCGCGCAGCAGGTAGCTCATCGGAATGTCCAGCGTGATGCCGTTCGGCGGGATCGGCTGCAGGAACCACTTGCGGTACAGCTTCTGGGTTTCCTGGTCGTAGATCGACGCGACCATGGCCTTGTCCACGATCTTCTTGAACTCGGCGTCATGCTTCGACAACATGACCGCGTACGGCTCGATCGTCAGCAGGTCGCCGGTCACGGCCAGCGATGCCGGGTTTTTCGCGTTCGCGCGCAGGCCGAACAGCAGCACGTCGTCCATCACGAAGGCGTCCGCCTTGCCCGCTTCGACCATGGCAAAGGCCTCGGCGTGGTCCTTGGCCTCCACCACCTTCCAGCCCATGGCACCCGACTCGTCCATCTTGCGGATCATTTCCAGCGGCGTGGTCTTGGTGGTGGACACCACGGTCTTGCCGCGCAGGTCACCCCATTTGCGGATGCCCGAGTCCGACTTCACCAGCATGCGGCTGCCCGCGATGTAGTGCGGAATGGTGAACGCCACCTGGTCGCGGCGCTCGCGGTTGTTGGTGGTCGACCCGCATTCTAGGTCGGCCTTGCCCTCGACGATGGCCGGGATTCGCGAGGCCGGCGTCACCGGCACCCATTCCACGCGCAACTGCGGCAGCTTGAGCTGCGTGCGCACGGCATCGGCAACCTTCAGGCACAGGTCCACGGCGTAGCCCATCGGCTTGCCGTCTGCCACGAACGAGAAGGGTACCGAGCTTTCGCGGTGGGCAATGCGGATGGCCCCGGTCTGCTGGATGCGCAGCACCACGGAATTTGGCATGGCCGCCTGTGCCGCCGGTGCGGCAGGCAGGCAGAGCAATGCGGCTAGGGAAAGTACGACAGGCGCCATGCCTCGAAGCGAGGCACGGCGCGGCAGGCCCGAATTGGTCATGAATGACACCCGTCGAAAATTTTTCTGGGAACAACTCTGGCGGCGTCTTGTGCCACCGCTGGCCGGATGGTTCCGGCTCTATGACTGCTGCTACTGGGTACTGCTGTCGTTGTGCTTTTCAGGAATTTCGGAGAATTCCGATGCTCCCGATTGTTCCACGGGCGACCATCTCGGCACAACAGCCACCGCTAGTGCGCACGTTCAACGTTCCTGGGACGCAACGCTCCGGGCGGGGGCAGGTTGACGAGGAGTTTCCCTTACGGATTTGTCCGACTTCTGGTGTATCGCGCCGCTGGCTATGCTTCAGTCGTGCCTTGCGAGCAGGGCACCGAGGAGAGACTCTTGGGGCCCGTTCAGGCGAACGGGCCTTTTCTTTTTACGGGCCGTTTTCCGGGCGGGCGAACGTTGCGGTACTGCCTTGCGGCGGCTTGGCCGGCTGCTTCTCCAGGCCGCTTCCTTGTTGGCCGTTCCGGCCCTGCAGGCCCGCCGGGGGTCGGGTGGCAGCGGCGGGGCGCCCGCGTCGTCTACAATTCGGGCCTGCCTTTGCGCCAGACCCTGGGGGTCGGGCGCCGCTTACCCTTCCTCGCAATCATGGCCCTGTTTTCCATTACCGATGCCCAGTTGGCCTTTGGCCACGTGGCGCTGCTCGACCATACCGATTTCTCGCTCGAAGCCGGCGAACGCGTTGGCCTGATCGGCCGCAACGGCACGGGCAAGTCGTCACTGCTGCGGATCGTGGCGGGTTCCTCCGCGCCCGACGACGGCCTGATCGCGCGCCAGAGCGGCGTGACGTCGGCCTATGTTGCGCAAGAGCCACAGTTCGAGCCCGGTCTGACCGTGTTCGATGCCGTCAGCCAGGGCATGGGCGCCGCCCACGACCTGCTGCTGCGCTACGACGCCGCGCTGCTGAAGCTGGAATCCCATCACGACGAGGCCACGCTGGCCGAACTGCACCGCGTGCAGGCCGAACTCGATGCCGCCGATGCGTGGCAGCTGCGCACCCGCGTGGAAACCACGCTGGCCCGGCTGGGGCTGGACCCGCATGTGCGCGTGGATGCGCTGTCCGGCGGTCTGCAAAAGCGCGTGGCGCTGGCGCAGGGCCTGGTCGCGGAGCCCGACATCCTGCTGCTGGACGAGCCGACCAACCACCTCGACGTGGAAGCCATCCGCTGGCTCGAAGACCTGTTGCTGGGCTTCCGCGGCAGCGTGCTGCTGATTACCCATGACCGCGCCTTCCTGGATCGCGTAGCCACGCGCATCGTCGAACTCGACCGGGGCAAGCTGCTGTCGTTCCCGGGCAACTTTGCCGCCTACCAGGTGCGCAAGGCCGAACTGCTGGCCAACGAGGCGGTGGAGCAGGCCAAGTTCGACAAGCTGCTGGCGCAGGAAGAAGTCTGGATCCGCAAGGGCGTGGAAGCACGCCGCACGCGCAGCGTGGCGCGGGTGCAGCGGCTGGTGGACATGCGCACCGAACGCGCCCAGCGCCGCGAGGTGCAGGGCAACGTCAAGCTGGAAGTGTCGCAGGGCGACCGCTCGGGCAAGATCGTGGCGGAACTGGTCGACGTTTCCAAGTCGTACGGCAACAAGCCGGTGGTGCGCGACTTCACGGCCACCATCATGCGTGGCGACAAGGTGGGCCTGATCGGCCCGAACGGCGCCGGCAAGACCACGCTGCTGCGGCTGATCCTGGGCGATCTGGCGCCCGACGCCGGCACGGTGCGCAACGGCAGCAACCTGCAGGTGGCGTACTTCGACCAGATGCGTTCGGCGCTGGACCTGGAAAAGTCGCTGGCCGACACCATCAGCCCCGGCAGCGACTGGGTGGAAGTCAACGGCCAGCGCAAGCACGTGATGAGCTACCTGGGCGACTTCCTGTTCGCGCCGGAGCGCGCGCGGTCGCCGGTCAAGTCGCTATCCGGCGGCGAGCGCAACCGCCTGCTGCTGGCGCGCCTGTTTGCGCGCCCGGCCAATGTGCTGGTGCTGGACGAACCCACCAACGACCTCGACATCGACACCCTGGAACTGCTGGAAGAACTGCTGCAGGACTACAGCGGCACGGTGTTCCTGGTATCGCACGACCGTGCGTTCCTGGACAACGTGGTGACGTCGACGATTGCCGCCGAGGGCGACGGCCAGTGGCGCGAGTCGGTGGGCGGGTACTCCGACTGGGAGCAGCAGTCGGCACGCGCACAGGCGCTGCAGGCGGCAAAGGCCGAGCCGAAGGCGGCCGAGGCGCCCAAGGCCAGCACGCGCGAGGCGCGGGGTGCCAACCGCACGGTCAAGCTGTCGTACAAGGAACAGCGCGAGCTGGATGGATTGCCGGAGCGGATGTCTGGCCTGGAGGCCGAGCAGAAGACCATCGGCGCCCAGCTTGAGGATGGCTCGCTCTACGCCACCGATCCGGCGCGCGCTGCCGAACTTGCCACCCGCCACGACGACATCGAGATGGAACTGCTGGAGGCGCTGGAGCGCTGGGAAGTGCTGGAGAAGAAAACCAGGGGCGAGGGCGCCTGAAGTAAGCCTTGTTGTCTCCCCCGCCCATGAAATGGCAACGGGGCCGGGGGAGACGCAAGTCAGCAGCCGGGCCGCCTCACCTGCCTCACCCGCACCACGCCAGCACCATATTGGTCAGGTCGACCATGAATGCCGGGCGCAGGTAGGCCAGGAACCCCAGCGTCAGCACCACCGCCAGGGCCAGATAGCCGGCACCACGCGCCCAGCTCATCTCAGACGCGCACAGGTTGCGGGCGCACCAGCGCCTGCTCCCGGATCGGCAGGTTCACCAGCGCAGCCAGCACGCCCAGCGCCATCGCCAGCAGCCATACCGTGTTGTAGCTGCCAGTGCGGTCAAACAGGTAGCCGCCCAGCCACGCGCCCAGGAAGCTGCCGATCTGGTGCGAGAAGAACACCACGCCGGACAACATCGACAGATACTTCACGCCGAACACCTGCGCGATGATGCCGTTGGTCAGCGGCACCGTGGACAGCCACAGAAAGCCCATCAGCGCGGCAAAGACCCAGGTGCTCCAGGCCGTCAGCGGCAGCATCAGGTAGCCGGCGATCACCACCGACCGGGCGATATAGATCGACGACAGCAGGTAGCGCTTCGGCATGCGCTGTCCCATCGCGCCGGCCGTGTAGGTGCCGAATACGTTGAACAGGCCGATCAGCGCCAGCGCCACCGTGGCGATCTTCACGTCGACCAGGCCGCGGTCCTTCAGGTACGGCGCCAGGTGCACGCCAATGAACACCACCTGGAAGCCGCACACGAAGTAACCCAGCGTCAGCAACTGGAAGTTGCGGTTGCCGAAGGCCTCGCGCGTGGCTTCGCCAATGGTCTGCTGGTGGCCGCCGGTGCTGGCGGCCATCCTGGGCTCGCGCAGCGTCAGGGCCAGCGGCAGCATGAAGCACGCCAGGAAGGCCAGGATAAACAGCGCGTTCTGCCAGCCGGTGGTGGAAATCAGCGTTTGCTCCACCGGAATCATCAGGAACTGGCCGAACGACCCGGCCGCGGCGGCAATGCCCATGGCCCACACACGCTTTTCGGCGCTGGCCACGCGGCCAATCACCCCGTAGACCACACTGTATGTGGTGCCGGACTGGGCAATGCCGATCAGCACGCCGGCGCCGGTGGCGAACGCCGTGCCGCTGGTAGCCATCGCCATCACGATCAGGCCCGCCACATACAGCGCCACGCCGACGATCATGATGCGCATTGCGCCGAACTTGTCGGCCAGCGCGCCCGTAATCGGCTGGCTGGCGCCCCACATCAGGTTCTGCAGCGCCAGCGCAAAGGCGAAGGTCTCGCGGTTCCAGCCGTGCGTCTGCGTGATGGGCAGGTTGAACAGGCCAAAGCCATGCCGGATGCCCATGGAAAGGGTGACGAGCAGGCCGCCGCACACGAGCACGGTGGTCAGGGATAGTTTGCGATCGGTCATGTCGGGCTCGGTATTGTCTCTATTGTTTTGTTCGTTTTTCTCGTGGCGTGATCCCGGCGTGCCGCTGGCGACGGGCTGGCGGCTGGCTGGCGATGGGGTGGTGCCGGGGGGCGCCCTCGTAGTCGGCGCCTAGTTTAAGCCGGGCCCCGGATTTGTGCCGGACTACGAATTTCCGGGGCTTTTCAAAAAGGATGGCTGCCACGGCCATCCATTACAATGCAGCGCATCCCGGCCGCCGACGGCCGGCAAGACCAATATCCGTATCGACTCCATGGCGAGCAAAACCAGTCAGTACAGCGAATCTTCCATCCGGGTCCTGAAGGGCCTGGAACCGGTCAAGCAACGCCCCGGCATGTACACCCGTACCGACAACCCCCTGCACATCGTGCAGGAGGTGATCGACAACGCCTCGGACGAGGCGCTGGGCGGCCACGGCACCGAGATCCTGGTCACGCTCCACAAGGACGGCAGCATCAGCGTGGAGGACGACGGCCGCGGCATTCCAGTGGGCATTCACCCGGAAGAAGGCGTGCCAGTGGTGGAGATCGTCTTCACGCGCCTGCACGCGGGCGGCAAGTTCGACAAGGGCAAGGGCGGCGCCTACGCGTTCTCGGGCGGCCTGCACGGCGTGGGCGTGTCGGTGACCAACGCGCTGGCTACGCGCCTGGACGTGACGGTCTGGCGCGATGGCTCGCAGTCCACGCTGACCTTCGAGCATGGTGGCGAAGTCACCCGGGCGCTGGCATCGCGCAAGATCGAGCGCGGCGAAAAGAAGAACGGCACGCGCGTCCAGGTGTGGCCGGACGCCAGGTATTTCGACTCGGCCGCCATTCCGATGGCCGAATTGCAGCGCCTGCTGCGCTCCAAGGCCGTGCTGCTGCCCGGCGTGAAGGTCACGCTGGTGCTGGAAAAGACCGGCGAGCAGACCGTCTGGCAATACGAGCAGGGCCTGAAGGGCTATCTGGTGGAAGCGCTGGCCCAGGGCAGCGGCGCGGAGCTGGTGATCCCGATGTTCGAGGGCGAGCATTTTGCCGATCCGGACAAGGTCGCCGGCGAGGAAGGGTTTGCCGAAGGCGAGGGCGCCTCGTGGGTGGTGGCCTGGACCGAGGACGGCGCGCCGGTGCGCGAGTCGTACGTGAACCTGATTCCCACGCCAGCCGGCGGCACGCATGAGTCGGGCCTGCGCGAAGGCCTGTTCCTGGCGGTGAAGAGCTTTATCGAGATGCACTCGCTGCAGCCCAAGGGCGTCAAGCTGATGAGCGAGGACGTGTTCGCACGGGCCTCGTTCGTGCTGTCGGCCAAGGTGCTCGACCCGCAGTTCCAGGGCCAGATCAAGGAACGCCTGAACAGCCGCGACGCCGTACGCCTGGTGTCCACGTTCAGCCGTCCGGCGCTGGAGCTCTGGCTGAATCACCATGTCGACTACGGCAAGAAGCTGGCCGAACTGGTGATCCGCCAGGCCCAGGCCCGCACGCGCGCCGCGCAGAAGGTGGAAAAGAAGAAGGGCTCCGGCGTGGCCGTGCTGCCCGGCAAGCTGACCGACTGCGAATCGACCGATGTCACGCGCAACGAGATCTTCCTGGTGGAGGGCGACTCGGCGGGCGGTTCGGCCAAGATGGGGCGCGACAAGGAATTCCAGGCCATCCTGCCGCTGCGCGGCAAGGTGCTCAACACCTGGGAAACCGAGCGTGACCGCCTGTTCGCGAACAACGAGGTGCACGACATCGCCGTGGCCATCGGCGTGGACCCGCATGGTCCCGAGGACGAGCCCGACCTGTCGAACCTGCGCTACGGCAAGATCTGCATCCTGTCCGATGCGGACGTGGACGGCGCGCACATCCAGGTGCTGCTGCTGACACTGTTCTTCCGCCACTTCCCGAAGCTGATCGACCTGGGCCATGTCTGCGTGGCGCGCCCGCCGCTGTTCCGCGTCGATGCACCGGCACGCGGCAAGCGGCCCGCGCAGAAGCTCTACGCGCTGGACGAAGGCGAACTCGAAGCCATCCAGGACAAGCTGCTCAAGGATGGCGTCAAGGACGGCGCCTGGCAGATCTCGCGCTTCAAGGGCCTGGGCGAAATGAACGCCGAACAGCTCTGGGAAACGACGATGAACCCGGACACCCGCCGCCTGCTGCCGGTGGCGCTGGGCGAGTTCGACCTGCTGCAGACCGTCACCATGATGAACATGCTGATGGGCAAGGGCGAGGCGTCACAGCGCCGGACCTGGCTCGAAGAAAAGGGTAACGAGGTGGTGGCCGATATCTGACGGCGCCAAATCTGGAGGAACGACGATGCAGGAACGAGCAGGGCAACAGCGGAACAGGCGGATCAAGGCACAGGCAAGGCGCCTGGCCTGCACGCTGGCCGTGCTCGGCGCGTTCGGCATCGCCGCGCCTGCCCATGCGGAACTCTGGGGTTATATCGACGGCGAGGGCGTGGCCCACTTCGCCGATACCAGGCTCGACAGCCGCTACAAGCTGTTCATGAAGGACGGCGGCCAGTTCGATTCGGGCAACCTTGGGCACCGCGGCGTCATCACGCTGCCGGACAAGACCAGCCCGTCGCGCGACAAGCTGTTCCAGTACCTGCTGAACCACCCGAACCTGCGCACGGTCGACCCGATCATCGCGCAGGTGGCCGAGGCCCAGAACGTGGACCCGGCGCTGGTCAAGGCGGTGATGGCCGTGGAAAGCGGCTTCAACGCGTCGGCCGTGTCGCCCAAGGGCGCCATCGGGCTGATGCAGGTCATTCCCGATACCGGCGCGCGCTTTGGCATTGCGGCCGACAAGCGCCGCACGGTGGAGCAGAAGCTGGCCGACCCGAAGCTGAACATCTCGGCTGGCGTGCGTTACCTGCGCTTCCTGATGGAACTGTTCCCGAACAACCTGGAGCTGGTGCTGGCCGCGTACAACGCCGGCGAAGGCGCGGTGCAGCGCTACAACAACCAGATCCCGCCTTACCCCGAGACCCGCCAGTACGTGAGCACCGTGCTGGAGTTCTACCGCCTGTACCAGCCGGCGGCGGGCGGCGTGATTCGTACCGGCGTGGCGGCAGACCGCGTGCGCATGGTGATCGGCGGCGGGCGCCGGCCAATGCCCTGATGGGGCCTGACTGGATTTCGGGCGCTATTTCCGGCGGCATCGTCATCCACTTCCTTTAGAATCCCACGCTGACCGCAAAACAAGCGGGATGTCCGGCGCGCCCGCGCCCGGCATGCCGAACCCTTGCCAACCATGGATCAAGCAGATACTACGTTTCAGCCCGAAGAGCCGGCCGATTCGCTGACGCTCGCGCGGTACGCCGAGCGCGCCTACCTGGATTACGCCGTGAGCGTGGTCAAGGGGCGTGCCCTGCCCGAAGTGGCGGACGGCCAGAAGCCCGTGCAACGCCGCATTCTCTATGCGATGCAGGCGATGGGGCTGCGCGCCGACGCCAAGCCCGTGAAGTCGGCCCGCGTGGTCGGCGAGGTGCTCGGTAAATTCCACCCGCACGGCGACCAGTCGGCCTATGACGCCCTGGTGCGCCTGGCCCAGGATTTCTCGCTGCGCTATCCGCTGATCGACGGCCAGGGCAACTTTGGCTCGCGCGACGGCGATGGCGCGGCGGCCATGCGCTACACCGAAGCCCGCCTGACCCCGATCTCGCGCCTGCTGCTCGACGAGATCGACATGGGCACGGTGGACTTCCTGCCCAACTACGACGGTTCGGAAGAAGAGCCCAAGCTGCTGCCGGCGCGCCTGCCGTTCGTGCTGCTGAACGGCGCCTCGGGCATCGCCGTGGGCATGGCCACCGAAATCCCGCCGCACAACCTGCGCGAAGTGGCCGGCGCGGCCGTGGCGATGATCCGCAACCCGAACATCTCGCTGGCCGAACTGCTGGCGATCATGCCGGGCCCCGACTATCCGGGCGGCGGCCAGATCATCTCGCCGGCGTCGGAAATTGCGCAGATCTACGAGAACGGCCGCGGCAGCCTGAAGGTGCGTGCGCGCTGGACCATCGAGGAAATGGCGCGCGGCCAGTGGCAGATGGTGGTGACCGAACTGCCGCCGAGCACGTCGGCGCAGAAGGTGCTCGAGGAAATCGAGGAAATCACCAATCCGAAGATCCGCACCGGCAAGAAGGCGCTGACGCCCGAGCAGACCCAGCTCAAGACCACGATGCTGGCCGTGCTGGACGCCGTGCGCGACGAATCGGGCAAGGACGCCCCGGTGCGGCTGGTGTTCGAGCCCAAGAGCAAGAACACCGACCAGCAGGAATTCATCCAGACGCTGCTGGCCCATACCAGCCTGGAATCGGGCGCGCCGATCAACCTGGTGATGATCGGCACCGACGGGCGGCCGCGTCAGAAGGGCCTGCAGGATATCCTGCGCGAGTGGATCGAGTTCCGCTTCGCCACGGTCACGCGCCGTACGCGCTTCCAGCTGAGCAAGGTGGAAGACCGCATCCATATCCTGGAAGGGCGGATGCTGGTGCTGCTGAACATCGACGAGGTGATCCGCATCATCCGCGAAAGCGACGATCCCAAGCCTGCGCTGATCGAGGCGTTCCGCCTCAGCGACCGGCAGGCCGAAGACATCCTGGAAATCCGCCTGCGCCAGCTGGCGCGCCTGGAAGCGATCAAGATCGAACAGGAACTGGCGAAACTGCGAGACGAGCAGGCCGAGCTGGACGTGCTGCTGAAGTCCGAGACCATGATGCGTCGCAAGATCATCAAGGAGATCGAGCAGGACGCCAAGCAATACAGCCCGGAAGACAAGGACCCGCGCCGCACGCTGATCCAGGAAGCCAGCCGCGCTGCCGCCGAGGTGAAGGTGATTGACGAGCCGGTGACGGTGATCATGTCGGGCAAGGGCTGGGTGCGTACGCGCCAGGGCCATGGCCATGATCCGTCGCAGTTCACATTCAAGGCCGGAGACTCCCTCTATGCCACGTTCGAATGCCGTACCGTCGACACCATGCTGGCGTTCGGCAGCAATGGCCGGGTCTACTCGGTAGCCGTCTCGGGCCTGCCGGGTGGCCGTGGCGATGGCGTGCCGGTGACCACGCTGATCGACCTGGCCGCGGGCTCGCAGATCGCCCATACGTTCGCGGGCGGCGCCGAGCAGCGGATGCTGATTGCCACGGCCGGTGGCAATGGCTTTGTCACGAAGGTTGGCGACATGATCAGCCGCCAGAAGGGCGGCAAGGCGTTCATCACGCTCGATGACGGCGACACCATCCTGCAGCCTCAGCCGGTGGGCGAGGAAGCCACGCACGTGGCGTGCTTCTCGGCCAATGGGCGTCTGCTGCTGGTCGGGCTCGACGAGGTCAAGGTGCTGTCGGCCGGCGGCCGCGGCGTGATCCTGATGGAGCTGGAACCGAAGGAAGCGCTGGAGCAGGCCGTGCCGGTTGGCGCGCCTGGCCTGATGATCTCGGGCACCGGCGTGCGTGGCGGCAAGCTGCCGCCGCAGAAGCTGGCCGGCAAGACGCTGCTGCCGTACGTGGGCAAGCGCGCCCGCAAGGGCAAGGCCATCGAGCCGCGCCTGAAGGAAGTGAAGCTGGAACCGGTGAAGGTTTCGGAGTAAGTTCGAAGATCCTGAGGGTTTGCGCCCCTTTCCCGGCAGCGGGAGAGGGGCGCCAGTCTGCGGAAGGCAGCGAGCCATCGCCAGCCGCGACCCCCTCTTGCCATTTCGTGATGCCTCGCGCCAGCCCGGCGGCGAGTATCTGCCGTACCATGTCGGCACCCTGCCCATTCCGCATGGCAGGCGATCATCGTCACGGTCATGTCCTCCACGCCCCTGCTAGTCGAGCCGACGCTCGCCCCGCCTCCCAACGCCCGCACCCTGTTTTTCGAGTTTGCCCGCATGGGCCTGTCCGGCTTCGGTGGCGTGCTGCCGTTCGTACGGCGCTCGGTGGTGGAACGCAACCGCTGGCTTGACGATCGTGATTTCGTTGAAATACTAAGCCTGGGTCAGGTGCTGCCGGGGCCGAACGTCATCAACCTGGCGCTGATGCTGGGGCTGCGCTTTGCCGGCCTGCGCGGCGCCGTGGCGGCGTTCAGCGGACTGGTGTTCGTGCCGATGGTGGTGGTGTTGTGCGCGATGGGTTTGTACCTGCGCTACCAGGACGTGCCGCAGGTGCGGCAGATGCTGTCCGGCATGACGGCCGTGGCCGCCGGGCTGGTGCTGTCGACGGGCGTGAAGCTGGCGCAAAGCCAGCCGCGTTCGGTGCGCGCGCTGGTGGTGGGCCTGGCGGCGTTCCTGGCCATCGGCTGGTTGCGCTGGCCGCTGCTGCCGGTCATGGCCGTGCTGGTGCCCGTGGCGCTGGTGCTGGAATACCGCGCCATGCGCAAGGGGGCATGATGGCGTCGCCCGAAATCCTGCGCGACCTGCTGGGCCACTTCGGCATGTTGTCGCTGCTGGCCGTGGGCGGTGGCGGCACGGTCATTCCCGACATGCACCGGTATCTGGTGGAAGCCAACCACTGGATGACCGACGAGCAGTTTGCCGCGCTCTATGCCATCTCGCAGGCGTCGCCGGGGCCGAATATCCTGTTCGTGGCACTGTTTGGCTGGCAGGTGGCCGGCGCCGCCGGTGCGTTTGCGTCGATGCTTGGCATCTGCGGCCCGTCCAGCGTGATTGCGCTGGGCTTCGAGTACTTTGCCGGGCGCTCGCCGCACGCGGTCTGGCCGGTGCTGATCAAGCGCGGCCTGTCGGCGCTGACCATTGGCCTGCTGCTGTCGACGGGATGGGTGCTTGCCACCAGCGTAGACCATACCTGGACGGCCGTGGCGGTGACGCTGCTGACGGTGGGGTTGATGCTGAAGACGAAGATCCACCCGCTGCTGCTGGTGGCCCTCGGTGCGGGGGCAGGGTTGCTGGGGCTGGTGTAGCCAGCCCCAGGGTCCACGGTACGGCGAAGATTACTTCAGCGGCAGCACCAGGATGCTCAGGGCCGCCGGCCGGGCGCGCATGGCCGCCAGCCAGCGCTCCAGGTTGGGCCGGGGCGCGTGCGGGACGGGCGTGCCCATCCAGCGATGCGCGGCACAGGCCAGCGAGATATCGGCCATCGTGAAGCGGTCGCCGCCGATGAATTCGCGGTCGGCCAGCGCGGCGTCCAGCATCTTCGCCAGCGGCTCGGTGCGCTCGCACGACTTGTCGATCACGGCCTGGTCGCGCTGGTCTTCGGGCGTGCGGACCATCTGCAGGAAGGCCTGCACCATGGCCGGGCTGAAGGTGGTGGTCTGCCAGTCCATCCAGCGGTCGGCCGATGCGCGTGCCTTGACGTCCGACGGCCACAGC
>Ga0102592_1001002_pt1 | contig 36370 bp, 29 predicted proteins | sample AraplaCol_mMF_r2_FD_76861 | JGI IMG/M metagenome (GOLD analysis project Ga0102592, IMG submission 76861) | Arabidopsis root microbial communities from North Carolina, USA - plate scrape MF_Col_mMF_r2 (SPADES assembly) (version 2) | ecosystem: Host-associated > Plants > Roots > Endosphere...
TGATGATGTGGATCTTGTTGCGATGACCGAAGATGAAGGGGGCCATCTTCGGGTTCCAGAAGCGGGTCTGGTGGCCAAAGTGGCAACCGGCTTCCAGCATTTCGCGCATGGTCACGGACATGTGAATTACTCCAAGAGGGTTGGGTCTGAAGTCCGCCCCGACATTCCTGAAAAGGAACACCCCGGATGGGCGGACCAGCGATTTACAAAAAGCAGCGATAATCTCCGACCCGCAGCGCCCCGTTTCCAGGCCGCCAGCAAGTCAGCCCGCGATTGTAGCAACAAAGCGCCCCTTCCCTCAAGCCCCCTCGCAAGGCACGGAAACGCCCCGGGCCGCGCGCCACGCCGGTCTCCTCCTGTATTTCCCTGCTTTCTCGTCACGAAGGTGAGATAATCCCGCTTTGCGAACAGTAAAGGCGCGGTCTGTGACTGGGCCATCACATTTCAGGCGAAGCAGCATGAGCATCCATATCAATACCGCCGAAGACATCGCCCAAATGCGCGTGGCTTGCCGCCTTGCCTCCGAAGTCCTCGACTACATCACTCCCTTCGTCAAGGTTGGCGTCACCACGGGTGAACTCGACCGCCTTTGCCACGCCTACATGCGTGATGTGCAAGGCACCGTGCCGGCCCCGCTGAACTACGCGCCCCCGGGCTATCCGCCCTTCCCCGGCGCGATCTGCACGTCGGTCAACGACGTGATCTGCCACGGCATCCCTGGCGACCGGGTGCTCAAGGGCGGCGACGTGGTCAACCTGGACATCACCGTCATCACCAAGGAAGGCTACTACGGCGATACCAGCCGCATGTTCGTCGTGGGCGAGGCCTCGATCCTGGCCAAGCGCCTGGCGCAGATTACCTACGAATGCATGTGGAAGGGCATCCAGCAAGTGCGCAATGGTGCACGCCTGGGTGATATCGGCCACGCCATCCAGACGCACGCCGAAGGCGCCGGCTACACCGTGGTGCGCGAATACTGCGGCCACGGCATCGGCAAGGTGTTCCACTCGGACCCGCAGGTGCTGCACTACGGCCGCCCCAACACCGGCATGGAAATCAAGTCGGGCATGATCTTCACGGTCGAGCCGATGATCAACGCCGGCAAGCGCGATATCCGCACGATGCCTGACCACTGGACGGTCAAGACGCGTGATCGCAGCCTGTCGGCCCAGTGGGAGCACACGGTGCTGGTGACGGATACCGGCTACGAAGTGCTGACGCTGTCGGCCGGTTCGCCCGTACCGCCCGCGTTCATCACCGACACCGTGGCGGCCTGATCCCGCACCGAACGCCAGGGCGCCCACCAAGGCGCCCTTTCTTCTTCCAGCCGTGCCCACGCCCACCCTCGAACCGCCGCCCATGGACACCACGCCGGAACTGTTGCTCTGCCAGCGCATCCGCGACAGGCTCAAGGCCGACAAGCAGGCGCTGTTTGCCGAATTCGACGCCAACAACCAGGTTACGCCGCTGGTAACGAAGCTGCGCCGCGCCGTCGACGCCGCGCTGATCGAGGCCTGGACCGGCCTGGAGCTGCCCGCGTCCGCCGCGCTGGTCGCCGTTGGCGGGTATGGCCGCGGCGAGCTGTTCCCGTATTCCGATGTCGATGTGCTGTTGCTGCTGCCCGGCGAGCCCGACAGCGACACGGCAGCCAGGCTCGAACGCTTTATCGGCTTGTGCTGGGACCTCGGGCTGGAGATCGGCTCGTCGGTGCGCACCGTGGACGACTGTATCCGCGAATCGGCCGCCGACATCACCATCCGCACGTCGCTGCTCGAAGCGCGTCTGCTGACGGGCAGCAGGACGCTGCTGCAGTCCCTGCAGACGCGCTACCAGGCCGACATGGATGCGGCCGACTTCTTCCAGGCCAAGCTGCTGGAACTGCGCCAGCGTCATGCCAAGTACCAGGACACACCCTACGCGCTGGAGCCGAACTGCAAGGAAAGCCCCGGCGGCCTGCGCGACCTGCAGGTGATCCTGTGGATGACCAAGGCCGCGGGCCTGGGCGACAGCTGGAAGCAACTGTTCGAACGCGGACTGCTGACCGAGCGCGAGTCGCAGGAACTGGCCCGCAACGAGCGCCTGCTGCGCACCATCCGTGCCCGCCTGCACCTGCTGGCCGGCCGCCGCCAGGACGTGCTGGTGTTCGATCTGCAGACCGCGCTGGCCGAGTCGTTCGGCTATCGCCAGACGACCAACAAGCGCGCCAGCGAGCAACTGATGCGCCGGTACTACTGGGCGGCCAAGGCCGTGACGCAGCTGAACAGCGTGCTGCTGCTGAATATCGAGGCGATGCTGTTCCCGAGCGAGTCCAAGGTCACGCGCGTGATCAACGATCGCTTCGTGGAGCGCCAGGGCATGCTGGAGATCACCAGCGACGACCTGTACGAGCAGAACCCGCACGCGATCCTCGAAACATTCCTGCTGTACGAGCGCACCCCGGGCGTGAAGGGGCTGTCGCCGCGCACGCTGCGCGGGCTGTACAACGCGCGCACGGTGATGGATGCCAGCTGGCGCAACGACCCGGTCAACCGCAAGCTGTTCCTGGCCATCGTGCAGGAGCCGCAGGGCATCACGCACGCGCTGCGGCTGATGAACCAGACCAGCGTGCTGGGCCGCTACCTGATCAACTTCCGCCGCATCGTGGGCCAGATGCAGCACGACCTGTTCCACGTGTACACCGTGGACCAGCACATCCTGATGGTGGTGCGCAACATGCGCCGCTTTGCCATCGTCGAGCATACGCACGAATTCCCGTTCTGCAGCCAGCTGATGGCCGGCTTCGACCGGCCGTGGGTGCTGTGGGTGGCGGCACTGTTCCACGACATCGCCAAGGGCCGCGGCGGCGACCATTCGAAGCTGGGCACCGTCGACGCACGCCGCTTCTGCAAGCAGCATGGCATTTCGCGTGAAGACGCGGACCTGATCGCTTGGCTGGTGGAAAACCACCTGACGATGAGCCATGTGGCGCAGAAGCAGGACCTGACCGACCCCGACGTGGTGAAGGCATTCGCCCAGGTGGTGGGCAACGAGCGTTACCTGACGGCGCTGTACCTGCTGACCGTGGCCGATATCCGCGGCACCAGCCCCAAGGTGTGGAACGCCTGGAAGGGCAAGCTGCTGGAAGACCTGTATCGCATCACGCTGCGCGTGCTGGGCGGCGCCCATATCGACCAGCATTCGCTATGGGCACAGAAGCGCGACGATACCATCGCGCAGCTGCGCCTGAAGGCATTCGATCCCGAGCTGGCAAAGCCGCTCTGGAGCCGGCTCGACATGTCGTTCTTCATGCGGCACGATGCGCGCGACATCGCCTGGGTGACGCGGCACCTGTTCAACAAGGTGAACAGCGTCGACCCCGTGGTCAAGGCGCGCGTGTCGCCCGCCGGCGAGGGGCTGCAGGTGGTGGTGTACGTGAAGGACCAGCCCGACCTCTTCGCGCGCATTTGCGGCTACTTCGAGCGCAAGGCGTTCTCGATCCAGGACGCCAAGATCGAGACCACGCGCGACGGCTATGCGCTGGACACCTTCCAGATTACCGATCCTGGCCTGGATGGTGACTACCGCGACATCCTCGCGCTGGTGGAGCATGAACTGACCGAACGCGTGCGGCTGGAATGCCCGCTGCCCGAACCGTCTCAGGGCCGGCTGTCGCGCCAGTCGCGCAGCTTCCCGATCAAGCCGCGCGTGGACTTGCGTCCCGACGAACGCGGCCAGTACTACCTGCTGTCGGTGTCGGCCAACGACCGCACCGGGCTGCTTTACGCGCTGGCCCGCGTACTGGCCAAATATCGCGTGTCCGTCCATTCGGCGCGCATCAACACGCTCGGCGAACGCGTGGAAGACGTGTTCCTGGTCGACGGCTCGCCGCTGGCCGCCGACAACCGATTGCAGATTCAAGTGGAACAGGATTTGCTCGACGCGCTGGCCATCTGATCCCCCGATGGCCGGCGCGCGAGCGCTTGGAAAGATATGACAGACAGCAACACACCCGGTCGCAAGACGCTGGGCATCAAGAGCTCCACGACGGGCGCACCGCGCAAGGCAAGCCGCCCGGTGCGCGTGTCGGACCTGAACCGCAAGCGCGTGCAGGACGTCGTCACCGGCATCAAGCAGGCCAAGGACCGCGCGACCGAGAAGGACAAGCGCAAGGCCGCACCGGCCGAAGGCGAGCGCAGCGAGCGTCCGCGCCGCTTCGAAGGCCAGGGCACCGACCGGCCGCGTCGCTTCGAAGGCGAGCGCAGCGAACGCCCGCGCCGTTTCGAGGGCGAAGGCGGCGACCGCCCGCGTCGCTTCGAAGGCCAGGGTGCTGATCGCCCTCGCCGCTTCGAAGGCGAAGGCTCGGATCGTCCGCGTCGCTTCGAAGGTCAGGGCTCTGATCGCCCCCGCCGTTTTGAAGGCCAGGGCTCGGATCGCCCGCGTCGCTTCGAAGGTCAGGGTACAGACCGTCCGCGCCGCTTCGAAGGTCAGGGCTCTGATCGCCCCCGCCGCTTCGAAGGCGAAGGCTCGGATCGTCCGCGTCGCTTCGAAGGCCAGGGTGCTGATCGCCCTCGCCGCTTCGAAGGCGAAGGTTCGGATCGCCCGCGTCGCTTCGAAGGCCAGGGCGGCGACCGTCCCCGCCGATTCGAAGGTCAGGGCTCTGATCGCCCGCGCCGTTTTGAAGGCGAAGGTTCGGATCGTCCGCGTCGCTTCGAAGGCCAGGGCGGCGACCGTCCGCGCCGCTTCGAAAGCCAAGGCACTGATCGCCCGCGCCGTTTTGAAGGCGAAGGTTCGGATCGCCCGCGTCGCTTCGAAGGCCAGGGCGGCGACCGTCCGCGCCGATTCGAAGGTCAGGGTGCTGACCGCCCGCGCCGTTTCGAAGGCGAACGCAGCGAACGTCCGCGTCGCTTTGAAGGTGAAGGCGCCGAGCGTCCGCGGCGCTTTGGCGACGACGAGCGCTCGGAGCGTCCGCGTCGTTTCGAAGGCGAGCGCACGGATCGTCCGCGCCGCGATGACAGCGCGCCGCGCCGTGGCAATGCGCCGGCACGCCGCTTCAGCGATACGTCCGACCGCGCGCGTCCGGTGCGCGCCGAGCGTGGTGAACGCATCGAACGTGCCGAGCGCCCTGCCCCGCAGGCGCCGGCCGAGCCGCGCGAAGACGGCCTGGTCCGTCTGTCCAAGCGCATGTCCGAGCTGGGCCTGTGCTCGCGTCGCGAAGCCGATGAATGGATCCCGCGCGGCTGGGTGCTGGTCGACGGCGAGCCCGTGACCGAGCTGGGCACCCGTATCCGCCCCGACGCCGAAATCGAAATCCGCCAGGAAGCGCGCTCGGAGCAAGGCGAACGCGTGACGGTGCTGCTGAACAAGCCGGTTGGCTATGTCTCGGGCCAGGCCGAAGATGGCTACGAGCCCGCCGCCGTGCTGTTCACGGCCGAGAACCAGTGGGAAGAAGACCCCACGCGCAAGCGTTTCGCGCCGTGGCAACACAAGAACCTGGCCCCCGCGGGCCGGCTCGATATCGACTCCACGGGCCTGCTGGTGCTGACGCAGGACGGCCGCATCGCCCGCGCGCTGATCGGCGACGATTCGACCGTCGAAAAGGAATACCTGGTACGCGTGGAGTGGGAATCGCCGCAAGGCGTGGTCGACCGCAATATCAGCGCCGTCTTCCCCGAAGACCAGCTTGAGCGCCTGCGCTTTGGCCTGTCGCTGGATGGCGTGGCGCTGAAGCCCGCCAAGGTGAGCTGGCAGAACGAGGAGCAACTGCGCTTTGTGCTGCGCGAAGGCCGCAAGCGCCAGATCCGCCGGATGTGCGAACAGGTGGGACTGAAGGTGGTGGGCCTGAAGCGCGTACGCATGGGCCGCATCGCCCTGGGCGACCTGCCACCGGGCCAGTGGCGCTTCCTGGGACAGTTCGAGAAGTTCTGAGGCGGTTGTCGGATTGAAGTCAGCGCCCTCTCCCGCCTGGCGGGAGAGGGGAAAACCGCATCACATCTGCACCGGCGGCAGCATTCGCAACGCCGCCTCGGCCTGCTCGTCGGCCGGCACATACACCAGCAGCCGCACGCCATTGCGCGGCGCGGTCCAGAAATTGGTCTGCGTCAGCTGAAATTCTCCCGTTTCCGGATTCGTGAATCGTTTGGCGTGATTCTGGATGCCGCGCACCTGGTATCGCTGCCAGAGTTGCCGGAATTTGTCGGACACTGCCATATAGCGCGCCAGTTGTGCCTCCCAAAGCGGATCGTCGACGTGCTCGGCCATCGCCGCGCGATACATCGCCACCATGTTGCAGACCATGCCCTCCCAGTCGGGCACGGCCTTGCGCCAGCCCGGGTGGGTCAGCGCCAGGTAGATGCAGTTGCGGTCTTCGGGTGGCAGGCTCGGAACATTCATGCCAAGCAGCCGGCAATATGCGTCGTTGTGCGCCACGATGTCGAAGCGGGCGTTCTGTACCAGTGCCGGAATCGGGTCGAGCTGGTCAAGCAGGCGCTGGGTGGTCACGGACACCGTTTCGCAAACCGACGTGCCAGCCAAGGCCGCCGGCCGCTGCAGGCCCGCCAGCGTGAACAGGTGCTCGGTCTCGGTCGGCGAGCACTGCAGCGCGGCAGCCACCGCATTGAGCACCTTCGGCGAGACGCGGATCGGCCTGCCCTGCTCCAGCTTGGTGTACCAGGTAATGCCGATATCGGCCATGGCGGCTACTTCCTCGCGCCGCAGTCCCGGGGTGCGACGCCGTCCCACGCGCGACAACCCGATGCGCGCCGGGTCCAGATTTTCGCGGCGGGCGCGCAGAAAGGCGCCCAGTTCGGTCTCCCGGCCGGTACTGGCGTGGCTGCCAGCTTCCAGCGGGTCGGTGTCCGGTTCCAGACTTGTTCCCGGGCGCGAAAGCGCGCGCGGTTCCTGACGGGCGTTCATGATGCATCACTCCTGCGTAGCCTGACACTGTTTATACCAGTCTAACTGGACTCTTGTACCAGTCTGATTGCATGACCATACTCCCAGCCTCAAGCCTTGTCGAGGTCAGCATCCCATGAAAGCCCCCGCATCTCCTTCCCCAACCCCAACCACAAATTCCGCCCCCTCACTGGGCCGCACCGGCCTGTACGTGCTGCTGGCCGGCCAGTTGCTGCCGCAGATCGATTTCTCCATCGTCAACGTGGCACTGCACCCCATCGAGCACTCGCTGGGCGCCACGCCAGCCGAACTGGAACTGATGGTGGCCGTCTATGGCGTGGCGTTTGCCGTCTGCCTGGCAATGGGCGGCCGGCTGGGCGACAATTTCGGCCGCCGCCGTGTCTTCAATGCCGGTGTGCTGTTGTTCGGCATCGCGTCGCTGCTGTGCGGCGTGGCCGGATCGATGCTGGTGCTGCTCGGAGCCCGGTTGCTGCAAGGTGCGGCGGCCGCGCTGCTGGTGCCGCAGATCCTTGCCACCATCCACGTGGGGCTGCGCGGCCATGCGCACTCCCGTGCGCTGGCGCTCTTCGCGTCGGTCGGCGGCGTGGCCTTCATCATCGGGCAGGTGCTGGGTGGGTTCCTGGTGGATGCCGATATCGGTGGCCTGGGCTGGCGCAATGCCTTCCTGATCAATCTGCCGGTGTGCGCCGTCATCCTGTGGCTGTCACCGCGCGTCATCCCGGAAACGCGGCGCGACAACCCCGCAGGCGTGGATATCCCCGGCACGGCGCTGCTGGCGATGGTGATCCTCTCCGTCCTGCTGCCCGTGGCGATGGGTCCGATGTTCCACTGGTCGTGGCCCGTGCTGGCGACGCTGGCGGCTGCCGCCCCGCTGACCCTGTGGCTGTGGCAGGTTGAAAAGCGCCAGGAGCAGCGCGGCGTGCATCCGCTGCTGCCGCCCTCGCTGGTGCGGCTGCCAAGCGTGCGCTTCGGCTTTGTGGTGGCAATCCTGTTCTACGCGTGCTGGAGCGGCTTCATGTTCGTGCTGGCGCTGGCCCTGCAGGGCGGCGGCGGCATGACGCCGACAATGGCCGGCAATGCCTTCATTCCGCTGGGCGTCGCGTTCTCGGTGGCATCGCTGCTGAGCCCGCGTGTGGTGGGTCTATGGGGCCGCACGCGCGTGCTGCTGGGGGGCTGCCTGATCCAGATGGCAGGCATGGCGGCGCTGGCCTGGACGCTGCGCCATGTCTGGCCGCATCCCGATCTTGTCACGCTGGCGGCGCCGACCATGCTGATCGGCATTGGCAATGCACTGGTGGTGGGCTGCTTCTACCGTATCGGGCTGGCCGATATTCCGCCCGATCACGCCGGGGCGGGCAGCGCGGCGCTGGCTACCGTCCAGCAGGCTTCGCTGGGGCTGGGATCGGCACTGCTGGGCACGGTATTCGCCCAGCGGATTCACCACGGCGGCAACTACCTCGATGCCACGTTGACGAGCCTGGCGGCCGAGTTGATCCTGATGACGATGCTGGTGGCGGCCGCAGCCATCTATCACGCGCGCCACGGCCAGCCGGTGCTGGCGGCTGGCGCGGCATAACACGCCGCCAGCCAGGCGCCCGGGCCGTGTCCGGCCCGGTACCCGCTCAGTCGTCGTAGTTGGCTGGCAGTTCGGGGAACAGGATTTCCGTGAAGCCGAAGCGCGTGAAGTCCTTGATCCGCATTGGATACAGCACGCCGATCAGGTGATCGCACTCGTGCTGCACCACGCGCGCGTGGAAGCCGTCGGCCACGCGCTCGATCGGGTTGCCGAGCATGTCAAAGCCCGAGTACTTCAGACGGGTGTGGCGCGGCACCACGCCGCGCAGGCCAGGCACCGACAGGCAGCCTTCCCAGCCGTCTTCCATCTCGTCGGACAGTGGCTCCAGCACCGGGTTGATCAGCACGGTCTTGGGCACCGTCGGCGCATCGGGATAGCGCGGATTGCGATCGAAGCCGAAGATCACCACCTGCAGGTCCACGCCGATCTGCGGCGCGGCCAGGCCGGCGCCATTGGCGTGCTCCATGGTGTCGAACATGTCGTCGACCAGCAGCCTCAGTTCCGGCGTGTTGAATTCCATCACCGGCCGCGCCTGCTGCAGCAGGCGGGCATCGCCCATCTTCAGAATGTCGCGGATCATTGCGGTTCTCCGTTGTCGGGGGCTTCGGCGCCGGCGTCGGCCAGCAGCCTGAGCATGCCGTCCTCGTCCAGCACCGGCACGCCAAGCGCCTGCGCCTTTTCCAGCTTGCTGCCAGCTTCGGCGCCGGCCACCACGTAGTCGGTCTTCTTCGATACCGAGCCGGCCACCTTGGCGCCCGCGGCTTCCAGCTTTTCCTTGGCGTCCTCGCGCGACAGCGTCGGCAGGGTGCCGGTCAGCACGATGGTCTTGCCGGCCAGCGGCAGCGGTGCCCGCGCCGTCGGCTCCGATTCGACCCAGTGTACGCCTGCGGCACGCAACTGCTCGATCACCTCGACGTTGTGCGCCTCGGCCAGGAAATTGGCGATCGATTGCGCCACCACGGGGCCCACGTCGTTGACTTCCAGCAACGCTGCCTCGTCGGCCGCCAGCAGATTGTCGAGCTTGCCAAAATGCTTGGCGAGGTCCTTGGCCGTGGCCTCGCCCACATGGCGGATGCCCAGCGCAAAGATGAACCGGTTCAGCGTGGTCTCGCGCGACTTGTCGATCGACGCCACCAGGTTCGTGGCGGACTTGTCGGCCATGCGGTCCAGCGCGGCCAGCTTGGCAACGCCAAGCTTGTAGAGATCGGCCGGCGTGCGGACGATGCCCATGTCTACTAGCTGTTCGACGATCTTGTCGCCCAGGCCGTCGACATCCATCGCACGGCGTTGCGCAAAATGGATCAGCGCCTGCTTGCGCTGTGCCGCGCAGATCAGGCCGCCCGTGCAGCGAGCCACGGCTTCGCCTTCGAGCTTCTCCACATGCGATCCGCACACCGGGCAGGCAGTCGGCATGACAAAGGCGCGAGCGTCTGCGGGCCGGCGCTCCAGCACCACGGCCACCACCTCGGGAATCACGTCGCCCGCACGGCGAACAATCACCGTATCGCCAATATGCACATCCTTGCGGCGGATCTCATCCTCGTTGTGCAGTGTGGCGTTGGTCACGGTCACGCCGCCAACGAACACCGGCGCCAGCCGCGCCACGGGCGTGATGGCGCCGGTACGGCCCACCTGCACCTCGATGTCCTCCACCGTGGTGGTCATCTCCTGGGCCGGGAACTTGTGCGCCAGCGCAAAGCGGGGGGCGCGCGAGACAAAGCCCAGCTGTTCCTGCTCGGGGATGGCGTTGACCTTGTAGACCACGCCGTCGATGTCATACGGCAACTGGTCGCGGCGCTCGCCGATATCGCGATAGAACGACAGCAGCCCCTGCGCGCCCTTGACCACGCGGCGCTCGTCGCAGACCGGCAGACCCAGCGTGGCAAACCCGTCCAGCATCACGCTGTGCGTGGCCGGACGGTCGGCACCCTGCAATTCGCCCAGGCCATAGGCAAAGAACGACAGCGGCCGCTTGGCCGTGATCCGCGGATCAAGCTGACGCAGGCTGCCGGCCGCGGCATTGCGCGGGTTGACGAAAGTCTTCTCGCCGGCCTCGGCCTGGCGCTCGTTGAGCTTGTCGAAGTCCGCGCGATACATGAACACCTCGCCGCGCACTTCCAGCACGGCCGGGGCCGCGCCGCGCAGCTTCAGCGGAATGGCCTTGATCGTGCGCACGTTGACGGTCACGTCTTCGCCGGTCTCGCCATCGCCGCGCGTGGCGGCCTGCACCAGCTTGCCGTTTTCGTAGCGCAGTGACATGGCAAGACCGTCGAACTTCAGTTCGCACGAGTATTCGACGGCGCTGTCGGCCGCCTCGGCAGCGCTGAACAGGTCGTCGGCGGGCGCCGCAACCGCGGCCTTGCCCAGCCCCTGCGCGCAGCGACGGTCGAAATTGACCACATCCTCGTCTTCGAAACCGTTGTTAAGCGACAGCATTGGCACGCGGTGGCGCACCGTATCGAACGCGGCCAGCGGCGCCCCGCCCACGCGTTGCGTCGGCGAATCGTCGGTCAGCAGATCGGGATGTTCGGTCTCCAGCGCCTGGAGTTCGCTGAACAGCGCGTCATATTCCGCATCGGGAATGGTCGGCGCATCAAGCACGTAATACTGGTAGCTGTGGCGTTCCAGTTCGGCGCGCAGCCACTGCACGCGTTCGGCGGGAGTTGCACTGGCCGGCAAAGGGCCGGCGGGCGCGGGGGCCGGAGCCCGCGCGCCTGAATGCTTGGCGGTCATGGAGGCTCCGTCGTTATACGCTGAACAGGCGCTGCGCCACCGGCGATCCGGCCGGCATGCCACGCGCTTCCAGCTTTTCGTAGAGCTTTTCGAGCTGGTTGAAAATTGCCACGAACGAAGCTTCGGTCAGCGGACGCATATTGTCGTCCACCAGCTGGGCGCCCATGCGCTGCGCCAGGCTGTAGCCGTACTCGCAGACCGTCTTGAACGGCTTGATCGTCTGCGCCCCCTGCGGCACATCCAGCAGCAGCGTGATCTGGCGGCCCGCGTTCAGCGTCAGGTCATCGCGCAGGAAGTTCGTGTCGCCGAACTGCAACGTGAACAGCGGCTTCTGCACGCCATCGGCGCCCGGTTCGTAGCGGATAAACCGCGTGCCGTCGCGCGACAGCACCAGGCCGTCCTGCGTCGCCACGGTCTGCACATAGGCGGCCGACCACGGCGCGCCGTCGGAAATCACGTTGACGCCCAGTTGTACATCGGCACCAGCCGCGAAACCGTCCAGTTCGCGGGCGTTGGCAACCGTCTCCGTCATGTCGGGCAGGTCGGCCGATGCATCCAGGGCCTCGGCCAGCGCCTCCACGGCATTGACGAACTCGGAGAACTCCAGCGCATTGAGCGGGCCGCTGCGATTCGCCAGTTGCACGGCCACCTGCAGGTCTTCGTACTGGTGGCCGGCGGTCACCGGCTCCCAGGCATTGGCTTCGACGCGCAGCCCTTCGATATGCACCTGCTTCGTGCCCGCGCGGCGCAGACGGCCGGTCAGCGGCAGGATGCGGTCGCCGGAGGCCTTGCGCTCCAGGTGCATCGGCACGATGCAGTCGATCAGCGGATCGATCACGGCGGCGGCAGGCTGGCCGTCCGGCACCGGTTCGGCCACCGGGGCCACCGGGGCCACCGGGGCAGCCTTGGCGACCGGTTCGGCGACCGCGTCATCGGCATCCACCTCGGCGTCAGCCAGCACATCGGCATGGGCATCGGCGGTGGCGCGTGCTTCGGCATGCCCGGCCGCCGGTGCGGCCGCCACGGCCACCTCGTCGGCCACGATCTCGTCGGCGTCGGCCGAACTGGCGGCCGCATGCGCAGCGGCCGTGGCCGTGGCAACGTCGCTCGCGGCATCCGCGTGGGCATCGGGCTTCACGCCCTTGCCTGCCTCGCCCAGCGTCGGCTCGCGCCGGCTTACGTGCTCGGGCGGCGTTTCCTTGAGCCTGGCCTGGGTTTCGGGCTGCGTGGTCTTGCCCACCACCGGCTCGCGCATCGGCGGCAGGTCGTCGTCGGGCATCAGCGGCCGCACGCGGCGCGCCTTGTGGATCTGCCAGCGGTTATAGGCCACCAGCAGCAACAGCAATACAACACCCGCGATGATCAGTGCGTTCTGCAGTTCCATCTTAAGCGGCCTCCGCCATCGATACGGCTGCATCCATGTCCACCGCCACGATCCGCGAGACACCCTGCTCCTGCATCGTCACGCCAATCAGTTGGTGGGCCATCTCCATCGCAATCTTGTTGTGAGAAATAAATACGAACTGCGTCTTGTCAGACATACGCGCCACCATGTTGGCGTAGCGCTCGGTGTTGGCATCGTCCAGCGGCGCGTCCACCTCGTCCAGCAGGCAGAACGGTGCCGGGTTCAGCTGGAACATCGCGAACACCAGCGCAATGGCCGTCAGCGCCTTTTCGCCACCGGACAGCAGGTGAATCGTCGAGTTCTTCTTGCCTGGCGGCTGCGCCATCACCTGCACGCCGGCATCGAGGATTTCCTCGCCGGTCATGATCAGCCTGGCCTGCCCACCGCCGAACAGCGCCGGGAACAGCTCGCCGAAGTGATGGTTGACCTGGTCGAACGTGCCTTGCAGCAGCGCCCGGGTCTCCTGGTCGATCTTGTTGATCGCGTCTTCGAGCGTATTGATGGCATCGGTCAGGTCTGCCGACTGCGCATCGAGGAACGTCTTGCGCTCGCGCGCGGCGGCCAGTTCGTCCAGCGCGGCCATGTTGACGGGGCCCAGCGCGTTGATGGAATTGTTCAGGCGCGTGACTTCGCCCTGCAGGTACGACGGCTTCATGTCGCCGGTCAGCTTCTCGGCCAGCGCGGCTTCGTCAACCTCGGCCGTGGTCAGCTGCTCGGAGAACTGCTCCTGGTTCAGGCGGGCGGCCTGTTCCTTGAGCTGGCATTCGGTGATGCGGTCGCGCAGCGGCTGCAGGCTGCGCTCGGCGGCCAGGCGCTGCTCGTCGAACTGGCGCAGCTGGGCCGACAGCGCGTCCAGCTCGATGCGCGCGGCGGACAGCTTCTGCTCCTTTTCGGCGCGCACTTCCAGCGCTTCCTGCAGGCCGGTGTTGGCAGTCTGCTCGTTGATCGTTTCCAGTTCGGCGCGGGCGTTTTCCAGCGATTCCGCCACGCGTTCGCTCTGGTCGGCGGCCATCTGGATATTGCGGCGCAGTTCGTCGATGCGCCCCGCCAGGTTGCGTTCGGCAAACACCGCTTCCTGGGCGCCACGCTCCATGTCGCGCAGCTGCTGGCGCGCGTTGGTCAGGCGGGTATCCAGCGCATCGAAAGCCATCTGCTGGTCTTCGTGCGATGCCTGCAGTTCCGCCAGGCTGGTGTCATGCTGCTCGAAGCTGGCCTCGGATTCGGCGCGGATGGCGCGCTGCTCGTCGATCTGCGCGTCGATTTCGCCCAGTTCCTCGCGGATCTGGTTGCTACGCGCCGAAAAGCGCTCCATGGCCTGCGACAGCTTCAGCACGTCCATTTGCAGCGCATGCACGCGGCGCGTGGCCTGTTCGGCGCGCGCACGCGCCTCGATAAGCGTCGTGCTGGCATGCGTGTATGCCGTCTCGGCGCGCACGGCATTGGACCTGGCCTCGTCGGACAGCAGCATCTGCGCGCGCGACTGCTTCTGCAGGTTCTCGATCTCCTGCTCGCGGGCCAGCATGCCGGCCTGCTCGGAATCGGCGGCGTAGATCTGGATCGCGTTGCGGCCCACCAGATGCCCTTCGGCCACCACGAACTGGGCGCCTTCGGGCAGCGTGCTGCGTGCCGACAACGCCTGCGACATGTCGGTGGCCGTGTAGATGTCGGCCAGCCAGTCCTGCATCACGGCACGAATGCCGGGCTCGGTGATCTGCACCAGGGCCATCAGCGGACGCAGGCCCGCCGGGGCTTCCACCGGGCGCGCGGCCGGCGGCGGCGCATAGAAGGCAAGCTTGGACGGCGGGGCGTCGGACAAGAAACCCTTCACCCAGTCCAGGTTCGACACTTCCAGTGCGGCGAGCTTCTCGCGCAGCACCGATTCGAGCGCGTTTTCCCAGCCCGGCTCGATATGGACCTTCTTCCACAGGCGTGGCAGTTCAGCCAGGCCATGACGTTCCAGCCACGGCTGGACCTTGCCGTCGGTCTGCACGCTTTCCTGCAGCTGGCGCAGCGCCGTCAGGCGGGCGTCCAGCGATGCAATCGCGGCCGTCTCGCTCTGCACGCGCTCCTGCGCCGCACGGCGCTCGGTGTCCAGGCGCGGCACCGATTCCTCGGCATCCATCAGCGACGCCTGGGCCTCCTCGAGCGTCGCTTCCTGCTCGGCCAGGTCCATGCGCAGCGCTTCGAGCCGCACTTCGTCGGGACGATCGAGCCCTTGCTCCTCGCCCTTCAGGCGTTCCTTGCGCTGCTCCAGCTGCTGCAGCATCTGGTTGGCATTGCGCTGGTGGGCGGCTTCGAGCTTCAGCGCCTGTTCGGCCTGCATGATGCCGCTGCGCTGGTCGTTGAGTTTCTGCTGGGCGTCGCGCCACTGGCCTTCCAGGGTCGGCAGTTCATCGCTCTTCTGCGCCACGGCGTCCTGGGCCTCGATCGTGCGGGCTTCGGACAACGCCAGGTCTTCCTCGGCCTGCGCGATATCGTCATTGGCCTGGTCGGCCTTGCCCTGCCACTGCTCGCGCTGGGCGGTCAGCGCCGCGATCTGCGCCTGCAGGCGGTTGCGCGACTCCACCACATAGCGGATCTCGGCTTCGAGCTTGCTGACTTCGGCATTGGCCTCGTACAGCGCGCCCTGCGCGACGTGCATGCCATCGGACGCGGCATAGTGCGCGGCGCGCATCGTTTCGAGCTCCGCCTCGACATGGCGCAATTGCGCGGTCTGGGCTTCGAGGTCGATCTGTGCCTGGTCGATGGCGCGCGCATGGCGTTCCTGCTCGGCCAGGGCTTCGCGCTTGCGCAACAGCCACAACAGGTGCTGCTTTTCCTCGCCTTCGGACTGCAGTTGGCGGAAGCGTTGCGCCACCTCGGCCTGGCCTTCCAGCTTTTCGAGGTTGTTGCCCAGTTCGCGCAGGATATCTTCCACGCGGGTCAGGTTTTCGCGCGTGTCGCCCAGCCGGTTCTCGGTCTCGCGGCGGCGTTCCTTGTACTTCGATACGCCTGCGGCTTCCTCCAGGAAAATCCGCATGTCGTCGGGCTTGGCCTCGATGATCCGCGAGATCATGCCCTGCCCGATGATGGCGTAGGCACGCGGCCCCAGGCCGGTGCCCAGGAAGATGTCCTGGATGTCCTTGCGGCGCACCGGCTGGTTGTTGATGTAGTAGGAAGACGTGCCGTCGCGGGTCAGCACGCGCTTGACCGCCACTTCGGCGTACTGGCTCCACTGGCCGGCGGCGCGGCCCTCGGCATTGTCGAACACCAGTTCCACGCTGGCCCGGCCCGCCTGCTTGCGCGCGGTGGAGCCGTTGAAGATCACATCCTGCATGGATTCGCCACGCAGTTCCGACGCGCGTGATTCGCCAAGCACCCAGCGCACCGCGTCGATGATGTTGGACTTACCGCAGCCGTTGGGACCTACGATGCCGACCAGCTGGCCCGGCACTTGAAAATTGGTGGGATCGACGAAGGACTTGAAGCCCGCCAGTTTGATCGAGGACAGTCGCACGGTTGTCGTGTGGTTTGGGCGATACGAAATTGGAAACGCCGGGCCCACGCCGGAGCACACGGCAAGGCGTGACGCCTGCGCCGCAAACTGCCCCCGGTGCCCGATAGATTGGCGCTAATCATACCATCGCCAATCCATTGACCGGCCGATTTCGCCACCGTTGCACCCATCACGAAGCGGTCACGAGCCGACCTGAAAAAGCTTTTTATTTCCGTGGCTTGCAGGCGTTGCTGCAAGCACTTTCTAGGCGTTGGCGTTGTTTCATGAAAACGTCACGCCGGCAAATCCGCCGGAAACTTCTCAGGGTTAGTGCTAGTCTCTGGAGATGCCGGCGTGATCCCGGGGCCCCTCCCCAATGCGCCGCGCCCGCCGCTCCGCCGTGCCCAGGTGTTATCGCATGGCGCCCGCGACCAGTCTGAAGCTTGATTGCCTGCAGCGCAGCAGTTTGGAGGACTGAGCATGACCCCTACACCACCGGCCGAGATGCCGGGTGACCTGCCGTGGTCCGTGTCCGACATCGACTACGACGCCATCGACGTCGCACGGGTACGCGACGACCGCACACTCTTTTATCTGCTGACCGGCGCCTCGTTTATCGAAAGCGGGTCCGACACCTACGCCGGCAACCTGGCCCAGTACTATGCCGACGTCCCCGACGCGGCCGAATGGCTGTCGCAGCACTGGGAATCCGAGGAACTGCAGCACGGACTGGCGCTACGCCGCTATGTCGAGCATGTCTGGCCCGAATTCGACTGGGAGCGTGGCTACCAGCGGTTCTTCGACGAATACAGCAAGACCTGCTCGATCGACAATTTCGAGCGCACCCAGGCCCTGGAAATGGCCGCGCGCTGCGTGGTGGAAACCGGCACCGCCACCTACTACCGGGCACTGGAACAGGCCAGCGACGAGCCCGTGCTGCGCAACCTGACGCGCCGCATCGCCAATGACGAAGTCCGCCACTACAAGCACTTTTTCCGTTACTTCAACGACTTGAGCGGCCGCGAGCGTCTTGGCCGGGTCAAGGTGCTGGCCGCCCTTGCGCGCCGGTTGCTGGAAATCAAGAACGAGGACGCCGAAATTGCCCTGCGGAACGTGCTGCGCATCGAGCAGAACCGCGAAGACGTGCCGGATCGCGACGTCCGCGCCCTGAATTCGCGCTGCAGCGCCGTGGTCCGGCGCCACCTGCCGATCGAGATGACGGTCAAGATGCTGCTGCGCCCCCTGCACCTGCACGCACGGCTCGAAGACCTGGTGCGCCGGCCCATCGTCGCCATGGTGTCGCGGGTGATGCTGTATTGAACGGACAGGCGGTGCGGGCTGGCCGGGTCGGCTGTCCCGGCCAGCCAGCCGGGATGCGATTGGATCAATCCACGTCGAAATCGGCTTCCAGCTCCGACGCCAATGCGCAATCATAAAGGCGGCGCACCACCTGGTAATCCCCGCATCGCTCGTCGGTCCAGAAATAATAATCCTTGCCCGTCAACTTCCTGGTGAATACGACCCTGAATTCGGGAACGTGCTCTGTCAGGCTGTAGTTGTACCGCAACTGGATTCCGAATTTCGGCAGTTCCGCCTGCACTGCAGATTCCATTTCGTCGAAATCCCAAGTCATATCGCCGCTTTCGGTTTTCTCGCGCAAACGAATCAGCATATTCGAAACACTACAGGGCAACATCGATTTTCCCTCCACCCGGATTGCTCGCCTCGACTTCCTGCTTTACTTGCAGTAATTTCTTGAGCAGTTCATTCTTCTGCACCCTCGACAGGTGACCAGGCACCCCGCGGTTCAACGCATAGGCAAATACTTCCTCGATCTGTCCCAGTATGTTCAGTCCGTCCGGATTTCCATCGCCAGCCGCCTTCGAAAATATCCTGACGTACGTCTTCCTGAAAAAGACGAAACAGCGCCACGCAAATCGATAATCATTCTGGTTGACGTACGATATGACTTCATTCAGCGCCGAAACACAGTGACCGATGCCTGCCGCGGTGTCTACACGATTTGCCTGCGACAACACCGATCGGGCCTCATGCTGAATCGACTTCGAAACCCTGAGCCCGTTGAGCACTTCGCAGACCGCGATAATCAAGCCCACCAGCGTTGCCACCGTGCCCGCATACGAAAAAATATCGAAATTTCTCCGCAGGGCCAGGACACGTTCGTAACCTGAATAGGCCACGATAATCAACAGGCTGCACGACACCGCGCAGAAAATCCGCATCGCGTGATCCTGCAGCCTCCAGTCACCCTTCCATGGCGTCATTTCCACATTGCCCAGAGTATTGATGGAGCACCCAGTCTGCCTGCTCGGGCGAGCGATGGAAATGAGACGTGTCTGAAACAGCACGGAATTCGGAGGGCAAATGCCCCGCGTGACGGTTGCCTGGCCCATCTAGGGGGGAACTGTTCCCGCCCCTCGCTTTCCGGTCATGTGCCCGGCGCGATATACTGCTGCGTTTCAACCGCCCCGCCGCCTGCCACCGTGAATCCGCGCCTCGACCTGCTCCAGACCTACCCTTTCGAGAAACTGCGCGTGCTGGTGGCCGATGTGAAACCGGCCGACAAGCCGGCCATCAGTTTTGGCATTGGCGAACCCAAGCATCCGACGCCGCAGTTCATCAAGGACGCGATGACCGCATCGCTGTCCGGACTGGCCGTCTATCCGGCCACGGCCGGCACCGACGCGCTGCGCCAGACCATTGCCGGCTGGCTGGAGGGCCGCTACCAGCTGCCGAAGGTCGATGCCGCAACCGAGGTGCTGCCGGTCAGCGGGTCGCGCGAGGCACTGTTTGCGTTCGCCCAGACCGTGATCGACGCCAGCCGGCCCAATCCGCTGGTGCTGTGCCCGAACCCGTTCTACCAGATCTATGAAGGCGCGGCCCTGCTGGCCGGTGCCCGCCCGGTCTTCGCCAACAGCGACCCGGCGCGCAACTTCGCCCCGGCCTTCGACCAGATCGATGCCGATGTCTGGCCGAACGTCCAGCTGCTCTATGTCTGCTCTCCGGGCAACCCCACGGGCGCCGTGCTGTCGCTGAACGACTGGAAGCAGCTGTTCGCGCTGTCGGATCGCTACGGATTCGTGATCGCCTCGGACGAGTGCTATTCCGAGATCTATTTCGACGAGGCCACGCCGCCGCTGGGCGCGCTGGAGGCTGCCCACAAGCTGGGCCGCGGCTTCGAGCGCCTGGTGATGTTCTCGAGCCTGTCCAAGCGCTCGAACGTGCCGGGCCTGCGCTCCGGCTTCGTGGCCGGTGACGCCGCAATCCTGAAGAAATTCCTGCTGTACCGCACCTACCACGGCGCCGCGCTGAACCCGGCCGTGCAGGCGGCCAGCGTGGCCGCATGGGGCGACGAGGCGCACGTGCGCGACAACCGCGCCGCCTATGTGCGCAAGTTTGCCGAAGTCACGCCGCTGCTGGCCGAAGTGCTGGACGTGGCGCTGCCCGACGCGGCGTTCTACCTGTGGGCCGATGTGTCGCGCACGGGTCTGAGCGACACCGAGTTCGCCGTGCGCCTGCTGGCCGAGCAGAACGTGGCCGTGCTGCCGGGCAGCTACCTGGCGCGCGATGCCCACGGGGCGAATCCGGGCACCAACCGCGTGCGCATGGCGCTGGTAGCCACGCCCGACGAGTGCCTGGAAGGTGCGCGCCGGATTGTCGAATTCTGCAAGTCGCTGGGCTGACAGACCCGGCGCCGACGCTTCACCCTGCTTCACCGATCGAATGCCCTGGCGCCGGGGCCCCTGCCACCGGCGCCGCCTCTCTCACACAAATCACCACTGAGAACACCATCATGACGCAAGCTCTGCAAGCCCTGATCGACCAGGCCTGGGAAGACCGCACCAGCCTGTCGCCGAAGTCCGCGCCGAACGATATCCGCGAAGCCGTGGCCAATGTGATCTCGCAACTGGACGCCGGCACGCTGCGCGTGGCCGAGAAGCAAGGCCAGGACTGGATCGTCAACCAGTGGGTCAAGAAGGCCGTGCTGCTGTCGTTCCGCCTGGAAGACAACGCGCCGATGAGCGCCGGCGGCTTTGCCCAGTTCTACGACAAGGTGCCGACCAAGTTCGCCAACTGGAGCCAGGACGACTTCGCCAAGGCCGGCTTCCGCGTGGTGCCGCCGGCCGTGGCCCGCCGTGGTTCGTTCATCGCCAAGAACGCCGTGCTGATGCCGTCGTACGTGAATATCGGCGCCTATGTGGACGAAGGCACGATGGTCGATACCTGGGCCACCGTCGGTTCGTGCGCACAGATCGGCAAGAACGTTCACCTGTCGGGTGGCGTGGGCATCGGCGGCGTGCTGGAGCCGCTGCAGGCCAACCCGGTGATCATCGAAGACAACTGCTTCATCGGCGCCCGTTCGGAAGTCGTGGAAGGCGTGATCGTCGAAGAAAACTCGGTGATCTCGATGGGCGTGTACCTGGGCCAGTCGACCAAGATCTACGACCGTGAAACGGGCGAGATCCACTACGGCCGCGTGCCGGCCGGTTCGGTCGTGGTGGCCGGCAACCTGCCGTCCAAGGATGGCAAGTACAGCCTGTACTGCGCCGTGATCGTGAAGAAGGTGGACGCGCAAACCCGCGCCAAGACCAGCCTGAACGATCTGCTGCGCGACTGATCCAACGGATCTTTCCAGCCGCACCCTGCCGCCGGGCCGCCCCCGGCGGCGGTCCAACATCCCGCCGATGCCATCCCTCCGCAAGCGACTCATGGCCCTCGACCCCGCCACCGTCAGTACCGTGCTCTCCCTGCTGCCCACCATTCTCGAACAGGCCAACAAGACCATCGAGAAGCTCAAGAAGGGCAAGCGCAAGGATGAAGGCGCGCAGGCGGCCGACGCCGAGCCGCCACGCGACCCGGCCGCACGCATCGCGGAACTGGAAGCGGCCGCCGTACAGCAGGCCGAAGCGGTCAAGCTGCTGGCCGAGCAGCACGCCATCACGATCGAGGCCCTGCGCCGCGAGGCCGCGCGCCTGGACCGCCGGCTGCGCCTGATGACGGCCGTGGCCATGGCGGGCGTGGCATTCGGCCTGGGCGGGCTGATCATCGCGATCAACCTGCTGTTCCGTTAACCTCGTTCCGATTGCACGCACCATGACCGTCCTGCTCTACGGCATTCCCAACTGCGACACCGTCAAGAAGGCCCGCACGTGGCTGGAATCGAACGGCGTCGACTACACGTTCCACGATTTCAAGAAGCAAGGCGTCGACGAAAAGATGTTGCGCGCCTGGCTCAAGCACGTGCCACTGACCACGCTGCTGAACAAGAAAGGCACGACGTACCGCGCGCTGTCCGACGCCGACAAGACGAAGGCGGAAAGCGAGGCCGGCGCCGTGGCCCTGATGCAGACCAGCCCGTCGCTGATCAAGCGCCCGGTACTGGATCGCGATGGCAATGTCAGCGTGGGGTTTTCCGCCGACACGTACGCCTCGCTGTTCTGAAGAAACGAATTTCGCACCACCCCGCACCATGAACCCGACCCTTGCCCTGACCGAAGACCTGATGCGCCGCCGCTCGGTCACCCCTGCCGACGAAGGCTGCCAGTCCGTGCTGGAAGCGCGCCTGTCCGCGCTTGGCTTTACCTGTGAGAACATCGTCAGCGGCCCTGACACCTTCCGCGTGACCAACCTGTGGGCGGTCAAGCGCGGCACGCAGGGCACGGCGGGCAAGCTACTGGCCTTTGCCGGCCACACCGACGTGGTGCCGACCGGCCCGCTGGAGCAATGGTCGTCTGACCCGTTCGAGCCCACGCACCGCGACGGCAAGCTCTACGGCCGTGGCGCGGCCGACATGAAGACGTCGATTGCCGGTTTCGTGGTGGCCTGCGAGGAATTCATCGCCCAGCACCCCGACCACGCCGGTTCGATCGCGTTCCTGATCACCAGCGACGAGGAAGGCCCCGCGCACGACGGCACCGTGAAGGTGGTGGAAGCGCTGAAGGCCCGTGGCGAACGCCTGGACTACTGCGTGGTGGGCGAGCCCACTTCGGTCGACACGCTGGGCGACATGGTCAAGAACGGCCGCCGTGGATCGCTGTCGGGCAAGCTTACGGTCAAGGGCGTGCAGGGCCATATCGCCTACCCGCACCTGGCACGCAACCCGATCCACCTGGCCGCGCCGGCGCTGACCGCGCTGGTGGCCGAGACGTGGGACCAGGGCAACGAGTACTTCCCGCCCACCACGTGGCAGATGTCGAATATCCACGCGGGCACCGGCGCCACCAATGTGATTCCGGGCCATGTGACCATCGATTTCAACTTCCGCTTCTCGACGGCCAGCACGCCGGACGGCCTGAAGCAGCGCGTCCATGCCATCCTGGACCAGCACGGCCTGGAATACACGCTGGACTGGACGCTGGGCGGCGAGCCGTTCCTGACGCCGCGTGGCGATCTGTCCGAAGCGCTGTCGGCCGCCATTGCCGCCGAATGCGGCGTGACGACCGAGCTGTCGACCACGGGCGGCACGTCCGATGGCCGCTTTATCGCCAGGATCTGCCCGCAGGTGATTGAATTCGGCCCGCCGAACGCCAGCATCCACAAGATCGACGAACACGTGGAAGTGCGCTTTATCGAGCCGCTCAAGAATGTTTACCGTGGCGTGCTGGAACGCCTGATTGCCTGATCGCCTGATCGACTGACTATTGGAGCGACCACCCCCCATGGCTACCCCATCTCCCCTGAAGACCGTCCGCGACCTGCTGCGCCTGGCCGTTTCCCGATTTACCGCCGCCCGGCTGTCGTTCGGTCACGGCAGCGCCAACGCGTACGACGAAGCGGCCTACCTGGTGCTGCATACGCTGAACCTGCCGCTCGACACGCTCGACCCGTTCCTGGACGCCCGCCTGCTGCCCGAGGAAGTCGACGCGGTGCTGAAGGTGATCGACCGCCGCGTAACCGAACGCGTGCCGGCTGCCTACATCACCCATGAAGCGTTCATGCATGGCCTGCGCTTCTACGTGGATTCGCGCGTGATCGTGCCGCGCAGCTTTATCGGCGAATTGCTGCAAGACGGCCTGGAGCCGTGGCTGGGCGATATCGGGCAGATCGGACCGGTGCTGGAACTCTGCACTGGCTCGGGCTGCCTGCCGATCATCGCCGCGCACGTCTGGCCGAACGCCCGCATCGACGCCGTGGACATCTCGTCCGACGCCCTGGCCGTGGCCCGCCGCAATGTGGCGGACTACAAGATGGAAGAGCGCATCGCGCTGTTCGAAGGCGACCTGTACGGCCCGCTGCCCTCGGGCGCCACGTACGACGTGATCCTGACCAACCCGCCTTATGTCAACGAGCAGTCGATGCGCGAACTGCCCGCCGAGTACCTGGCCGAGCCGCGCCTGGCGCTGGCCGGCGGCGACGATGGCATGGATGTGGTGCGCCGGATCATCGCCGGCGCCAAGAAACGCCTGAACCCGGGCGGCGTGCTGGTGGTGGAAATCGGCAACGAGCACGACAACGTGGAAGCCGCCTTCCCGGATCTGGACATCGTCTGGCTGTCGGTCAGCGCGGGGGATGACCAGGTCTTCCTGGTGACGTACGACGCGCTGCCGGACTGAGCTTCGAACATAGGCCAGACGCCACGGCCTGTATCCGATGTGCGGCGCTGGTCGTACACCATAAACAACGCCGCGGAAATCGCGGCGTTGTTTATGGCAGGACGCCTGCCCGGATCAGCCTCCCGGCCCCACCGAATAGATCGTGCCGTTCGACGACACCTGGTAGTAGTCGGCGCCGACGCCCACCCAGTGGTAGCCCTTCTTGGGCGCGGGCAGGTTGTAGTCCTTGTACTTGTCGATCACATACTGACGGTCGCGGAATTCGGCCGGCAGCTTCTCACCCTTGTTCCATTTCTTGGGCGAGTAAGGCGACTGTGCGCCCATCGGCATCGAGCCCGGCTGGCCGGACGACATCGACCCCTGCGACATGCCGCCCTGGGACGTACCGCCCTGCGACATGCCGCCCTGGGACATGCCCCCCTGCGACATGCTGCCTTGCGAGCCGGAGCTTTGTCCCTTGTGCGACATGCCCGGCTTGCCGCTGGTAGCCGGCGGCATGGGTGTCGCGGACGGGGGCATGGCGCCTGCCTGGCCCGGCGACGGCATCGGGGTCGGACCCGACGGCTGGGTCTGGCCCGGTATTTGTTGCTGTTGCTGGGCCTGTGCGAGTGGCACTGCCAGCAGGCCGGCGGCGACCAGGACGGCGGGTATTAACGTCTTCGTTTGCATCGTGATCTCCTCACAGATGGAACACGTCAGACTGCCCCAGAAGCAGGACAATCCCAAGAAAGCTTAGTAGCAAATGCGGGGCCCGCATGATGGCCGCATGTCCTTCCGGCTTCTCTTGGAGCAATTTTCCTCAATGATTTCAGCCACTTGCGAAGCAAGTGCAGTGCACGCCCAAATTGAAGAAATCGCGAAGATAAGCGTGGTTTGCGGTAGTTTTGGCATGCAGCGGTGTCATATCTTCCCTGCTCCCCTTCCCTTTCCCTCGCCGCGCCTGCCCTGCTGCGGCGCGCCATAAGTTTTTCTTGAAGCACCGCGCAAAGTCTCCTAGAAATTGGTCAGACCGCTTGACCATTTGTCCGCTGCCTGCCCGGGAATTCCCATGCCGCTTCAGCAGATCGAACCGCGTCGTCTGTACCGCCAGATTGCCGACCAGCTGCGTCGGCTGATCGAAAGCGGCGAGTTTCCCGTTGGCGCGCGGCTGCCGCCCGAGCGTGATCTGGCGGTGCAACTGGGCGTGTCGCGTCCGTCGGTGCGCGAGGCGCTGATCGCGCTGGAGGTGGAAGGCCTGGTCGAAGTCCGCATGGGCTCGGGCATCTATGCCTGCGCGGCCGATGCCACGCCGCCGGCCTCGCACGCTGGCGGCATCGTGGCCGCCACGCCGCTGGACGTGATCCGGGCCCGCCAGGTGATCGAGGGGGAAATGGCGGCCGGTGCCGCGCGACACTGCACGCCCGCGCTGCTGGAAGCGCTGGCCGAATCGATCGCGCTGATGGAAGAAGAAGCCGGCGGCGGCAATATTCCCGTGCGCGGCGACCGCATGTTTCATCTGCGCATTGCCGAGGTTTCGGAGAACGCCGTGCTGCTGCGCCTGGTGGCCGAGCTGTTCGACGAGCGCCACAACCCGCTGTTCGCCCAGTTTGGCAACCATTTCGAAAACGCCGAAAGCTGGACCGCCGCCATCGCCGAACACCGTGCCGTGGTGAGGGCCATTGCCTCCGGCGCGCCCGACGCGGCGCGCGCAGCGATGTGCGATCACCTGGAACTGTCGCACAACCGCTTCTACGCGGCCTGGCCGGGCCATGGCAAAGACGTGAGAGTCCACAGCGAGGAGTCGTGATGTCCCTGACCTGCCATATCCATGCCAGCGAAGACCTGCGCTTTACCGAAGTGGCCCCGGCCACGCCGGGCGCGCACGACGTGCTGGTGCGCCTGGGCGCGGCCGGCATCTGCGGGTCGGACCTGCACTATTACTTCCACGGCAAGGTCGGCGCGTTTGTCATCAAGGAACCGCTGACGCCGGGGCACGAAGCCTCCGGCATCGTCGAGGCGGTGGGCAGCGCCGTGACGCGCGTGGCGCCGGGCATGAAGGTGGCGATCAATCCGTCGCATGCCTGCGGCCACTGCGACTACTGCCGCGCCGGCCGCGACAACCTTTGCCGCAACATGCGCTTCCTGGGCAGCGCCAGCGTGTTTCCGCACGTGCAGGGCATGTTCCGGCAGCACTTCCTGATGCACGAAAGGCAGCTCACCCCCGTCGATGCCGATATCTCGCTGGGCGAACTGGCGTTCGCCGAACCCCTGTCTGTGGCACTGCACGGCGTGAACCGGGCGGGCGAGCTGCTCGGCAAGACCGTGCTGGTCACGGGCGGCGGCACCATCGGCAGCCTGACCGTGATGGCCGCGCGACTGGCCGGCGCGGCACGGATCATCGTGTGCGATATCGCGCAGCGTCCCCTCGACGTGGCCGCCGCGGTGGGCGCCGACCATACCATCCTGACCACGCAGGTAGCGGCCAGCGAACTGCAGGACATTGCCGACGTGAGCCTGGAGGCCGCCGGCAGCGCTGCGGCGCTGGGAACATGCCTGACGGCCACACGCCGGGGCGGGCGCATCGTGCAGGTTGGCACGCTGCCCGCCGAAGGCCTGCACTTTCCGGCCAACAGCATCATGGCGCGCGAACTCGACTACGTGGGCGCGTTCCGCTTTGGCCGCGAGTTCGACTGGGCGGTGCAGTACCTGACCACCCGGCGGCTCGACGTGCGGCCGCTGCTGTCCGCGCAGTTGCCGCTGGCGCAGGCCGTCGAGGCGTTCCGGCTGGCGGCGGACAAATCCCGCAGTACCAAGGTGCAGTTGACCGGGTGAGGTTTTGCCCTCGCATGCCGACCGGTCACCCCAATAAGACCGGCGGATCTTTCACCGAAAAAGGAGACAACCATGACGCTTCGTCGCCGGCAGTTTTCGTCCATGCTCGGTGCGGCCCTGCTGCTCGCCGCCACCCTGACCACCCCCGCCCTGGCCCAGCAGGCTGCCCCGGTCAAGCTCAAGTGGGCCCATGTCTATGAGACTTCGGAGCCGTTCCACAAGTGGTCGGTGTGGGCCGCCGACGAGATCAAAAAGCGCAGCAACGGCAAGTATCAGATCGACGTGTTCCCGGCGTCGCAACTGGGCAAGGAGAACGATATCAACCAGGGCCTGGCGATGGGCACGGTGGACATCATCATCTCGGGCTCCAGCTTCGCCGCCAAGTCGTTCCCGCGTATCGGCGTGACGTACTACCCGTATATCTTCCGCAACCCCGACCACCTGCTGGCTTACACCCGGAGCGACATCTACAAGGAACTGACGGCCGGCTACGAGCAGAAGACCGGCAACCATATCGTGGCCACCACGTACTACGGCACGCGCCAGTCCACGTCGAACAAGCCGTTCTCGCACTGCACCGAAATGAAGGGCCTGAAGATGCGCGTGCCTGACGTGCCGGCGTACCTGGCCATGCCACGGGCCTGCGGCGTGAACACGTCGCCGATTGCCTTCGCCGAGGTCTACCTGGCGCTGCAGAACGGCACCGTGGAAGCGCAGGAGAACCCGCTGACCACCATCGAGGCAAAGAAGTTCTACGAGGTGCAGAAGTACATCGTGCTGACCGGCCATATCGTCGACCACCTGAACACGATCGTCTCGGGCGCGCTCTGGAAGAAGCTGTCCGAACCGGAACGCAAGATGTTCCTGGATGTGGCGCAGGAAGCCGCCGCCCGCGCCACCGCCGACGTGGTGGCGCGCGAGAAGGAGCTGGTGGCCGTGTTCAAGCAGAAAGGCATCACCGTGACGGAGGTCAGCATCCCCGAGTATCGCGATGCCGTGCTCAAGAACGTCAGCGTCGAGTCGCAGGGCTATCGCAAGGCCGACTGGGAAAAGATCCAGGCAGTGAAGTAACACGTTTTGCTTGTCTGTGGGTTGTCTCCCCTCTCCCGCAACGTGGGAGAGGGGGTGGTGGAGAGTGCCCGGCGGTTCAAGTTTCGACGCGTCGGCAGCAGAACCCCGACACCCTCTCCCCGCTCCCGGCTCCCGCCTGCGGGAACGGGGAGACAACCTGCAGGAACGGAGACATCCAATGGAAATGCGTTCCCAAGCCATGCCTGAGCGGGGCACCGAAGCGCCGCCGCCCGAAGGCGCCCCGCACATGACTTCCGTCGAGGAAATCGTCCACACCTTCGAGGCCGCCGATGCGCAGCCGGTGGACCTTTCCGGCTACGCCGCCGAGGACTGGTTCACCGTGGGCCTGTTCTGGGTCATGACGCTGCTGGTCTTCATGCAGTTCTTCACGCGCTACGTGATGAACGATTCTCTGGCCTGGACCGAGGAACTCGCCACCTACTGCCTGATCGGCGTGGTCTTCATCGGCGCATCGATGTGCGTGCGCAAGAGCCGCCATATCCAGGTCGACTTGCTGTACCGCTACCTGCCCCATGGCCCGGCGCGGGTGCTGTCCACGCTGGTCGACGTGCTGCGTACGGCATTCCTGGGCTACGCCGCCTGGCTGGTCTGGAAGTACATCGGCATTGTGGGCGAGGAGCCGATGACCACCATCGAATGGAACAAGAACTATGTGTACTGGGCAGCCCTGCTCGGCTTTGTGCTGATGCTGGGGCGATCGATCCAGGTGACCTGGCAGAACTGGCGTAACGGCTATTCGATTCTGGAGCGCCCGGAAGCCTTCGAATCGTTTGACGACTAAGGAGCCCCGGCATGTGGATCCTGATTGCTTCGTTCCTGCTGCTGATGCTGGTGGGCATGCCGGTGGCCGTGTCGATGGCGCTGGCGTCGCTGTTTTATATCTGGGCCAGCGGCACCGTGCCCGACGTGATCCTGGCCCAGCGCATGATCGCCGGCGTGGAGAGCTTTCCGCTGCTGGCCGTACCGTTTTTCATCCTGGCCGGCAACCTGATGAACGTGGCCGGCATTACCGGCCGCATCTACAACTTCGCGGTGGCGCTGGTGGGCTGGATGCGTGGCGGCCTGGGCCACGTCAACATCATCGGCTCGGTGATCTTCTCGGGCATGAGCGGCACGGCCATTGCCGACGCGGCCGGCCTGGGCACCATCGAGATCAAGGCGATGAAGGACCATGGCTACGAGACCGAGTTCGCCGTGGGCGTGACAGCGGCATCGGCCACGCTGGGCCCGATCATCCCGCCGTCGCTGCCGTTCGTGATCTACGGCATGATGGCCAATGTGTCGATCGGCTCCCTGTTCCTGGCCGGCATCGTGCCGGGGCTGGTGCTGACGCTGTTCATGATGGCTACCGTGGCATGGATCGCGCACCGGCGCGGCTGGGGGGGCGATACCGCGTTCTCGTGGAAGCTGCTTGGCTCGGCCACGGTGGAAATCATCGTGGTGCTGGCCTTCCCGATGGCGATCTGGCTGGCGGTGTCGGCCGGCATGTCGACCAACATGGCGGCCATGATCGCGCTGGTGGTACTGCTGGCGCTGGACTGGTACTTCGACTTTTCGGCCGTGATGGCGCTGATGGCGCCCGTGATCCTGATCGGCGGCATGACGCTGGGCTGGTTCACGCCCACCGAGGCCGCCGTGGCCGCCGTAATCTGGGCGCTGTTCCTGGGGCTGGTGCGCTACCGGTCGATGACGCTGCGGGCGCTGGCAAAAGCCACGCTCGACACGGTGGAAACCACCGCCTCGGTGCTGTTCATCGTCACGGCGGCGTCGATCTTCGCCTGGCTGCTGACCACCAGCCAGGCCGCGCAGGCGCTGACCGACGCCATCCTGGGCTTTACGCACAACAAGTGGGTGTTCCTGCTGCTGGCGAACGTGCTGATCCTGATCGTGGGCTGCTTTATCGACACCACGGCGGCCATCACGATCCTGGTGCCGATCCTGCTGCCCATCGTGCTCAAGCTCGGCATCGACCCCATCCACTTTGGCCTGATCATGACGCTGAACCTGATGATCGGCCTGCTGCACCCGCCGCTTGGCATGGTGCTGTTCGTGCTGGCGCGGGTGGCGCGGCTGTCGGTGGAACGCACCACGGTGGCTATCCTGCCGTGGCTGATCCCGCTGTTCCTGACGCTGATCGCCATTACCTACGTGCCCGAAATCACGCTGTGGCTGCCCAACCTGGTAGGCAGCAAATGACGAAGATCACGCACGTTGAACTGCTGCAGGTCGATCTCCAGCCGCCCGTTGCACGCTCCGATGCGATCCAGTCGTTCGTTACCCAGGAAACGCCGATGGTGCGCATCCGCTGCGACGACGGCGGCGAGGGCACGGGCTACAGCTATACGATCGGCACGGGCGGCTCGTCGGTCATGGCGCTGCTGCGCGACCACCTGGCGCCGCAGCTGATTGGCCGCGACCCGGCCCGCATCGAGCAGATCTGGCACGACCTGATGTTCAGCACCCATGCCACATCGGTAGGCGCCATCACGAGCCTGGCGCTGGCGGCCATCGACACGGCCCTGTGGGACTGGCGCTGCCGCCGCGACGGCCAGCCGCTGTGGCTGGCCGCAGGCGGCGCGCAGCACCGCGTGCCGATGTACTCCACCGAAGGCGGCTGGCTGCACCTGTCGCGCACCGAACTGGTCCACGCCACGCTGTCGGCCAAACAGGCCGGGTTCCATGGCGCCAAGGTCAAGGTCGGCAAGCTGCACCTGGCCGAGGATCTCGACCGGCTCTACGCCGTGCGCGAGGCGGTAGGCAACCATTTCGCGCTGATGGTCGACGCCAACCAGTGCTTCACGTCGGCCGAGGCAATCCGGCGGGCTTCGCACTATGAAGGCCTGGGCCTGTCGTGGTTCGAGGAACCGCTGCCGGCCGACGACCTGTCCGGCCATGTCCGGCTGGCCGCCGCCACCCCGCTGCCGGTTGCCGTGGGCGAATCGCTCTACTCGATCGGCCAGTTCGCCGACTACCTGCGCCAGGGCGCCTGTTCGATCGTGCAGGCCGATGTGGCCCGCGTGGGCGGCATCACACCGTGGCTCAAGGTGGCGCACCTGGCCGAAGCCTGCAACGTGCCCGTCTGCCCCCATTTCCTGATGGAGCTGCATGTGTCGCTCTGTGCGGCGGTGCCCAACGCCCCGTGGGTCGAGTACATCCCGCAGCTCGATGCCATCACGCACAGCCGCGTGGCATTTGCCGATGGCCACGCTGTGCCGCCCGGCTCGCCCGGACTCGGCATCGACTGGGACTGGGCCGCCATCGACCGCCGCGCCACGGCGCGCGCCACCGTTTCCTGACAAGACAAACCCGCTTGAACCGATAAGGAGCCATCCATGTCGCAACGACTCGCCGGCAAGATTGCGCTGGTCACGGCCGCCGGCCAGGGCATTGGCCGTGCCACGGCCGAGGCGTTCCTGCGCGAAGGCGCCCAGGTCATCGCCGCCGATATCAACCCCGAAACCCTGGCGGGGCTGTCCGCCCTGCCCGGCTGCACGACGCGGCGGCTCGACGTGACCGATGGCGCGGCCATCGACGCCGCGGCGCGCGAGATCGGCCGCATCCACGTGCTGTTCAACGGGGCCGGCTTCGTCCACCACGGCACCATCCTCGATTGCGACGAGGCGGCCTTTGATTTTTCGATGAACCTGAACGTGCGCGCCATGTATCGCATGATGCGCGCGTTCCTGCCCGCCATGCTCGACGCCGGCAGCGGGTCGATCATCAACATGGCATCGGTGGCCGGCAGCATCAAGGGTGCGCCGAACCGCTTTGTCTATGGCGCCAGCAAGGCCGCCGTGATCGGCATGACCAAGGCCGTGGCCGCCGACTACATCACGCGCGGCATCCGCTGCAACGCAATCTGCCCCGGCACCGTGGAGTCGCCGTCGCTGCGCCAGCGCATCGGCAACCAGGCCACGGCCAGCGGCCGCACGCTGGCGCAGGTGGAAGCCGACTTCATCGCCCGCCAGCCGATGGGCCGCATCGGCACGGCCGCCGAGATTGCCGCGCTGGCCGTATATCTGGCGTCGGACGAATCGGCCTTCACCACCGGCACCGCCCAGGTCATCGACGGCGGCTGGTCCAACTAAGCCACTGGAGGGTCGCGCATGTCCGCACCGGCTGTCATCCGGATCCATCCCGCCGACGATATCGTCATCGCGTGCCGCCAGCTGCTGCCCGGCACGGTGCTGCACCAGGAAGGCGTCACCGTAGCCAGCCTGGTACCGCCGGGCCACAAGGTGGCCGTGCGCGCCATTGCCGAAGGCGCGCCGGTGCGGCGCTACAACCAGATCATCGGGTTCGCGCGCCAGGCCATCGCGCCGGGCCAGCATGTGCATACCCACAACCTGGCGATGGGGGACTTTGCACGCGACTATGCGGCGGGCAGCGACGTGCGCGACACCGCGCCAGCCACCGCCCTGGCCACCTTCGACGGCATCGTGCGTGCCGATGGCCGCGTCGCCACGCGCAACTACATCGGCATCCTGACCTCCGTGAACTGCTCGGCCACCGTGGCGCGTGCCATTGCCGATCATTTCCGGCGCGAGATCCACCCGGAGGTGCTGGCACCCTATCCCAACGTGGATGGCGTGGTGGCGCTGACGCATGGCGCGGGCTGCGCCACCGACAGCGACGGCGAGAACCTGCGCGTGCTGCGCCGCACGCTGGCCGGCTACGCCCGGCATCCGAACTTCGCCGCGGTGCTGGTGGTGGGCCTGGGCTGCGAGACCAACCAGATCGACGCGCTGCTGGCCGAGCCCGGCCTGTCGGCGCTGGCCGACGGGCCGCGCTTGCACAGCTTCAATATCCAGGACACCGGCGGCACGGCCCGCACCGTGGCGCGCGGCGTGGGCGTCGTGAAGGCGCTGCTGGACGATGCCAACCGCGTCACGCGCCAGCCGGTGCCAGCCAGCCATCTGACCGTGGGCCTGCAATGCGGCGGCTCCGACGGCTACTCGGGCATCACCGCCAATCCGGCGCTGGGCGCCGCGGTGGACCTGCTCGTGGCACAGGGCGGCACGGCGATCCTGTCGGAAACGCCCGAGATCTACGGTGCCGAACACCTGCTCACGCGCCGCGCCGTTTCGGCGGCGGTGGCTGACCGGCTGATCGCCCGCATCCGCTGGTGGGAGGCCTACACCGCGCGCAATGCCGGCAGCATGGACAACAACCCGTCTGCCGGCAACAAGGCCGGGGGGCTGACCACCATCCTGGAAAAGTCGCTGGGCGCCGTTGCCAAGAGCGGCACCACCAATCTGGTGGACGTCTACGAGTTTGCCGAAACGGTACGCGCCCACGGGCTGGTCTTCATGGACACCCCGGGTTACGACCCCGTGTCGGCCACCGGCCAGGTGGCGGGCGGCGCCAACCTGATCTGCTTTACCACGGGCCGGGGCTCGGCCTATGGCTGCGCGCCGTCGCCATCGCTGAAGCTGTCCACCAACAACGCGCTGTGGCAGCGCCAGTCCGAGGACATCGACATCAACTGCGGCGACATCCTCGACGGCGAATCGACCATTGCCGGCAAGGGCGCGGCCATCTTCCGGCTGATGCTGGACACCGCCTCGGGCCGCCGCACGCGCAGCGAACAGCACGGCTACGGCCAGAACGAATTCGTGCCCTGGGCGCTAGGCGCCGTGATGTAACCCACCGCTGCACAGCCGGAGACCTGCATGAAGATCACCAACGCACGCGTTATCGTCTGCTGCCCGGGACGCAACTTCGTCACGCTGAAGATCGAGACCGACGAAGGACTGACCGGAATCGGCGACGCCACGCTCAATGGCCGCGAGCTGTCCGTGGTCAGTTATCTGGAGGATCACGTCATCCCGTGCCTGATCGGACGCGACGCGCACCAGATCGAGGACATCTGGCAATACCTGTACCGCGGCGCCTACTGGCGGCGCGGCCCGGTGACCATGAGCGCGATTGCCGCCGTGGACACGGCGCTGTGGGACATCAAGGCCAAGGCCGCCAACCTGCCGCTGTACCAGCTGCTGGGCGGCAAGAGCCGTACCGGGGTGATGGTCTACGGCCACGCCAACGGCAGCGACATCGGCCACACCGTGGAAGAAGTGCTGCGCTACAAGGAAATGGGCTACAAGGCGATCCGCGCGCAGTCTGGCGTGCCGGGGTTGAACAAGGTGTACGGCGTGTCGCGCGACCGGCTGTTCTACGAGCCGGCCGATGCCAACCTGCCGTCCGAGCACGACTGGAGCACCGAACGCTACCTGGACCACACCCCGAAGCTGTTCGACAAGGTGCGCGACGCCGTGGGCCCCGACATCCACCTGCTGCACGACGTGCATCACCGGCTGACGCCCATCGAGGCCGGGCGGCTGGGCAGGTCGCTGGAGCCGTTCCGGCTGTTCTGGATGGAAGATGCCACGCCCGCCGAAGACCAGCGCGCCTTCCGTCTGATCCGCCAGCACACGGTCACGCCGCTGGCCGTGGGCGAGATCTTCAACAGCATCTGGGACTGCAAGACCCTGCTTGAGGAACAGCTGATCGACTATATTCGTGCCACGGTGGTCCATGCAGGCGGCATTACCCATTTGCGGCGCATAGCCGACTTTGCCGCGATGTACCAGGTGCGCACCGGCTGCCACGGCGCCACGGACCTGTCGCCGGCCTGCATGGGCGCGGCGCTGCATTTCGATCTCTGGGTGCCCAACTTCGGTATCCAGGAGTACATGCGCCACACCGAGGAGACCGACGCCGTGTTTCCGCACGCGTACACGTTCCGGGACGGCATGATGTACCCGGGCGATGCGCCGGGCCACGGTGTGGACATCGACGAAACGCTGGCCGCGAAGTACCCGTACCAGCGCGCCTACCTGCCGGTGAACCGGCTGGCGCACGATGGCACGCTGTGGCATTGGTAGCCAGGGGTAGCGCGGCCATGCAGACCGGCCGCAGAGCTTTGAGCGTTGACCGCAAGGCCTGACAAGGAGACCACGATGAGCGATATCGAACAGTTGCCGCGTCTGCATCCTGCCCGGCTTGGCGCGTTGCCGCCCCATGTGCGGCGTCCCGGGTACGCGCGCGACACCCTGCGCGCGGGCATTGTTCACCTTGGGATCGGTGCCTTCCACCGCGGCCACCAGGCGGAGATCACCGAAGCCGCCATCGAAGCCATGGGCGACGAAGGGCAGCGCTGGGGCATCATCGGCGTATCGCTGCGCCGGCCCGACACGCGCGATGCCCTCAAGCCGCAGGAAGGCCTGTACACACTGGCCCTGCGCAGCGCCACCGCCGAAACGCTGCAGGTGATCGGCGCCGTGCTGGGTGTGCTGGTGGCCGAGGAAGATCCCGAGATCGTGCTCGACCGCATCGCCCATCGCGACACCCACATCATCAGCCTGACCGTCACGGAAAAGGGCTACTGCCACGATCCGGCCACGGGCGAACTGAACCGGGCCGACCGCGACATCATCGAGGACCTGTCCGGCGTGTCGCACCCCGTCACCGCCATCGGCTACCTGGCGCTGGGCCTGCAGCGGCGCATGGAGCGCGGCCTGGGGCCGGTCACGCTGCTGTCCTGCGACAACCTGGCCAGCAACGGCGATACGCTGCGCCGCGTGCTGCTGGCGTACTGCGCCGAGATCGATCCGGCCCTGCACGACTGGGTGGCGGCGCGCTGCACCTTTCCAAACACGATGGTGGACCGCATCGTGCCCAAGACCACCATCGACGACGTGGCGCATGTGTCGGCGGCGCTGGGCCTGTACGACGCATGGCCCGTGGTGGGCGAGCCGTTCTTCCAGTGGGTGATCGAGGATCGCTTCGCGGCGGGCCGTCCCCGCTGGGAAGCCGGCGGCGCGCAGTTCGTGGCCGAGGCCCGGCCGTTCGAGGTGCTCAAGCACCGGCTGGTCAACGGCAGCCAGTCGATGATGGCGTACATGGGCGTGCTGGCGGGATGGCCGACCACCGACCGCGTGATCGCCCAGCCCGCCGTGCATGCGTTTATCTCGGAAACCATGGAACGCGAGACGCAACCCACGCTGCCGCCGCTGCCGGGGCTCGACGTGGACGCCTATCGCGCCAGCCTGCTGCCGCGCTTTACCAACCCCGCGCTCGGGCATCGCACGCGCCAGATCGCCATGGACGGGTCCCAGAAGATCCCGCAGCGCCTGCTGGCACCGATCCGCGACCGCCTTGCGGCGGGTCAGCCGTTTGCGCGCCTGGCACTGGGCGTGGCCGCCTGGCTGCACTTCCTGCGCGGCTACGACGAGGCCGGCAATGCCTTCCCGATCGAAGACCCGCTGGCGCAGCCGCTGGCCGCCGTCATGGCCGATGCCGCGCGCCAGACCGAAAAACTGTTCGATGCCCGCACACGCGAACAGGCCCGCGTGCGCACCATCGCCGGCTTTGCGCCCGTGTTTGGCGACCTGGCGCAATCCACGGTATTCATCGATACGGTTGCCACACAGCTGGAATTGTTGTGCGCGCACGGCGTGACGGGGGCGCTGACACGCGTCAACAGCACCGCCTAGACCACGCTCGCCCGACGCCAGCGCAGGCCACGCATGCGCTGGCGTCATGCCTGCATGCGCAGATTTCGTTTCTCCGGTCACCGCGACGCCCCTACCATCGGCCAGAGCCTGTCATAAAAGGGCTGCCCAGCGTTCTGCCAAACAGGGAGAGAGAGACATGCAAGCCAGCGCCCCCGCCTTTGCGGAGACCTTGCCCCAGATCGGGGCCAGTCAACGCCGCCGCGCCATCATCGCCACGGTGATCGGCAACGGCCTCGAATGGTTCGACTTCACGGTGTACAGCTTCTTCGCCGTGATCATCGCCAAACTGTTCTTCCC
>Ga0102592_1001003_pt1 | contig 36350 bp, 35 predicted proteins | sample AraplaCol_mMF_r2_FD_76861 | JGI IMG/M metagenome (GOLD analysis project Ga0102592, IMG submission 76861) | Arabidopsis root microbial communities from North Carolina, USA - plate scrape MF_Col_mMF_r2 (SPADES assembly) (version 2) | ecosystem: Host-associated > Plants > Roots > Endosphere...
ACGGTCGGTGAAGTAGGTGAACATGAAAAAGCTCAGCCAGTTGTCCATGGGCTCGTTGAAGGTGCCCAGGATGCGCGGCTTGTCGGCATCGCCGCTGTGGCGCATCAGCAGCTCCTCGGCCTCTTCGCGGCCGTCGCGGCCGAAGTGCGCGTGCAGCAAATAGACCATGGCCCAGAGGTGCCGTCCCTCTTCCACATTGACCTGGAACAGGTTGCGCAGGTCGTAGAGCGATGGCGCGGTGTGGCCCAACAGGCGCTGCTGCTCGACCGAGGCCGGCTCGGTGTCGCCCTGGGTGACGATGAGGCGGCGGAAAGTGGAGCGGTATTCACCGGGAACGTCCTGCCAGACGTCTTCACCCATGTGGTCGCCAAAACCGATCTTGCGGCCTTCCTCCTTGTCAGCCAGGAAGATGCCCCAACGGTAGTCGGGCATGGGTGTGTAGCCGTAGCTGGCCCAGCCCGAGGCATCCACACCCACGGCGGTGCGCAAATAGACCTCCTTGGCCTTGAAATCGCTGGGGCCCATCTCGTCCCACCAGTTCAGGAAGGCCGGCTGCCAGTGTTCCAGTGCACGCTGAAGCTGGCGGTTTTCACCGAGGTGGACGTTGTTGGGGATGAGGGCTTGGAGGTCTATGGTGCTCATGTCGTTCTTTCATCAAATAAGTTGCGAGGCGACACCGGTGATGTCATGGCCAGTGCCAGCGCGGAACCGGCTTTGCCGGGCCGCAGGTGGCGCCCCCCTGGGGGGAGGCGCCGCAGGCGCTTCGGGGGGTTACACCCTTTTCCAGTCGAACTTGGCTTTTTTGCCAGTGCCGAAGAGCTTCAAGGCACCGTCCTCGCCCACCGCATTCGGGCGAATGAAAATCCAGTTCTGCCAGGCCGACAGGCGGCCGAACACGCGCGTCTCCATGGTCTCCTTGCCCGGGAAGCGCAGCGAGGCCTCCATGCCGGTCATGGCATCAGGCGAAAGCGAGGCGCGCTCCTCCAGCATGATGCGGATCTCGTCTTCCCAGTCGATGTCGTCGGGCGTCAGGGTCACCAGACCCAGCGCCAGCGCCTGGTCGGCGCGCAACGGGCTGTCGCCGAGTTTTTGCAGCTGGGCAATCGTGGCCTCGTCTTCGCAAAAGCGCGTCTGCAGCCGCGTCAGGCCATTGACGGCCGGGAACCAGCCAAAGTTGGCGGGGCTCAATTGCAAGGCCGGAGCGCTGTCAGGCGCATCGGGCAGGTCCAGCATGTAGATGCGGTCGCAGGCCAGGGCCAGCTCATAGAAAGTGCCGGCAAAGCATGAACCCGCATCGGCCAGCGCGATCAAGGAACGGCTGGTCACATCCAGCCGGGCCAGCGTGCGGCGCAGTGCGCCCACGGTCTCCTTCACCAGCCAATGGTCCTTGAGCTTGGCCAGCACTTCGTCCATTCGGATCACCTGGCCGGCGTCGCCCGTGGTCTTGATGACCCAGGTGCCGACTTCGAGTTCGTTGGTGCGCAGGTTCAGGATGGCGTCGTCAAGTTCACGTTGCAGCTTGAGCGGGTACCAGTCGGCGCCGGCCGCCTCAATCGCTTCGGGCGTGGATTCAATGGCGCTCGCAGGCGCCTTCACCGTCAGGGTGGCGATACGCTTTTCGCGGTCCACCTGCGCGTCGACCAGGCTGTAGTGGTAGCCACCGTCATCGATCAGCGATTTGAGGGGTGTCAGCTCAATGCCCTTGGCGCCACCCCGTGTGGACTGGGCACGCAGCGCCTCGATTTCGGCGGCCAGCAAATCACCGAACTGCTGCGGCTTGGCGTGGGCGTCGATCAGCTTCCAGTCTTTGGCGCGGTCTGCGCGCACACCTTCAGAGGTGGTGCAGAAAATATCGGCCAGGTCGCGGCGCACCTTGCGCTTGTCGGTCACGCGGGTCAGGCCGCCGGTGCCGGGCAACACGCCCAGCAGGGGCACTTCCGGCAGGCTCACAGTGGAAGAGCGGTCGTCCACCATGATGATGCGGTCGCAGGCCAGGGCCAGCTCGTAGCCGCCGCCGGCGCAGGCACCCGTCACCGCGGCAATCGCCTTGAGGCCGTCATGGCGCGAGGAGTCTTCCAGGCCGTTGCGGGTTTCGTTGGTGAACTTGCAGAAGTTGACTTTCCAGCCGTGGGTGGAGAGGCCCAGCATGTAGATGTTGGCGCCCGAGCACCAGATCTTTTCCTTGCCCGACTCGAACACCACCACCTTGACGGCTGGGTACTCAAAGCGGATGCGATTGATGGCATCGTGCAGTTCGATGTCCACGCCCAGGTCATAGCTGTTGAGCTTGAGCTTGTAGCCTGGCTTGATGCCGCCGTCTTCATTGATGTCGAGCTTCAGGCGAGCGACGTCGCCTTCCACGCTCAGCGTCCAGTGCTGGTATTTGCCGGGGTGGGTGGAGAAGCTGACGAGCTCGCGCTCCTGGCCTTCAATGACCTGTTTGAATAAAAGCGGCTCTGTCATGGCGTTCATGGGTGTCTCCGGTTAGGTCCGTTCCGGCTCGGCGCGGACGGTTGTTTTGGGAACGGCGCGTTCCAGGTCTTTCAGGCTTTGTTTCAGTGTGCGCGCGGCGGTATCGACCACGGCGTCGGCGCGGGCATAAAGGGCCTCGCGGCTGGCGAGGATGCGGCGGATGTCCTCCATCGCCTCGTCGGTCGCGCCGCGGGTCGTGTCAAAGGGCCGCATGTCGCCCTGGGCCACCACGCGGGCCATGTGCTCCTCGGGGCTGGCCTTGAGCCATACGCAATAAAAGCGGCTTTGCAGCAGGTCAAAGGTTTCACGTTCGCTCACGATGCTGCCGCCGGTGGTCATGACCACGCCTTCGGGGTGGTCCTCGGCGATGCGGAACAGCGCGCGGCGCTCATAGCGCCGGTAACCGGCCTGGCCGTGCAGCAGCAGGATTTCATTCATGCTGGTGCCGGCTTCGCGTTCGATTTCGCGGTCCAGCTCGATGAAGGGGACGCCGCGTTCGGCCGCCAGCTGGCTCCCCAAGGTGGACTTCCCGGCGCCGCGCAGGCCTATCAGCGCCACGCGCCGCTCCCGGCCCAGGGCGTCGCTCAGGCCGAAGGTGCCGCCGAGCAGGCTGTAAGCCTGGTCGAGCTGGGCATCATCCAGCCTCGCCAGCAGGCCCTGCACCCGGGCCAGCGCGGGGCGCGGGGCGTCCTGCAGCAGTTCCAGGATGGAGATGTTGAGCGCGCGGGCCGCAGCTTCGAGTGAGTTGATGGAGACATTGCCCTTGCCCGTTTCCACGTCGGCCAGGAAACGCTCGCTCAGGCCGGAGTCCGAAGCCAGTTGTTTGCGGGTCATGCCGCGGCGGGCTCGCCAGGCGCGAACGCGGGCGCCCAGTTCACTGAGCGTGGCTTTCGATTCCTGTTCGGACATGATTTCCAAGAGGCACCTGTGTCAAAAAAACCTGTGAAAACCCTAGGAAGGCGGTTTCGCGGTTGCGATTTGAATGAATTGCAGTATACTTCACCTTAAATCGATGTCAAGCAGTTTATTGCATCTTTTATCTGGAGACCTTTGATGAAACTCAAAATCCTTGTAGGCACCATGACCAGCACCGCCGACTATGTGGCACAAGCGATCCAGATGGACTGCGCCGACCTGGTCAGCGACATCGAGGTCCAGCTGATGGACCAGCTTGATATCAGCGTTTTTGATACCGCTAACGCAGAAGATGCACTTTACCTCATCTGCAGCTCAACCTACGGCTCGGGCGATGTGCCCGACAATGCCCGCGCCCTCTACGAGTCGCTGGGCAGCAATCCCCAGTTCCTCGGCCATGTGCGCTACGGCGTCATCGCGCTGGGTGACCGCACCTATATGCAGACCTTCTGCTTCGGCGGCAAGAAATTTGACGAGCGGCTTCAGGACCTGGGCGCGCAGCGCATAGGCGATATCTGGTGCCACGACGCGAGCAGCGGCACCATGCCAGAGACTGAAGGCACCGAATGGTGCCGCCAATGGCTCACCGACGCATTGCAGACATTGGGGGCCAGTCCCGCCACAGCCTGAGGCCCGCCTGACACACAAGAAGAAATGACCCCGTAGCGCTTGATCAGCGTGCGCAAGCAGCTACCAAAAGAAGCCAAAAAGAACAGCCATCTGGAGACAAGCATGCAAGCAAGCAGCACCGACCACTCGGCAAGCCCGCCACGGGTGAGCATCCCGCGCGACTACAACGCGGCACACGACCTGCTCGCGCGCAACGCCACGCGCGCCGGCAAGCCGGCCTTTATGGACGCTTTGAGCGGTGAGCAGCTGAGCTACGGCGAACTGGCCGAACAATCCCACCGTTTTGCCAACGCCCTGCGCGCCCAGGGCTTCGAGCCCGAAAGCCGCGTGCTGCTGGCCATGCTGGACACACCGCAGTGGCCGGTCGCCTTCCTCGGTTGCATACTCGCGGGCGTGGTACCCATCGCGGCCAACACCCTGCTGACCACGCCGGATTTCGAATTCATGCTGCGCGACTCGCGTGCCCGGGGCCTGATCGTCTCGCGCGCCCTGCTCCCCGCCTTTGAGCCCTTGCTGGGCAAGATCGGCACGCTCAAGTCGGTCATCGTGGCCGGCGCCGATGAGTGCGCGCCGCACACCACCATGGCCGCCCTGCTGCGCGCATCGCCGGCCACGCCCGACATTGCCGCCACCTGCGCCGACGATCCCTGCTTCTGGCTGTACTCCAGCGGCTCCACCGGGGCGCCCAAGGGCACGGTACACCTGCACAGCCACCTGATACAGACGGCCGAACTCTATGGCCGCGGTGTGCTGGGCATACGCGAGTCCGACGTGGTGTATTCCGCCGCCAAGCTGTTTTTCGCCTACGGCCTGGGCAATGCGCTGACTTTTCCGATGAGCGTGGGCGCTACCACGGTGCTGCTGCCCGCCCGCCCGACGCCGGGCGATGTCTTCGCCCTGCTCAAGAAATACCAGCCGACGATTTTTTACGGCGTGCCCACCTTGTATGCCGCCCTGCTGGCCGACCCGGCGAAGCCGGCGAGATCCGAGCTGCGGCTGCGCGTGTGCACCAGCGCGGGCGAGGCCCTTCCCGCCGAGATCGGCAAAAAATGGACGGCGCAATACGGTTGCGAAATCCTCGACGGCATAGGCTCCACAGAGATGCTGCACATCTTTTTATCCAACCGCCCCGGCCAGGTCCGCTACGGCACCACCGGCCAGGCGGTGCCCGGCTACGCGCTGCGCATCATCGGTGACGACGGCCGCGAATGCGCGGACGGCGAAATCGGCGAGCTGCAGATCAGCGGCCCCAGCGCCGCCATCATGTACTGGAACAACCGCGCCAAGACCAAGGCCACTTTCGCCGGCGAGTGGACCAAGAGCGGTGACAAGTACACGCGCGATGCCGACGGCTTCTACACCTATGGCGGGCGCAGCGACGACATGCTCAAGGTCGGCGGCATCTACGTCTCCCCCTTCGAGGTGGAAGCCTGCCTGATGACCCATCCCGCCGTACTGGAAGTGGCGGTGATCGGCGTGGCCGATGCCGACGAGCTCGTCAAGCCCAAGGCCTACGTGGTGTTCAAGGCCGGCCAGAGCGCCACCATGGACGAGCTCAAGGCCCATGTGAAGCAGCAGCTCGCGCCCTACAAATACCCGCGCTGGATAGAGTTCGTCAGCGAGCTGCCCAAGACGGCCACCGGCAAGATCCAGCGCTTCAAGCTGCGCCAGCCGCGCTGAAACGCGAGGCGAGAGAGCCCGGCATGCGGCAAAAAATACCGCAGACAGCTCAGGCAGGCATCAAACCGGGCACGGCGATTGCTTTAAATGTAAACAATTTAATCTTCAATCTCGGGTTTTACACTAGGGCCGCCCACGCAACGCACGCTTACTATTCGTCTAACAGTTTTCAGCCTCAACCAGGAGCTATTCCATGACTTCTCGCCGACTTGTACTGACCCGCAGCGCCGCCATGATTGGGGCCGCCTCCACAGGTCTTCTGCTCCCCGAAATCGTGCGCGCGCAGTCCGCCAAGGTGCGTGTAGGCTTCATGCTGCCCTATACCGGCACCTTCGCGCAGCTCGGTGTTGCCATTGAAAACGGCTTTCGCATGGCGATCAACGAACAAGGCGGCAAGCTGGGCGGCCGCGAGATCGAATACTTCAAGGTGGACGACGAATCCGAGCCCTCCAAAGGCATTGAAAACGCCAACAAGCTGGTGCAGCGCGACAAGGTCGACGTGCTGGTCGGCACGGTGCACTCGGGCGTGCAGATGGGCATCCAGAAAGTCGCGCGCGACAGCGGCGTGCTGAGCCTTATCCCCAACGCCGGCGTGCATGCCGCCACGCGCAGCCTGTGCGCGCCCAATGTGTTTCGCACCTCCTTCACCAACTCGCAACCCACCCGCGCCCTGGGCAAGGCCATGGTCGATCGCGGCCACAAGAAGGCCGTCTGGATCACCTGGAAATACGCCGCCGGCGACGAGGCCTTTGAAGGCTTCAAGGAAAGCTACACCGCCGCGGGCGGCACCATCGTCAAGGAATTGGGCCTGCCCTTCCCGCAAGTCGAGTTCCAGGCCCTGCTGACCGAGATCGCCGCGATCAAACCCGATGCCGTGGCCTGCTTCTTCGCCGGCGGCGGCGCCGCCAAGTTCATCAAGGACTACGCCGCCGCGGGCCTCAAGGAAAAAATTCCGCTGTATGGCTCCGGCTTCCTGACCGAAGGCGTGCTCGACGCCGCCGGCCCCGCGGCCAACGGCATCATCACGACCATGCATTACAGCGACTCGCTGCCCACGCAGCGTAACGGCCAGTTCCGCCTGAGCTACGCCAAGACATTCAAGATGCAGCCCGACGTCTACGCCGTGCAAGGTTATGACACCGGCCTGCTGCTGATCCAGGGCGCCAATGCCGTCAAGGGCGACCTGAGCAACAAGCCGGCCCTCTACAAGGCCCTGGAAGGCGCCGTGATCGACAGCCCGCGCGGCAAGTGGACCATGAGCCCCTCGCACAACCCGGTGCAGGACATGTACCTGCGCGTGGTCGAGAACAAGGAAAACAAGGTCATCGGCGTGGCAGCGAAGGCGCTGGCAGACTCCGGCGCCGGCTGCAAGATGGGATAAGCCACCGTCGCGGCGAAATGGGAGGTCTCAGGCCTCCCATTTTTTTGATTAAAAGCTGGCACAGGCCCTGCTAACGGGTCTTTACCAGTGCTATCTTCAAGCCCATGACGCTCACCACCTACCTCCTCTATGTCGCAGCCGTCGCGCTGCTCATCCTCACACCCGGCCCGACCATGCTGATGTGCATGACGAATGCGCTCAACCATGGCCCGCGCAAGGCCATGACCTCCGTGGCCGGAAGCGTCGCTGCGGTGCTGTGCGTCATGCTGCTGTCGGCCATGGGCCTGGGCGCGCTGCTGGCGGCGTCTGAAACCGCCTTCACGGTGGCCAAGGTCATTGGCGCGGCCTACCTCATTTATATCGGCATCAAGACTTTCCGCAGCGAGGCGGCTGTATTTGACGCCACGGCGAAAGAAGCGCCGTCAGCGCGCCGCTCCTTCTTTCTGCGCGGCTTCCTGGTCGGGGCCAGCAACCCCAAGGCCGTGCTGTTCTTTGCCGCGTTCTTTCCTCAATTCCTGAACCCGGCCGCCCCCTTTGTGCCTCAGTTCATCATCCTCGCCCTGACCTTCATGGCCTTTGAGTTCACGGTGCTCACCTGCTGCGCGCTGGGCGTCTCACGCATTGCGCCGCTGTTGCGCTCCAGCCGCGCCGTGCGCTGGTTCAACCGCGTCTCAGGCGGCCTCTTCACACTGATGGGCAGCCTGCTGCTGTTCACACGTCGTCATACCTGATCTTCACCGGACTCTCGATGGATCTAGCCAACTTCCTTATCCAGCTGCTCAACAGCGTCCAGTACGGCCTGCTGCTGTTCATGCTGGCCGCCGGCCTCACGCTGATTTTCGGCATCATGGGCGTGGTCAACCTGGCCCACGGCAGTTTTTACATGCTGGGCGCCTACCTGGCCTGGTCGCTCAGCACGCTGACAGGCAGCCTCACGCTGGCCATCGTGATGGGCGCGGTGCTTTCGGTGGCTTTCGGGCTGGCGCTCGAGTGGCTGCTGTTCCGGCACTTCTACAAGCGCGACCACCTCGACCAGGTGCTGCTGACCTTCGGCCTGATCTATATCTTTGAAGAAGTGCGCTCCATCCTCTGGGGCGACGACGTGCACGGCGTCACGATCCCCGATGCGCTCAGTGCCTCGGTCCCGCTCACCGACAACCTCTCCTATCCTGTCTACCGCCTCTTCATGTCGGGCATCTGCATCGCGCTGGCCCTGGGCCTGTACTGGCTGATTTCCAGGACGCGGCTGGGCATGAAGATACGCGCCGGCGCCTTCAACCGCGACATGGCCGAGTCGCTGGGCATCAACATCAAGCTGATCCATGCCGTGGTCTTCGCCCTGGGCGTGGGCCTGGCCGCCGTGGCCGGCATGATTGCCGCGCCTGTCGCCAGCGTCTACCCCAACATGGGCTCGCAGGTGCTCATCATGTGCTTCGTGGTGGTGGTCATTGGCGGCATAGGCTCGGTGCGCGGCGCGCTGATCTCGGCGCTGCTGGTGGGCCTGGTCGATACCTTTGGCAAGGTGCTGCTGCCTTCCATGGCGGGGATGCTGGTGTATATGTTGATGGCGGCCGTGCTGCTGTGGAAACCCGAAGGCCTGTTTAAACAATGAGCTCGGCAAAAGCAAACCTTGAAATCCTGCCGCGCGGCGTGCAGGTGGCGCTGGGCCTGGGATTGATCGCCCTGGTCGCCTTCCCTTTTGTCGGCTCCGACTTCTACACCCAGATGGTCACGCGCATGATGATCATGGCGATCTTCGCGATGAGCCTGGACCTGCTGCAGGGCGTGACCGGCCTGGTGTCACTGGGGCATGCCGCCTACTTCGGCCTGGCCGGTTATGCGCTGGCCTTCATGACACCCTCGGGCACGCCCGTGAGCCTGTGGTGGACGCTGCCGGTCGCCGTGCTGGCCTCGGGCCTGGCCGCCCTCACCATCGGCTTCTTTGTGGTGCGCACGCACGGCATCTATTTCATCATGGTCACCATGGCCTTTGCGCAGATGGTGTTCTACCTTTTCTTTGACAACAAGGCCCTGGGCGGCTCCGACGGGCTCTACATCAACTTCAAACCCAGCGCAGCCATCGGCGGCTGGACGCCCTTTGACCTGGACAGCAAGCTCACGCTCTACTACTTCACGCTGGGCGCATTGCTGCTGGTTTATGCCTTTCTGCGCCGCCTGCTCTGGAGCCCCTTCGGCCGCACGCTGGCCGGCATACGCGTCAACGAGCACCGCATGCGCGCCATGGGCTTCGGCACCTTCGGCTACAAGCTGTCGGCCTTCACCCTGGCCGGCGCCCTTGCTGGCCTGGCCGGCTACCTCTGGGGCACGCAGACCGGCTACATCAACCCCGAGCTCATGGGTTTTCACATGAGCGCACACGCCATCATGATGGTCATCCTGGGCGGCATGGGCAATTTTGCCGGCGCCATCGTCGGCGCGTTTGCCTTTGAATACCTGCTGCATGTATTCAAGGATCTCCCCACCCTTGGAAGCGTGAACCTCGGCAAGCACTGGCAGCTGTGGATGGGCCTGTTCATCGTGCTGCTGGTGGTGTTTGCGCCGCGCGGCATCCTCGGGCTGGTTGAAAAATTCACCCAGCGCAAAAACAATGCGGAGGCCGGCCATGAGTGAAGTCCTCCTCAGTGCCAAAAACCTCACCAAGCGCTTCGGCGGCCTGGCGGCGGTGAACGACGTCTCCGTGGATCTTTGGCGCAACCATATCCACGCGGTGATAGGCCCCAACGGCGCGGGCAAATCCACGCTGACCAATCTGCTCTCCGGCGACCTACCCCCGAGTTCAGGCACCGTCACCCTGGGCGGCCACGACGTGACCGGCTGGACACCCGAAAAAATCTCGGGCAAGGGTTTGGGCCGCAGCTACCAGAAGACCAATATCTTCCTGCCCTTCAGCGTCTGGGAAAACGTGAGGCTGGCCTCGCAGTCGCGCGCCCCGCATGCCGCCCACTGGCTCCAGCGCGCCACCAGCTTCGCCGCCGTCAATGCCCGCGCGGAAGAAGCGCTCGAACTGGCCGGCCTGCAACACCGCAAGCACAGCATCGCCGGCACCATCAGCCACGGCGAGCAACGCCAGCTCGAGATCGCCATGACGCTGGCCACCGAGCCCCAGGTGCTGCTGCTCGACGAGCCGCTGGCCGGCATGGGCGTGGCCGAAGCCGAGCGCATGGTCGCGTTGCTGCTGGCCATCAAGAAAAACCATGGCATCCTGCTGGTCGAGCACGACATGGACGCGGTCTTCACGCTGGCCGACAAACTCACCGTCATGGTCAACGGCCAGGTGATCGCCAGCGGCACACCAGCACAAATCCGCGCCGACGCGGGCGTGCAGGCGGCCTACCTGGGTGAGGAGCACTGATGAACGCCCCCGAAAAACAGATCGACATCCTGATCGGCGCCCAGGACATCAATACCTACTACGGCGCCAGCCACGTGCTGCGCGGCATTGACTTTCACGTCGCCCGCGGTGAAACCATAGGCCTCATGGGGCGCAACGGCATGGGCAAAAGCACCCTGCTCAAAAGCATCATGGGCCTGGTCAAGCCGCGCTCGGGCTCGGTCGCGATCAACGGCCGGCCCATGACAGGCGCCCCACCCTACGAAATTGCCCGCCTGGGCATCGCCTATGTGCCCGAAGGCCGGGGCATTTTCGGCAACCTCAGCGTGGTCGAAAACCTCAAGATGGCGGCGCGCCCCGGCACGAAAGGCCAGCGCGACTGGACTTATGAGCGCGTGCTCGAGACCTTTCCGCGCCTGAAGGAGCGCCTGAACCATGGCGGCCAGCAGCTCTCGGGCGGCGAGCAGCAGATGCTCACCATAGGCCGCGCACTCATGACCAACCCCGACGTGCTCATCCTCGACGAAGCCACCGAAGGCCTGGCGCCGCTGATCGCGCGCGACATCTGGCGCATCTGCGGCCTGATCCGCGAGACCGGCATCAGCAGCGTCATCGTCGACAAGAACTGGAAGCACGTCACCCAGATCACCGACCGCAACGTGATCCTGGTCAAGGGCCAGGTCGTCTTTGAGGGCAGCTCAGCCGAGCTGCATGCCAAGCCGGAGCTGCTGACCCAATACCTGGGCGTCTAGGACGGCCCGTTTCTGATGCGTCGTGAACGGCGCTAAAGCAGCGAACGCAGCTCCCGCGCGCCGTCAAGCAGCAGCGGCAACATTTCCTTCTGCAGCACCTCCCCGCGCAGGCGCTGCGATGAAGACACCACATTGAGCGCGGCCACCGTGTGGCCCTGCATGTCGCGCAGCGGCACGGCCAGCGCATGCACGCCCAGCTCATGCTCTTCGCTGGCCAGGCAGAAATCATCCATCCGCACTTTCTCGACCAGCGCCTTGAATTTGCGCGGGTCTGTCGTCGTGTGCAGCGTCAGCCGCGGCAGGTTGCCGTGTTCGGTTTTCGCTTTCAGCCAGGCACTGAATTCGCCTTTGGCCTTGGCGGCCAGCAGAACGCGGCCGGTGGAGGTGGCATGCGCGGGCAGGCGCGCGCCCAGGTGCAGGCCGTAAGCCAGCACTCGGGCCGGAGCCGATTTTGTGTCGCTGGACGGCTTCCACTCAAACCCGCTGCGCCCGATGATGACGACCTCTTCGCCGTCCAGCACCGCCACCGAAAACGACTCCTGGGCCTGCGCGGCCAGCCGGTTCAGCGTGGGCTGGATGGCGCGCGGCAGGCGCGCCGTCGCGAGGTAGCTGCCCGAAAAGCGCAAGACCTTGGGCGCCAGCCAGAAATAGTTGCCGTCGGTTTCCAGGTAGCCGAGGTGCGTCAGCGTGAGCAGGTGGCGGCGCGCCGCCGCCCGCGTGATGCCCGCACGCTCGGCCGCCAGCGTGGCATTCAGGCGCTGGCGCTGGGTGTCAAAGCTTTCCAGCACCGCCATACCCTTGGCCATGCCCTCAATCATGTCGGCTTTGGCAATCGCAAAGGCACCGTTTTTCACAGGGGTTCGGGAAGTGGCCATTGCGCGATCATCGCACAAACAGGCCGCATATCGTGCAAAGGCGGTTTGGCGCCGCTGGCGGCGGCCCGCTCACGAGCCTAAGCTCCAGGCAACAGATTCCAACGGATTTACGGGAGACAGACATGCGTGTACAGGTTGCCATCGTGGGCGGCGGCCCCGCCGGGCATTTGCTGGGCCAGCTGCTCTACAAGGCCGGCATCAGCGCCATCGTCATCGAGCAGCGCAGCCAGGATTACGTGCTGGGCCGCATACGTGCCGGCGTGCTTGAGCAGGGCACGATAGACCTGCTCGACGAAGCCGGCGTGGGCCAGCGCATGCATGCCGAAGGCCTGGTGCACGGCGGCTTTTCCCTGAGCTTTGGCGGCGCGCACCACCGCATCGACATGCAGAAGCTCACGGGTGGCAAGAGTGTCATGGTCTACGGCCAGACGGAAGTCACGCGCGACCTCATGAACGCGCGTGCCGCCGCCGGCCTGGCCACCGCCTATGAAGCCGAGAACGTCAGCTTGCACGATTTTGACGGCGCACATCCCAAGGTGCGCTATGTGCAGCACGGCATGGCGCATGAGGTTGAATGCGACTTCATCGCCGGCTGCGACGGCTTCCACGGCGTCAGCCGCGCCAGCGTGCCTGCCAACGCGCTGAAAACCTTCGAACGCATCTACCCTTTCGGCTGGCTGGGCGTGCTGTCGGAAACCCCGCCCGTGGCCGAGGAGCTGGTCTACAGCAACCACGCGCGCGGCTTCGCGCTGTGCAGCATGCGCAGCCACACCCGAAGCCGCTACTACGTGCAGTGCTCGCTCGACGACAAGGCCGAGCGCTGGAGCGACGACGCCTTCTGGGACGAGCTGCGCCGCCGCCTGGCGCCCGAACTCGCCGAAAGCCTGGTGACCGGCCCCTCGATTGAAAAAAGCATCGCCCCGCTGCGCAGCTTTGTGGCCGAACCCATGCGCTTCGGCCGGCTCTTCCTGGCCGGCGACGCGGCCCACATCGTGCCGCCCACAGGCGCCAAGGGCCTGAACCTGGCGGCCAGCGATGTGCGCTACCTGGCGCGGGCGCTGGCGGATTTTTATGCCGGCGACGAAGCGGGCATCAATAATTATTCAGAGACCTGTTTGCACCGCGTCTGGAAGGCCGTGCGCTTTTCGTGGTGGTTCACCTCGCTGATGCACCAGTTCCCGGACGGCGGCGAGTTCGGCCACAAGCTGCAGGAAGCCGAGCTGGACTACCTGATCCATTCGCCGGCTGCTGCGACTTCGCTGGCGGAGAACTATGTGGGGCTGCCGCTTTGAGTTCGCGTTTTGGCGTGCGTGTCAGGCCGCGCCCGCGGCCGTGATGGCCAGCCGTGCCCAGGCCACCAGTTGCGCCGGGTCATCCGGCAGTTCCGCCGGAACAGCTTTGTACTTGCGCACCTGCATCACGCCGTTTTTCGTTGAGTAGCGGAAAGGCTTGGAGCCCCTCTTCTCATACGCCGGCCGCCACGCATCCCCAAAAGCAAGCCCACCGGTTTACTGCCATGGACGCCTGCCACCGGCCAGGCACTGAGGATCGTTAAAGGCGGCGGGGTTGGCGCGATCGCAGGGAATGCTGCAATTGGCGCCGCGGCAAGCGGGCTTGAAGGATTCCTTCGTGGTCTGTTCCCAATTGATATCCGCGCAGGCATCGAGCAAAGCGACAAGGACTACGGCAAGGACGAGGCGTTTCATGGGAACCTCTGAATAGGAGACCCAAAGATCAAGCGGCGTCGTCGGGACGAGAAACCAGCAGATCCCCAGGCTGGCAATCAAGGAATTCGCAAATACGCATCAAGGTGTCAAAGCGCACACCTTTGACCTTGCCCTGCTTGAGCAAGGACAGGTTGGCTTCGGTGATGCCGACGTAGGCGGCCAGGTCCTTGGACTTAGCCTTGCGTTCGGACAGCATCACATCGAGTTTGACGACGATGGGCACGCGGAAAAACGAAAAAATTAGACGAACTGCGCGTTCTCTTCAGCCAGCGCCACGGCCCTGGCCATCACGGCAGCGATCTGCCACACCATGCCCGCGAACAGCAGGGTCAGCAGTTCATTGCTGCCCAGGCTCAACGACAGCGCACGCGGGCCGGCCGGTGCCGCCGAGGTCAGCACCAGGGTGATGAGCGTGGATGTCAGTACACCAGTCACCACCGACGCAAAAATGCCGGCGGCAAAACCGCGCAGGTATTTGACTGTGCGCAAGCTGAAATACTCCGCCTGCGAAAAGCCCGAGAAGCAGCGCATGGCGCACATCAGTCCATAAGACGCGCAGCACACCGGCAGCACGCCCAACAGGACGGACAGGCATTTTTGCCCCAGCGTGACCTCCAGCGCTGCAGCCTGCGCGAGCTGCGACGACACGCCCGCGCGCATCAACAGGCTTTCCACCGGTGCGCTGAGCAGCTGGTAGGCCACCGCCACCGGCAGTGCCGCCGCGAGCAAGGCGCAGGCCCAAGCCAGCACGCTGCTAAGGCGCTGCACATCGGGCCCGGAGGGGCCCAGGGGATTTGCTGCGTGTTTCATGCAAAGCACCTCTTGTCTGGTGAAGAGGCATCCAGTGTCTCAGATTAATTTCTGTAAAACAATAATTAATATCTTTTAAACAGAAATTATTTCGAAGATTTTCAGCGCTTTAGCGACAACCCGGACCGCAGCTCGCAGGTCTTTGGGGTAAATTGCCCCCACGTCCGGCCTGCCAGGCCGGCCCTGGCTCCCTCGCCTTAACGACCACCCATGCCCAGTTCCAAACCGCCCGCAGCCCGCAAAACACCCTCCTCGCCGCCTCTTCTCCAGCCGCTCAAAGGCGTGCATGTGCTGAGCCTGGCACTCAATCTGCCCGGCCCGGCGGCGTTGATGCGCTGCAGGCAAATGGGGGCGAGTTGCGTCAAGCTGGAGCCGCCCCCGCCCACTGGCGTGCAAGCAGGCGCCTCGGGCGACCCGATGAAGCTCTACAACCCCACAGCCTATGACGCGCTGCACAGCGGCGTGCGCACTACCGCGGCGGACCTCAAGACCGAGCGCGGCCAGGCTTTGCTTCACCGTGAACTCGCGAAAGCCGACGTGCTGCTCACATCCTTCAGGCCTTCGGCACTCATGAAACTGGGCCTGGGCTGGAAGGCACTGCACAAGCAATACCCGCAGTTGAGCCAGGTCGCCATCGTCGGCAGCCCCGGCGAGCGCGCCGAAGAGCCCGGCCATGACCTCACCTACCTGGCCGAAAACAACCTTGTCACAAGCCTGGACCTGCCCGCCACGCTCTACGCCGACATGGGCGGCTCGCTGATGGCCAGCGAAGCCGTGCTGCAGGCCGTGTTGCACCAGCGCGCCAAGGGCAAGGGCACCTATCTCGAAGTCGCCCTTTCCGTCGCCGCCGGCTACCTGGCCCTGCCGCGCAGTTGGGGCCTGACACAGCCCGGCGCGGCCGTGGGCGGTGGCCATGCGGGCTACCGCCTCTACGCCTGCAAGAACGGCCGCGTGGCGCTGGCCGCACTGGAGCCGCACTTCGCGGCCAGCCTGTGCGCCGCCGCGGGCGTGCAGGCCTCCGGCATGAAAGCCATGTTTGCACCAGCCACGCATGTGGCCATTGAAGCCTGGCTCAAAGGCAGGACGCGCAAGGAGCTGGACGCGCTGGCCGTCGAGAAAGACATTCCGCTGCATACGCTGGCACCCTGACAAGCTGGCCCATGCGCTCATGACGATCATCATCACGGCCTATGCCGGCTTGCTGCTTTGGGCCGCCTGGCGCGCGCTGCTGCCCTGGTGGGCATTGCCGGCCTCGCTTGCCATCAACCTGTTGACGTTTTGCATGTACTGGGCAGACAAACGCGCGGCGCAGGCCGGCCGGTGGCGTACACCCGAGAGCACACTGCAGCTGCTGGCGCTGGCAGGCGGTTGGCCAGGCGCATGGCTGGCGCAGCAGGTCTTGCGGCACAAGTCGAGCAAACAGCCTTTTCGGCTTGTCTACTGGCTGGTAGTTTTGTCGCACGGCCTGCTGCTTGGAGCCTGGCTGTTTTGGTCACCGCTGAGGAAATCGCTGATCGCCTGGATGTAAGGCCAGGAGATCATGGCGCGCAGCTTGCCAGTTCAAGGTTCAGGAAGCCCGCCGCGCCAGCACCACCATCGCCGTACCCAGCAGCACGGCCCCCACGCCCTGCTGCCCCGAAAGCGGCTCTGCAAACAACCAGGCCGCGGCAACGGCCGCCACCAGCGGCTCCACCAGCGTGCCCACCACCGTCGCGGTCGGTGACAGGCGCCGCGCGCCCCAGGCAAAGGCCAGGTAGGCAATCGAGGTGGTGAAGATGCCGGTGTAGCCTACTTGCAGCCACGCAGTCATGTGCCGCGGCCAGGTGATGCCCTCTGCCATGGCCAGGCCCAGCATGAGCAGCGCGGCCGCGCTCATGCTCCAGGCCGAGGCTGTAACGGCCGGCACTTGGGCGGGCATGCGTGCATTGCCCAGCACCACCAGAGAATAGAGCGTCGCCGATGCCAGCGACCAGGCCAGGCCAGCCGCGTAATGCACCGGCAGGCTCAAGCCCTCGCCGGGTACGGCAATCAGGCCCACGCCCAGCAGAGCCAGGCCCAGCGCCAGCAACAGCCGGCCGCTGGCGCGCTCATAGCCGCGCAGCACGGACAGCAGCGCAACGATCACGGGTGCGCAGCAGATCGAGATCACCGTCGGCAGCGCCGCGCCTATGTAGCGCATCGCAATAAACCAGCTCGTGACGTTCAAGGCCATGGCCAGGCCCGTGGCCACCACCAGAGCTTTGCCGCGGCCAGGCAGTTGCCGCCATTGGGCAGCGCGCGGCGCGGCCGGCAGCTGCCGCCAATGCCACCACCATAAAAGCGGCAGGCCCAGCGCAAAGCGGGCGAAAGACAGGCTGTAAGGCGCCATGCCCCCGGCCATCACAGATTGGGCGACGAGAGCGCCCACGCCCCACAAGACACCCGCAAGCAAGACACCACCCCAGGCCAGGGTGGCCGATGTTTGGGTTTTCATGAAAATTTCTCCGTCCATGCGCCTGCCGCAGGCGGGATCGCCGCGAAAAAAGCGGGCAGGCGCGTCAACTCAAGGCCGCGCGCCGTTCCAGACTGAACAAGCACGGCCGAAGGGCGCAGCCCGGCATCAAGCCGGGTGCATCACAGGGTGACGGAGGGGGGGAGAAAGCTGGAGGTGCATGAACCAGATGATAGCGAAAGATGATGCTGGGTCCCTCCCCGCCCCGCTAAGATTGTCCGCATGACGAAATGCCTCGGCCTTACTCATGCCACCCGTATAGCCACCATAGTGGCATTGGTGTTCGCGCTGGCCGCCTGCAGTCCGCCCCCTCCACCACCGCTTGCCGCGGGCCAGACATGGATGATCGAAACGCATCGGGGTGATGGTGCAATTTCCGTAACCACCCTGGCCATCGAGGCTTCAACACCTGTTGGGCCTGTGGCATTCGTGCTGGTCAACAACATGATCATCACCATGCCCGACAAGACGAAGCGAAACAAGCTGGGGCCCATCGCCATCACCTTACCAGCACTCCAGGCAAGCTTAAAGAACTACGAATTCAAACAGGGCATGAACTTCAACGTCGAAGGATATGCAGCGCGCTGGAAGCAGCTTGCCTCACAAGGCCGCGCGGCCGAATTCACCTACCAGGTCCCCGTGGCAAGAGCGCTGGATGAATTCGAGCGCGGGAGTATCAAGCCCTGGTCGCTTGCCGACTAAAAAATGGGAGCTCAAAGCGCGGCAGTCGATACAGAGCCTCTTGGTCCCGGCCGCTCAAACACCTGCCTGGTAAAGGCATACAAGGCCCAAAGAAGCAACAAGGGAATCACCAGCGTCTGCAGCACAAAGATCACGATGAGCTTGATGATGTGCTCGGTGGCCTGCTCGGCCGCGCGTTTGAGATTGTCGAAATGTTTGCCCACGTCGCCGTTTTTGGCGAGCCAGTCTTTCATGCTGTCGATCAGGCTGCGGTTGTCGGGCGTGTTTGCAGCTGTGGGATTGAGTTGCCCGGCCTGGCCGGTGGCGCCGTCTATCAATTGCTGGCTGGCCGCATAATCGGCCGCCAAAAATTTCTGCCACAGCAGGTCGGTGCCCAGGGTCACTACCGGCACGGCGAAACGCAGCATCAGCAAAATCACCAGCAGCCTGGACAACCAGGGCGGCATGCGCGACCTGCGCAGGTGCAGCCACCACCAGCCCAGCGCCGCGGCGCTCAAGGCCAGCGAGACCGGCCAGTAGCTGCCTATGCTGATCAACGCCTTCTGGATGCCGAAGGCGACGCTGGCTGCCAGCATCAGATGTGAGAACTGCTCCACCAGGTCGTTCACCGGGTCCAGTATCTGGCCGGGCGCGAAAGTCACGCCCACGCCAAAGGGTTGTACCGAGGCCTCGGTGCCCTGCGCGACGGAGATCACCCCATTGAGCAACCGCGCCGTCGCGAAGCTGACCAGCGCGCGCTTGAGGCCGGCGTCGGCCTGCCGCATGGCCGGTGCATCCAGCGGCGCCAGCCAGGCACAGGCAATGACGGCCGCCATGGTGAAGGCCACAAGGGCTCTGCGTGCGATGTGCATGGAGTCTCTCCGGGGTAGGGATCGAGCGGGCGTCATGCCGAAAGCGGCTGGGGTTCGCACCATCTTGCCAGAAAGGGCCGGCCCGCGACGCCGAACAAGGGAGAAAGCAAAAAGGCCCACGCGGGCCCTTTCGGGATGAGACCTTCGGCTTAGCGGCCCTTGCGGCCGGAAGGCTTGCCGCCCTGCGCCAGCGGCGGCAGGCCGGTATGGCGTGTCAGCAGGCGGCCCTTGACCACCGGCGAAGCCTTGGCCGTGGTGGCAGTTGTGCCCGTGGAGTTCTTGCGTCGCGCGCTGGTGTAGCTGCCGTCGGTCAGCGGCTGGAAGGTCGGGATCAGGTGGTGCTTGCCGTTGCCGATCAGGTCGGCACGGCCCATGGCTTTCAGCGCCTCGCGCAGCACCGGCCAATTGTTGGGATCGTGGTAGCGCAAAAAGGCCTTGTGCAGCCGGCGGCGGCGCTCGCCGCGCACGATGTCCACCGTCTCGCTGTCGCGTGTGATCTTGCGCAGCGGGTTCTTGTTGGTGTGGTACATGGCCGTGGCCGTGGCCATGGGGCTGGGGTAGAAGGTCTGCACCTGGTCGGCCCGAAAGCCGTTCTTCTTGAGCCAGATCGCCAGGTTCATCATGTCTTCGTCGCTCGTGCCCGGGTGGGCCGCGATGAAGTACGGGATCAGGAACTGCTTCTTGCCGGCCTCGAGGCTGTACTTCTCGAACATCTGCTTGAACTTGTCATAGCTGCCGATGCCGGGCTTCATCATCTTGGTGAGCGGGCCCTGCTCGGTGTGTTCGGGCGCAATCTTGAGGTAGCCGCCCACGTGGTGGGTGACCAGCTCCTTCACGTATTCGGGGCTTTGTACCGCCAGGTCGTAGCGCAGGCCGGAGCTGATGAGGATTTTCTTCACGCCCTTCAAGGCCCGCGCGCGGCGGTACATCTTGATCAGCGGATTGTGGTTGGTGTTGAGGTTGGGGCAGATGCCCGGGTACACGCAGGAAGGCTTGCGGCAAGCGGCCTCGATCTCGGGCGATTTGCAGCCTATGCGGTACATATTGGCGGTGGGCCCGCCCAGATCGGAAATCGCGCCGGTAAAGCCTTTGACGTTGTCGCGGATCGCCTCGATCTCGCGGATCACCGAGTCTTCGGAGCGGCTCTGGATGATGCGGCCTTCGTGCTCGGTGATGGAGCAGAAGGTGCAGCCACCGAAGCAGCCGCGCATGATGTTGACCGAAAAGCGGATCATCTCCCACGCGGGGATCTTGGTCGCGCCGTCGTGGCTGCCGTTTTCATCGGCATAACGCGGGTGCGGCGAGCGGGCATAAGGCAGGTCGAACACATAGTCCATCTCGGCCGTGGTCAGCGGGATGGGCGGCGGCGTGATCCAGACGTCGCGCGCGGTCGCGCCTTCGCCGTGGGCCTGCACCAGCGCGCGGGCATTGCCGGGGTTGGTTTCCAGGTGCAGCACGCGGTTGGCGTGGGCATACAGCACCGGGTCGCTCTTGACCTGCTCGTAGGAAGGCAGGCGTATCACCGAACGGTCGCGCGGCGGGACCTTGATCTTGCCCTGCGCGGTTTGCACAGTGGAGGGCAAATTGGGATTGGCCACAAAAGTCAGCGGCTTGATGGCTGGGTTGGCTTTGGCTTCAGCCTTGGCCGCCACTTCGGCCGCCTCATCTTCCCGCGCGCAACTCGCGCCCTGCTCCCGCGCCTGGTCGGAAACCATGAGGTAGGGATTGACATGCGCCTCGACCCTGCCCGGCGTGTCGACGCTGGTCGAATCAATTTCGAACCAGCCCTGGGCGCTTTCGTCGCCGCTGCGGCGTATGAAGGCCGTGCCGCGCACGTCGGTGATGCTGGCCACAGGCTCGCGGGCGGCCAGGCGATGGGCGATTTCCACAATCGCGCGTTCGGCATTGCCGTACAGCAGCAAGTCACACTTCGAATCGACCACCACGCTGCGGCGCACTTTGTCGGACCAGTAGTCGTAATGCGCGATGCGGCGCAGCGAGCCTTCGATGCCTCCCAGGATGATGGGCACGTCCTTGTAGGCCTCGCGGCAGCGCTGCGAATACACCAGGGCCGCGCGGTCGGGGCGCTTGCCGCCCAAGTCGCCGGGGGTGTAGGCATCGTCGCTGCGGATTTTGTGGTCCGCCGTGTAGCGGTTGATCATCGAATCCATGTTGCCGGCGGTCACGCCGAAAAACAGGTTGGGCTTGCCCAGCACACGGAAGGGATCGGCGCTGTGCCATTCGGGCTGCGCGATGATGCCGACGCGAAAGCCCTGCGCTTCCAGCATGCGGCCGATGACGGCCATGCCGAAGCTGGGGTGGTCCACATAGGCGTCGCCCGTGACGATGATGATGTCGCAGCTGTCCCAGCCGAGCGCGTCCATCTCGGCCCGGCTGGTGGGCAGAAATTTGGCCGTGCCGAAGCGGGCCGCCCAGTACTTGCGGTAGCTGGTCAGCGGCTTGGCGGCGCGCGTGAAGAAGGAGACGTCGACGGGGGCGTTCATGGGGGCTTTGGGTAACCCTCTATTCTAAGGTTTACCATGGGTTTTGCCCCTTTTTGGGCATTTAAGCCCTACAAAGCCCTTGCCGTAGCGGCCCGGTGTGGTTTATCGGGGTGACAGTCGCTCAATAACGCCCGATTTACCCATGCACCTGCCGGCTATCGGCCGGCGCTTCGTCCCGCTCGTTCAGGCCGTAATCGCGCAGCACATGGGCCACGCGCAGGCGGTAATTCTCGAACACGCCGCCACGGCCCCGGCTTTGCGCCTGGCGATGGGATTCCAGCTTGCGCCACTCCAGCACGGCCGCCTCGTCGCGAAAGAAGGACAGCGACAGCAGCTTGCCCGGCGTGCTCAGGCTTTCAAAACGCTCAATCGAGATAAAGCCGTCGATTTTTTCGAGCTGCGGCCTGAGCGCGGCGGCTATGTCGAGGTAGGTCTGCTTCTGGCCCTCAGCGGGCTGCACTTCAAAAATAATCGCGATCATGGGAGGCCTTTGTGGGTGGCGTGAACGTCTGTGATGGTGGCATCAGCCCGTGAAATGCGGAATGCGGGCATTCATGGAGGGCCTGTATTGCCAGGTGAAGGAGGCGGCGTCTTTCAGCCGGCCCGACACCAGCAAGGTGCGGACAGCCGCCGCTGCGACGGCGCAGGCCAGCGCCTGGCCCGGGCACTGGTGAGGTCCACTGCCAAAGCCGGGTACGTCGCGGTCCTCGCGCTCCAGCAGGAATTCGTCGGGTCGGGGATTGCATGCCGGGTCGCGGCCCGCGGCGACCAGCAGCACCAGCACCACGTCGCCGGGCTGCAGCGAAATGCCAGCGACCTCGGTAGCCTCGGCCACAAAGCGCCGCGTATTGTGGATGGACGGGTCGTAGCGGCTCACCTCCTGGACCATCTGCAGCAGCCTGGCGGGTTCGCGGCCCATGGCCTGCAGCAGGCCGGGTTGCATGGCCAAGGCCACGATGCTGTTGCCGGCCAGGCCGGCCGTGGCCTCATAGGTTTGCGACAGCAGGCCAATGGCGTTGCACAGCAGCGCCCGCGCATCATGCCAGCCAACTTGGGCCGCCTCCTGCTGCAAGCGCGCCAGAGCGCTGCCGGGCCGGGCGGCCGACGCTTTCACCAGTTCTGAAAAACGCTCGAGCAAGGCCGAGGCGGCATCACCGGCCGCTTCAAGCTGGGCCGGCGTGCTGAGCGGCGACAGGCAGGCCACAAAATCGGCCATCCAGCGCGCCACTTGGGGCAACTCCTCCTCGCCAAAGCCCAGCAGGCCGGCCACCGCCATCACGGGCAGATCAAAGGCCCATTGCGACAAGGCCGCACCGCGCAGATCACCCTCCCCCGCGAGCCGCAAAGCCAGCGCCTGGGCCCTGGCCTGCACCGCGTCCAGGTCCGCCGCCGCCAGAAAGCGCTGCAGGGCCAGCTTGGGCGCATCGTGCCGCAGGCCTTCGTTCATGCGCACCAGGTAGCCAAAGACTTCACCGGCCGCTGAGCCGACGATCGCGGCGGGCACGGGTTCCGCAAGGGGGCGTACGCGGCAGGCGGGATTGCCGAGCACTTCCTTGACAGCGGCCGAACTGCTGGCAATCCAGAGCTTGCGCGGCGCGTCAAACACCAGCGCGGGGCCGGCGACCAGCGCCGCGTAAAAGGGATAGGGGTTGCGATGCGCGGAGGCCACGAGGATGTTGTCAGGCTTCGAATCGGGGTTCATGACAGGCATTTTTGCCCGAAACCCCAGCCCGACACTTCGTTCCCGGGCGAACCATCAGCGCGCCGGCAGCACCTGCCCCCGGCATTCGCCAAATCCTATGCGTTTAAAGCCCTCGCGTTCGCAGCCGGCGCGAAGAATGATCGCATCGCCGTCTTCGAGGAAGGTGCGCGTCTCGCCGTTCGACAGCGTCAAGGCCTGTTTGCCGCCGGCACTGAGTTCCAGCAGCGAGCCGCCCTGCTCCGGCTGCGGGCCCGACAGCGTACCCGAACCCAGCAAATCGCCGGGTTGCAGGTTGCAGCCGTTGACGGTGTGGTGCGTGAGCATTTGCGCGACCGTCCAATAGGCGTCGCGGTAGTTGGACTGCGACAGCCGCTCGGGGCGCAGGCCCGCATCTCGCATGGCTTGCGTGTGCAGCCAGACCTCGAGTTGTATGTCCAGGCCGCCACTCTGCCGGTTGCCGGGCGAATCAAGGTAAGGCAGGGGCTGCGGGTCGCCCTCGGGCCGCGTGAAAGCCGCGCGGAACGGCGCGAGCGCCTCCATGGTGACGATCCACGGCGAAATCGTGCTCGCGAAATTCTTGGAAAGGAAGGGGCCCAGCGGCTGGTATTCCCAGGCCTGCACGTCGCGGGCCGACCAGTCATTGAGCAACACCAAACCGAAGGCATGGGCCTCGGCCTGCTCCATCGGCACCGGCTCGCCCAGGGCATTGCCCTGCCCCACAAATACGCCCAGTTCAAGTTCGTAGTCCAGCCGATGGCTGGGCCGCAAGAGCGGAACCTCTTCGTTCGGGCCCTTGGTCTGCCCCAATGGCCTGCGGAACTGCTGGCCGCTCACCCCAATGGACGAGGCGCGGCCGTGGTAGCCGATAGGCACCCATTTGTAATTGGGCAGCAGCGGCGCGTCGGGCCGGAACAGCTTGCCGACGGTGGTCGCGTGGTGGATGCCGGTGTAGAAATCGGTGTAGTCGCCGATGCGGCAAGGCAGGTGCAGCGTGACCGCGTTCTGATGCTGCAGCAAACCGGTCCACTCCCCCTGCTTTGCGCTGCCTTCTGCCAGGCCTTGTGAGATCGCGCCGCGCAATGCGCTCATGGCCTTGGGGCTTTGCGCCATCAGCGCATTCATATCGCTGGTGTCTATCAAGCCGGCCGCGCGCAGGTCCAGCACCTGGTCGCCAATGGCAATGCCTATGCGTCGCTCGCCTTGCGGCGTGAGGCTGTAGGTGCCCAAAGGCAGGTTCTGGATGGGAAAGTCCGTACCTGCCTGGTTGGCCGATGCCACCCAGCTGCGCAGTTGAGGGTCGTGGGTGGCGTTCAGTGTTGTAGTCATCGTTGTCTTGAAAAGATGAGGCTGGCATCAGCCCTTGAACTGGTCCTTGAGCCCGGACCAGCAACCGGCGTAGGCGGCGTCCAGCGCACCGCCCTGCATGGCATAGGCCGTGGGGACAAAGCGGTAGCGGCTTTCAAACATGAAGGCCAGGGTATTGTCCAGCTTGTGCGGCTTGAGGTCGGCCGCGCTGGCTTTTTCAAAGGCCTCGGTGTCGGGGCCGTGCGGCACCATGCAGTTGTGCAGCGAGGCGCCACCGGGCTTGAAGCCCTCGGGCTTGGCATCGTACTGGCCGTAGACCAGGCCCATGAATTCGCTCATGAGGTTGCGGTGGTACCAGGGCGGGCGGAAAGTGTTCTCGGCCACCAGCCAGCGCGGCGGGAAGATCACAAAATCGCAGTTCGCCGTGCCCGGCGTGTCCGAGGGCGAAGTCAGCACGGTAAAGATGGACGGGTCCGGATGGTCGTAGCTGATGGAGCCTATCGTCATGAAGTTGGCCGTGTCGTATTTGCAGGGCACCAGGTTGCCGTGCCAGGCCACCACATTGAAGGGGCTGCCCGCTTGCCGGGCCGACCATAAACGCCCGCCGAACTTCTTGATGATTTCATAAGCGTTCCCCGAGGCACCGTCCTGCTCGAAGGCAGCCACGGGCGCGAGGAAATCGCGCGCATTGGCCAGGCCGTTGGAGCCTATAGGCCCCAACTCGGGCAGGCGAAAGTGCGCGCCGTAGTTCTCGCAGATGTAGCCGCGCGAGGCGCCGTCAGGCAAGGCCACGCTGAAAGCCATGCCGCGCGGCAGCACGGCGACCTCACCGGGTTTCACCTCAAGAATGCCCAGCTCGGTCCTCAGCACCAGCCGGCCCTGCTGCGGCACCAGCAGCATTTCACCGTCGGCATTGACCAGCGCGCGTCCAGCCATGGAACGGTTGGCCGCATAGATGTGAGCGGCCATGCCGGTCTGGGCCTCGGCATCGCCGTTGGCGGCCACCGTGCGCAGGCCGTCCACAAAATCCAGCGGCTCCGGAGGAATCGCGAATGGATTCCAGCGCAGCGGGTCGGGCGGCACAGCCACGCCGCCGGCAGCGCCGGTGGTCCACAGCGGCTGCGCATAGGGTTGGTAGCCGCCGGCCACCACCGACGGCTGGCGGCGGTACAGCCAGGTACGGCGGTTCTCGGCACGCGGCGCGGTAAAGGCGGTGCCCGAGAGCAGCTCGGCGTACAGATCGTAGGGCGCACGCTGCGGGCTGTTGCGGCCTTCCGGCAAGGCGCCGGCCACGGCTTCGCTGGCGAACTCATTGCCGAAGCCGGACTGGTAGTGCAAAGAGGTGGTGGAAGTGGTGGTGGTATTCATTGAAGTTGCTCCCAGATTTAGTGCTGAACTCATTCTTCATCGCCCTCTTCGGCCGCGCCGCCATCGGCCCTGGCTTTGGCGATCAGGCGGTCAAAAAAATCGCTGAGCTGCTCGCGTTCGGCCGCGCTCAGCACGCCAAAAATATCCTGGTTGCGCCGGCCCACCACCTGCATGGCGCGCTGCCAGGCGGCCTTGCCCCTGGGTGTCATGGTCAACACCACGCCGCGGCCGTCGGTCGGGCTGGCGGCCTTGATGACCAGGCCCTGCTCTACCAGAGACTGCGCGGCCCGGCTGGCCTGGCCCTTGTTGAGGTTGGCTTTTTGGGCGAGGTCGTTGACCGACAGCGGCGCGAAAGTGCCGACCGCCGTGAGGCAGCGCCCGTCGCTCATCGACAAACCGGCCTCGGCGAGGTAGGCGCGCTGGCTCTCCTGGTCGGTCAGCTTGTGCAGCAGGTGCAGGCGATAAGTCAGGGTTCTGTCGAGTTTGATCATGCGGGCCACCGGCCTTGATTTATGGTTGCGCCCGCAACTATAAACCTATCCGGTTGCGCGCGCAACCAATTATCAAACCTGGCCGGAAGGCCCCCGGGTGGGCGCGGCCAAGTACGCCTAGTTGCGCACCACCGTCATCTGGCCGCGCACTTCCCCGCCGGGATAGGCGGCGGTGTGGATATTGGCGTACCAGCGGCCCGCCAGCAGGTCGGCGGCCTGGGCCGCCGTCAGAGTGGCGCTGCCATCCATGGGGCTGCGAATCGGGTTCGCCCACGGCAGGGCCACGCCGGCATTCGCGCCGATGGCGGCGGGGCCGTGGAAATGCCCTGCCGTCGCCGGGCCGGTCAGGCCGGTGTAGTTGACTTTCCAGCGGAGCAGGTTGGTGCTCTTGTCGAACACCGCATCGACGGAGCCGCTGCCGGTGCTGGCATTGGCCGGCACTTCGTTGGCGCCGCGCAGCTGGGTGGTCATGGCCACCAGGTTGGACTGGCGGTCCATCATGCTGCAGCCCGCGAGGGCGGCCGCGGCGACGGCCACGGCGGCGAGGGACAAACGGACGGCGGTGCGGCGAATGGGCATGATCGGCTCCTTGAAACAGCTGCCGATTGTGCGTGGCGCGCCGAGCGGCTGCCCGTAGGACAAACCCCATGCGAACAGTCGGCTTTGGACGACGCCCCGACTCCGCGCGGCCATCTTCCTGGCGTCCCATCCGCCTGTCGAAAAGAGGCATAAAAGCCGCCGTCCTACGAAAGGGCTCTTGGGAGGCCGACACCGCCCTGGCCGTGCGCGGCCCAGACTGGTTTTTCTCTCCGCTTACCAAGAAACCCCCATGGCATCTCGCGTTCTCTGGAAAGGCGCCATCACCTTCGGCCTGGTCCACATTCCCGTCGCGCTCCATTCGGCCACCTCGGCCAGCGGCGTCGACTTCGACTGGCTGGACAAGCGCAGCATGGACCCGGTGGGCTACAAGCGCATCAACAAGCGCACCGGCAAGGAAATCAGCAAGGAAAACATCGTCAAGGGTGTGGAGTACGAGGACGGCCAGTACGTGGTGCTGTCCGACGAGGAAATCGCCGCGGCCTACCCCAAGACCACACAGACCATCGAGATCGAGAGCTTTGTGCCCAACGCGGAGATTCCCTTCGTCTACCTCGAGCGGCCTTATTACGTCGCGCCAATCAACAGGGGGCAAAAGGTCTTTGCCCTGCTGCGCGACACGCTGCTGAAGACGCAGCGCGTGGGCATCGCCCGCGTCGTCATCCAGACCAAGCAGCACCTGGCGGTGCTGGTGCCCTCGGGGCCGGCGCTGATCCTGAATCTGTTGCGCTGGGGTGCCGACATCCGTCCTCTCGAAGACCTCAACCTGCCCCCTGTGGGCGCCAAGGCCGCTGGGCTTTCCGACAAGGAACTGGCCATGGCCAAGCAACTGGTGGATGACATGACCGGCAAATGGGACCCGGAACAGTTCACCGATTCCTTCAAGGACGACATCATGGCCCTGGTCAAGCGCAAGGCCAAGGAAGGCAAGCTTGAGAGCGTGGAGCAGCCTGAGGAATCCGATGAAGCCGAAACCCGCTCAGGCGCCAAGATCATTGACCTGACCGAGTTGCTGCAGCGCAGCCTGCGCAAGGGCGGCGGCGAGGCGCCCAAGGCCAAGCCCGCATCCAAGCCCAAAGCCGCCGCCAAGGCACCCGCGCGCAAAAAATCCGCGGCCAAAACCCGGGCGCATGCGCCCGCCAGACGGCGCGCCGCCTGAGCCGCAGGCACAGTGCACGCGCCATGGATGCCCGCGACTCCCTCAAGCACTACCGCGCCAAGCGCGATTTTTCCCGTACGCCCGAGCCCGAGGAAGGCGGCACCCGTTCTGACAAATCCCTGAGCTTTGTCATCCAGAAGCACGACGCGCGCGCCCTGCATTACGACTTCCGCCTGGAGCTGCAAGGCACGCTCAAAAGCTGGGCCGTACCCAAGGGCCCCAGCCTGGACCCGGCCGTCAAGCGCATGGGCATGCGCGTGGAAGACCACCCCATTTCCTATGCCGGTTTTGAAGGCAGCATTCCCGCCAAACAATATGGTGCCGGCGATGTGATCGTCTGGGACCGCGGCCTGTGGAAACCGCACGGCGACCCCGTCAAAGGCCTGCGTGCCGGCAAGCTCAAGTTCGAACTGCACGGCGAAAAACTCAAGGGCGGCTGGACCCTGGTGCGCATGCACGGCCGGGGCGATGAAAGCCGCGAGCCCTGGCTGCTGATCAAGGAACATGACGAGCATGCCAGGCCGGAAAAAGAATACAGCGTGGTCCAGGCCCTGCCCAACAGCGTGCTTTCGGGCAATCCCCTGCCCCGTGATGCCGCGGGAAAGCCGGCCAAGCCTGCGCGCAAGGCCGCTGCGCCTGCCGCGGCAAGAAAGAAGCCTTCCGCCGCATCGGCCAAAAAATCCGCCGCGCAAGCCGATGCCGGCATTCCCGAAGGCGTTGTCGAGGCCAGGCTGCCCGACATGCTGTCACCGCAACTGGCCACGCTGGTGGCAGCCCCGCCGGCCGACCCGCAGGGCTGGGCCTATGAAATCAAGTACGACGGCTACCGCCTGCTGGCCCGCATCGAAGGGGACTCGGTGCGCCTGATCACGCGCAACGGCAACGACTGGACCCACAAGCTGCCCAGGCTGGCCGGTGCCGTGGCTGCACTGGAGATTCCTTCAGGCTGGGTCGACGGCGAAATCGTGGTGATGAACGAGCGCGGCGTGCCGGACTTCGGCGCGCTGCAAAACGCCTTCGACCACGCGAGCACGGCCCGCATCGTGTACTACGTGTTCGACCTGCCCTACTTCGACGGGCTGGACCTGCGCCAGCTGCCGCTGTCGCAGCGCCGCGAGTTGCTGTGCGCGCTGGTTACCCGCCACCCGCAGGAGAGCATCCGCTTCAGCGATGCCTTCGAGGAAACCCCGCAGGACCTGCTCGAATCGGCGCGGCAGGTCGGACTCGAGGGCGTGATCGGCAAGCGCATGGACTCCGCCTATGTGTCGCGCCGCTCACCGGACTGGATCAAGCTCAAGACCCAGCTGCGCCAGGAGTTCGTCATAGGCGGCTACACGCCGCCCAAAGGCTCGCGCACCGGCCTGGGCGCGCTGATGCTGGGCGTGCACGACGACAACGGCGCGCTGAAATACGCCGGCAACGTCGGCACCGGCTTTAACGACAAGGTGCTCAGGGACCTCACGGCCAAGCTGAAAAAAATCCACTCCGACCAAAACCCCTTCGCGGAAAAACTGCCCGCCGGCGTGAAAGGGCAATTCGTCAAGCCGCAGTTGCTGGCTGAAATCGCCTTCGGCGAATGGACCCACGGCGGCCACATACGCCACTCGGTATTCCAGGGCCTGCGCACCGACAAGCCGGCCAGCCACATCGTCCGTGAAAAGCCCGCCGCCCTGCAAAGCGGCAAGAAAGGTGCCGCCGTGAACCCCGCCAGAAAAACCGGATCTTCCGCCGAAAAGCCCAGCGCCAGGGGCAGCCTGAAAGCGCAGGCAAAGGCGCCCGCAAAGCCGGCCCCGGCCGCGCTCAAGTCCTTGCGCGTCACCCATGCCAACAGGGTGATAGACAGCAGCACCGGCTTTACCAAACAGAACGTGGTCGAGCACTACGCGCAGGTCGCGGCGCTGATGCTGCCGCATCTCAAAGCGCGCCCCACCTCGCTGGTTCGCGCGCCCTCGGGTATAGGCGGCGAGCTGTTCTTCCAGAAGCATGCCGAAGCCGGCGCCATCCCCGGCATCAAGCTGCTGGACCCATCGCTGGACCCCGGCCACGATCCGCTGCTGGAGGTGCCCACCGCCGCCGCCCTGCTGTCCGCCACGCAGCTCAACGTGATCGAGTTCCATACCTGGAATGCCACCACGCGCGCCATCCACAAGCCCGACCGCATGACCTTTGACCTGGACCCGGGCGAAGGCGTAGCCTGGCCGCAGATGCAGGAGGCCGCGCAATTGGTGCACGCATTCCTTGACGAGCTGAAGCTGGCCAGCTTCCTGAAGACCAGCGGCGGCAAGGGGCTGCATGTGGTGGTGCCGCTCAAGCGGCAATACGATTTCGATACGGTGAAGGATTTTTCGCATGCGCTGGTGATGCACCTGGCCGCCGTGATCCCCCAGCGCTTCGCCGCCAAGAGCGGCCCCAGGAACCGGGTGGGAAAAATCTTTCCGGACTACCTGCGCAACGGCTTCGGTGCGACCACGGTGTGCGCCTGGTCGCTGCGCGCGCGGCCCGGCATGGGCGTGTCGGTGCCGGTGGCCTGGGACGAGCTCGAATCGCTGACCGGCGGAGCTCACTGGACGGCGCAAACCCTGGGCGGCCGGCTGTCCACCGGCAACAAGCCCTGGGACGCTTATGAGGAGTCGCGCAACAGCCTGGGCGCCGCGATGAAGCAGGTCGGGTTCAAACCCCCGGCGAAGGCCGCGTAAGCGCTTCACATGTCATCCCCCTCCTACAGCGGCTGGGCCCGCGGCCCGACACGACAGCCCCGGAGCTTGCCCTTAAATGAATCTTGTGGCGGGCCTTCTTGCTCTCTGACTTTTTTCCGTCTTCACCGGCCGCCCATTTCGCATTCATCATCCAACCCTCAAGGAGAACCGGTATGCCTTCGAACCAGAACGACCAGAAAAGCAACAACCCCCAAGCCCAGGACAAACAGCAGCAGCAAAGCGGCCAGCGTAACCAGCCTGGCCAGCAGGACCGGCAGAACGTCAACCAGTCCAGCGATGCGCAACTGAACCAGGGCCAGGGCAACCAGCGCCAGGGCCAGCAAGGGCAGCACGGCAGCGCCCAGGACCAGCAGGGCAAGCAGCAAAAGCAGTCCGGCAACCAGACGGAGCGTGACGAAAACATGCAGCCCGAGGACAAGGGCAGCCGCCAATCGGGCCGCAGCAACACCTGATCGCTGGCCAGCGACTCAGGACGACAAGTGGAGGCCATGCGCCTCCACTTTTTTTCGTGCTGCAGTGGGCAGCCCCTGCAGCAGTGCGGCGAGAAAGTGAAAAAAGCAAGAAGACAGTGAGCTCAGCGAGCTTTGCGAGGCAACCATGATGCAACCCGACGAAATGGATTTGACGCTCTACCTGCAGACCGAAGGCCGCCGGCTGGCGGCGGAGCTGGCCAGGGAGCGGGCCGCCACGGCTACGGCGCAGCCACCCTCCCCCCGGCAGCCACGCGCGGCCGCGCAAGCCGTCGGCCAGCACCCGCGTCCCGCGCGCAGCCTCAGCGAAGCCCTGCAGCGCATGGGCGTTGCCGCCCCGCATACGCGCCGCCTGTAGGTGGCCGCCGCGACTTGCCCCGCGGCGCTGGCCTTGCGCGTGCCTGCGCCCTATCATTTCAGGCAGCGCAACAGCTACGCGTATGGAGACAACACCATGAAGCCTCTTTTGCCTTTCACATTGGCCGGCTTGCTGCTTTTGTCCGCTTGCCCAGACACCAAGTCCCCCAAGGCCCCTCCCAAAGTGCCTGAACCCAAAGCCGCGATCGCCTCGCCACAAGCCCTGCCGGCCGCTCAAACAACAAATCTGCGCGCATGAAGGCTTTGCGGCATCCTTCACCCGCCAGGGGCCGGGCCGTGTCGAGCATCGTCGCCGGCATCGTGTTGGCCGGCTGTGCCGGCCTCAGGGGCACAGACCCCGCCGCACAGCGCGTCACCGTCGAAGGCCGGTCCTACCTGATCAGCGCGCTCACCGCCGGCACCTGGACAGCCACTTCACCGGGCGCCAGTCCCATCGCCACTGCGCCATCAGCGCGCGCCGCCCTGTTGCAGGCGATTGAGCAGCACTCGGGCTGCAAGGTCACGGACGCCGACTATTCGCGCGGCGGCATGCAGCTCGATGCACAGGTGGATTGCGCGAGCCGCCTGAAAAACTAACCCAGCCGGCCGGACAAAAAAAGGGCGGCCTGCGCCGCCCCCGGTTTGCCGAACCTCGAGTGTCGGCAAGAAATCAATCCAGCATCGTTTCTGAAGCCAGGGCCTTATTTCGAAGCCTTCAAGGCATCACGCAAGGCTTTGACCTGGTCATGGTTGCGCTGCGCGCCCTGGGCCTGGCGCTCCACCACGTTCCTGATGGACTGCGGCAGGTTCTGCTTCAGCGCCTTGCGGTAACGGGCCACCGCGGCATCCTCGCCGCGTTCGCATTCGTTGAGCATGGCCTGATCGCTGTAGGCGCTCAGCGTCGCGCGCACGGAAACCCAGCCGCGATGCAATGCGCCGCTGACGGAACCGCCGTCATCGGGCTTGCCGCCCAGCTGGCGTATCAGGGTCTGTAGTTCCAGGCCCGCGGCGCGGCATTCGCCCGAATGGCGGTGCATCAGGATCTTGAGGTCCTCCGAGCGTGTGTGCTCGGCGCATTCGCGGAAACCGTATTCACCGTCACGGCAGGACTCCAGCAAATCGTTGAGCGTGTCGATGATCTCCTCGTCATCCGCCACGCCGACGGTCTCGGCATTGCTGATGGTGCCCAGGCGCGCATGGGCGCGGTCCCAGGCGGCGCGGCTGGCATTCCTGGCTTGCGGCCAGGTCAGGGTGGAGCGCTCCCTTTGCGTCTCCCAGCGTGCCGCAAGCCCGCTCTCGGCCTCGTCGAAGGAGCTCGTGTATTCGCGCCGGCCCTGCAACCCAAGCCGGTACGCAGGTGCATAGTCGTCAAAAGGACGGCCGCTTTCGTAATAGGGCTCACGCGTGTGGTTATCGCGCCAGTACGCCTCTTCGGCCGTCGGGTCCAGGGCCTCGGCTGCTTCTTTGCCGCCCATGCCGCCGGCAATCGCGCCGGCCACACCGCCGACAACAGCACCGGCCGGGCCGGCCACCACACCGGCGGCCGCGCCACCGGCAACGCCGCCCATGGCCGCGCCTATGCCGGTGCCGACCGGGTGCGCGCCGGGCTCCTTGCTGATCGGGTCAAGATTGGGATCGTGTTCCTTGGCCATGTGCATCTCCTTTGTGTTGAACGCAGCTTTGAAAGACATCCGGGCCGTCACTCGGTCCGGACACTGGAAACCATGGTCTCGCGCACCAAAGGGTGCGGCGGTCAGGCAAGCACAAACAGGGATGTAGGAGAGCACCGCGCACCCGGCCTTAGGTGGCTAGGCGTCGAGCTCCGGATAACGGCGAAAGATGCCGTCCTCATTGAAGGGAATGCGCCGCTCGCTCGCCAGGTAGGCGGCCACGCGCCTGTGCTGCGCGACGCGGTCATGCAGGTCCATCACATGCGGCGCCTTCTTCAGCGCGCGGTGCGCGGCCTTGGGAAAGGCATACAGCAGCCCCTCCACAAGCTGGAACAGCGAGAGATCGGCGTAACTCAGGCGCCCGCCCACCAGGTGCGCGCTGCCGCGCGGGTTGCGCGCCAGCACGGCTTCAAACCACGCCAGGAACTTCTTCACGCGCGCCGTCCTGAACTCCCTGGCGCGCCTGAGCGCTTCCTTTTTCTGGTCTTCGTAATAAAGGCCCGTACCCACCGGGTGATGCGTGTCGTGCGCTTCGGCCACCACATCGGCAATCGTGAGCTGGATCTGGTGCGTCCACAGCCTTGCTGCTTCGCTTTTGCCGACCAGGCCCAGGCGCGGGCCCAGGTAAAGCAGTATGGCGGCCGACTGGCCGACGATGGTCTTGCCGTCCACCAGGAAAGGCGGTGCGAAGGGCGGGGTCCGCACCTCCTCGCTTTCCATGAAGGGCATCATCGCGGGGATGCCCTGGCCCTCGCCTTCGCAGCCGCGCGCCACGTCCACATAGTCGGCACCCGCAGCCTCCAGCGCGAGCCGGACAAATTCGCCGCGGCCCTGGATGGTGGGCCAATAATGAAGTTCGTAAGGCATGAATGAAAACTCCTGTGGGGGTCGTTTCATTCTGCGTGAAGCCAGGGCCTGAATCCACGGCAAACGGCGACGCGTCCGCTTGTCCTACGAAGATTTCGCCCTACTCCGACAAGGCGTCGTTTTGAGCGGTCGACAGGCCTTAGGCGCCGGCAGCGATCTGCCGCAGCGCCTGCTCGAACACCTCGGTGGGCTGCCCGCCGGAAATCAGGTGGCGGTCATTGATGATGATGGCCGGCACCGAATGGATGCCTTGCGTGAGGTAGAACTGCTCGCGTTCACGCACCTCGCGCGCATACTCGCCCGAAGCCAGCACTTCGCGAGCGCGCGCTTCATCCAGCCCTGCCTCGGCGGCCGCTTTTGCCAGCACGTCGTGGGAGGCAGGGCTTTTCCCGTCGGTGAAGTAGGCCTTGAACAGCAGTTCCTTCAAGGCCTTCTGCTTGTCCGCGCCTTCAAGCTCAGCCCAGTGCAACAAGCGATGCGCGTCAAAGGTGTTGTAGATGCGGCTGCGCCCGCCGCCGGGCTCGTCGGCCATGCTGAACTTGAAGCCGACCTGGGCGCCGCGCGCGCGGATGTTCTCGCGATTGGCCTGTGCCTGGGCGGGCGTGATGCCGTATTTCTCGGTGATGTGCTCGGTGATCTCCTGGCCTTCGGGCATCATCTTGGGGTTGAGCTCAAAGGGCTGGAAATGCAGCTCGGCCTGGATGTCGCCGCGCACGCGCTCCAGCGCCTGGTCCAGCGACTTCAGGCCGATGACGCACCAGGGGCAGGAGACGTCGGACACGAAATCGATCTTGAGTTGGGTGGTCATGGGAAGGCCTTGGGAAGTTGCTGTATTGGCTGGCTGTATTTGTTCTGCCAGCCCGATTTTGGACCGCTGCAAAGCAGCTTGCGGCCCGGCAGCGGATATTCAAGCCCTGCGCCGGGGTTAATCGGCCGGAACGCCGTCACACGGCGCTTTCTGTGGCAGCCGCTTTCAAGAAACTGTCACACAAGCTTCCTAAGATTCCGCCAGCGCAAGGGCCCCGCCCTGCGCCGCCGCGCGGGCACACCGCCGGCCGCCCCCTTCCCCACCTGAACCCTGGAAAACACAACAATGTCCGACCTGGCCACCCCGTCCCTTCCCTCACGCCGCACCGCCCTGAAGTTCCTGGCCACGGCACCCATGCTGCCGCTGGGGGCACTGGCCTCCAGCACGCTGCTGTCGGGTTGCGCCACCGGCAGCGGCCCCGCCGCGGCGGGCAACTACCTGTCTTCCAGCTTCACATCCATGGCCGCCCCTTCGTTGGCCGACACGGCCGCCATGGCCACCACCACCGTGGGCTCCAGCCTGCAGGTGCAACTCAAGGACAACAGCACGCAAAGCTACCGCCTGGCCTACCAGCCCTTCTTCGTCACCGGCGACATGGTGCCGGACGGCAAGGGCGGCACCATCCTGAGCGGCGGCTACGTCGACATCAACAACAAACCCATCATCGACCGCTCGGTGCCCGGCAAGGAGCGCCAGATGTTCTCCGACTCGCCCGACGGCACTTCGCTGCTGGGCCTGCCCAACGCCAATGTGCCCGGCGTCAAAGGCAAGGCGGTATTTGCCGTTGTCCAATTCGAATACACCACGCGCGACCAGGCCGGCGTTGACGCCTACGGCATCCTGCCCTCGCCCATCGCCGTACTCACGCTGGACCAGGACCCATCCACCGGCAAGCTCAGCCTCGTGAAGTACCACAACGTCGACATGTCCAAGGCACACGGCCTGTGGATCACCTGCGGCGCCAGCCTCTCGCCCTGGAACACCCACCTCTCCAGCGAGGAGTACGAGCCTGACGCGCCCTTCGCCGCCGAAAGCACGCAGTTCAGGAAGTTCAGCAAGAACGTCTACGGCGACGAGACCAAGGCCAACCCCTACCACTACGGCCACCTGCCTGAAGTCACCGTGCACCCCGACGGCACCGGCACGGTCAGGAAGCACTACAACATGGGCCGCATCTCGCACGAGCTGGTCCAGGTCATGCCCGACCAACGCACCGTGCTGATGGGCGACGACGCCACCAACAGCGGCCTCTTCGTCTTCGTGGCCGACCGCGAGAAAGACCTCTCGTCCGGCACGCTCTACGTCGGCAAGCTGGGCTCGGGCTTCTCCGTCGACCCAACCGCCGAAGGCGCGAAGATTTCCTGGATCAAGCTGGGCCACGCCACCAGCGCCGAGATCGAAAAAATGGCCGACACGCTCAAGCCGTCCGACATCATGACGGTGCACAAGACCGACCCGTCCGACGCCAGCTTCACCAAGGTGTTCTACAACGGCAACGCCAACTGGATCAAGGTCAAGCCCGGCATGGAAAAGGCCGCCGCCTTCCTGGAAACCCACCGCTACGCCTACCTCATGGGCGGCAGCATGGGCTTCTCGAAGATGGAAGGCACCACCGTCAACATCAAGGACAAGATCGCCTACTCGGCGCTGCAGAACATGCAGGACTCCATGGTCAAGACCGGCAAGGGCTGGAATGC
>Ga0102592_1001009_pt1 | contig 36221 bp, 38 predicted proteins | sample AraplaCol_mMF_r2_FD_76861 | JGI IMG/M metagenome (GOLD analysis project Ga0102592, IMG submission 76861) | Arabidopsis root microbial communities from North Carolina, USA - plate scrape MF_Col_mMF_r2 (SPADES assembly) (version 2) | ecosystem: Host-associated > Plants > Roots > Endosphere...
TCGGAAAGCGGATGCATGGGTGAAAATCTCGTTATGTCTGTTTTGCCCAGGCCAACATCGGCGCTTGACGTTCGGAGTTCAAGCCTTGGTTATGGTTAGCCTCGACAAGGGGTTTTGCGGGAGGGCGTCATCGCCGGGGACGAATCGGGGCAGTTGTTGAAGGCGACACGGACGGTGGCGGTGCGGCTGATGCTGGCCGGGCTGATCCTGCGCATCGCCTGGCTCGCCCTGGTGGGCGCGCTGACCCACCCGCTCCAGCTCGGCGAGGCGAGCCAGGCCGCCGCGGCGCTCGCACGCACCGGCACTCTCGCCGATGCCTTCGGTTCCGGCACGGGCCCGACCGCGCATCTGATGCCCGTGGTCGTGGTGATCGTCGGCGCGGTGCAACGCGCGTTCGGCGCGGATTCTGCGCTGGGCAACCTGCTGCTGAGCCTGTGGACGCTCGCCCAGCTCGCGGCGATCTGGCTGCTCGCCCGCGCCCTGTTCGCCGGCGCGGGCTGGAACCGTGCCGCGCTGATCGGCGGGCTGGCGCTGCTCTGTCTGGTTCCCGCCCATATTTCGCAGGAGGCTGCCGACTTCCGCGTTTGGGAAGGCGGGCTCGCCACGCTGCTCGCCCTTGCCAATCTCTGGCTGATCGTCACGCTCGACCGGCGTGCGACGATCGACTGGCAGCCGCTGCTGCTCGGCGCGGCGCTGTCGGCCGTCACCTTCTTCGTCAGCCCCACGACCGGGCTAGCGGTGGATGGCTGCTGGGCCTGGCTGGCGCTGCGCCGCCTGCCCTTCCGTGAGGTAGTCGCCTTCGCCGCCACCGCCGCGGCGGCGCTCGCCCTGGTCCTCGCCCCCTGGGTGCTCCGCAATGCGCAGGTGATGGGAAAGCCGATCCTGCTGCGCGACAATTTCGGACTGGAGACCGCGCTCGCCAATTATCCCGGCGCGCTCGACCCTGCTGATCCGCATGCGGAATCCCAGGCGCGGATGCGGGCGATCCACCCCTATCAGAACCCCGAGGCGCTCTCCCGGCTGCGCCAAGCGGGCGGCGAGGTTGCCTATGCGCAGGGGCTGGGCCGCGAGACCTGGGCATGGATCCGCGCGCATCCGCTCGACTTCGCCCGGCTGGCGCTGCGCCACTATCGCCAATTCTACTTTCCCGATCGCTGGCAGGGCGCACTGACCAACTGGCAAGCCTTCCCGACGCTCCGCATCGAGGCGATCCGTGCCATTGCCGCGCTCGGCCTGCTCGGCCTGCTGATCGGCCTCATCCAGCGGCGGCGCTATTACGGGCTGCTCGCGCTCTACATCGCGCTGGCCGGGCTGCCCTATGCGCTCGTCCTGCCGATCCCGCGCTATGCCTATGTCGTCTGGCCGCTGCTCGCCTTCCTGGCGGCACGGCTGCTGGCCGACGCCTTTGCTGCCTTGCGGGTGCGACAACGCCGCCGCATGATGGCGCAATGACGACGCACACGGTCCTGGTCACCGGCGGCTCCGGCTTCGTGGGCAGCCATGTCATCCTCCAGCTGCTGGCGGCAGGGCACGAGGTGCGCACCACCGTCCGCAGCCTCGCCCGCGAGCCCCAGGTGCGCGCGACGCTGGAGAAGGCAGGCGCCGACACCGGCCGGCTGCGCTTCGTCGCCGCCGATCTGGAAAAGGACGAAGGCTGGACGGAGGCGGTGGCCGGATGCGACTATGTCCAGCACGTCGCCTCCCCCTTCCCCCAGAGCCAGCCCGAGGACGAGCAGGAGCTGATCCGTCCGGCGGTGAACGGCACGCTGCGCGTCCTGCGCGCCGCGCGCGATGCCGGGGTGAAGCGCGTCGTCCTCACCTCCAGCTTCGCCGCGATCGGCTATGGCCATGGCCAGCGCCACAGCGACTATACCGAGGCCGACTGGACCGACGTGAATGGCCCGGCCGTGCAGCCCTACATGAAGTCCAAGACGCTGGCCGAGCGCGCCGCCTGGGACTTCGTCGCGGCCGAGGGCAAGGGCATGGAGCTGGCCGTGGTGAACCCCGTCGGCATCTTCGGCCCGGCGCTCAACGACGATCTCTCCACCTCGATCTGGCTGGTCAAGTCGATGATCGAGGGCCGGATGCCCGGCTTGCCCGACCTGTGGTTCGGTGTGGTCGATGTCCGCGACGTGGCGAGCCTGCAGATCGACGCGATGACAGATGCGAAGGCCGCCGGCGAGCGCTTCCTCGCCGTGGCCGGCAAGGCGATGTCGATCCCCGAGATGGCGGAGGTGCTGCGCACCGGCCTCGGACCCGCCGGCGCCCGGATCACTCGCCGGCGCGTGCCCAACTGGGTCGTGCGCATCATGGCGCTGTTCAACCCGATGGCGCGCGAGGCAGCGCCGCGGCTCGGTATCCGATCCAGTGCCAGTAACGCCAAGGCCCGCAAGCTGCTCGACTGGCAGCCGCGCAGCAACGAGGAGGCGATCCTTGCCACCGCGCACAGCCTGATCGATCTGGGACTGATCGAGACGCGCGGCTGAGCGCTTTCGCATCGACCTTTGCCCGGCCGCTCTCTACAGCGGGGAGAACTCCGCGCGGATGCGAACCTTGAGCAGCCAACCCACTCCCGAAGAACCCGTACGCCTCCTGCTGGTGGAGGATGACGAGCCGCTGCGCCGTCTGCTCTGCGAGCAGCTCGAGGAACTCGGCTACGAGGTCCAGTCGGTCGGTGACGGGCGCGCGGCGATCGCCGCGGTCGGCGGCGATCCGTTCGACGTCGTCATCCTCGACCGGATGCTTCCCTTTGTCGACGGCGTCGATGTGCTGCGCTGGCTGCGCGAGCAGGAAGTGATGACCCCGGTGATCCTGCTGACCGCGCTCGGCCGCTTGCCCGAGCGGGTCGAGGGGCTCGAGGCGGGTGCCGACGACTATGTCGTCAAGCCGTTCGAGATCGACGAGCTGCACGCCCGCATCCGCGCCCTGCTCCGCCGCCGCCAGGCAAACAGCGCCGACAGCGCCACAGTGAGCGCCGGCGACGTGACGGTGAGCGTCGCCCGCCACCGCGTCACCCGCGCCGGCCAGCCGGTCGAGATGCACAAGACCGAGATCCGGCTGCTCGCCGAACTGGTCCGAGATGCGGGCACCGTGCTCAGCCGCCCGCTGCTGCTCGAGCGCGTCTGGGGCTATGACTTCGTCCCCACCACCAACATCGTCGATGCCTATATCCGCCGCCTGCGCCAGCGGCTCGAGCTGCCCGGCCTGCCCGATCCGATCGTGACCGTGCGCGGGGTCGGCTACATGTTCCGCGTCTGAGCCATGGCGCCGCTGCGCTCGCTCCGGGCGATCGCATTCGCCTTCCTCACCGCCATCGCGCTGGCGACGGTGCTCACCTGCCTCGCCGTCTATCTGGCGCTGCTGGCCACGATCGATCGCCAGATCGACAAGAGGCTGCACGGCGAGGCCGCCGAGCTTCTCGCCGACGGTCCGGACCAGACCCTGCTCATGCAGCGGATCATGGAAGAGACGCGGCGGCGCGACAGTGGCGACATCGGCTTCCTGCTGACCGACCGCAACGGCAGGCGCCTGGCCGGCAACATCGCGCCTGCGCACGGCTTCCCCCCCGGCCTCTCGACGATCGACCACAGCGCCGGGATCCCCGGGCTCACCCGCGGCCGCGTGCTCGTGCACACGCTGCCCGAGGGCATGACGCTGGCGCTGGCGGCGGAAAGCGAGCCGATCGACGATCATGATTCACAGCGCCTGCTGATCCTCGCGCTCGGCTTCGGCGCGATCCTGCTGCTCGTCGGCCTCGGCATCTTCGCGCTCAGCCTGGCGATCCGCCGGAACATCGAGGCGGTGCGCGGCGCGGCGGAAGCGATCGTCGACGGAGACCTGCGCGCCCGCGTGCCGGTGGAACGCGCCGGCACCGCCTTCGGGCGCCAGGCCCAGGCCTTCAACCACATGCTCGACCGGATCGAGGCGCTGATGACCAGCCTCTCGCAGATCTCGAACGACGTCGCGCACGATCTGCGCACCCCCCTCGCCCGCCTGCACGGCCAGCTCTCCCGCCTGGCCGCCCAGCCCGCCGCCGATGCGCTGCGCCCGCAGGTCGAGGAAGCGCTGGCGCAGAGCGAGGAGATATTGGCGATGTTCGCCGCGATCCTGCGCATCACCGAAGTCGAGGGCGGCGATCGCCGGGCGATGTTCCGCCGGCTCGACCTGAGCGAAATTGCCCGGGACGCCGCCGAGGCGATCGAGGCACTGGCCGACGACAAGGCCCAAACGCTACGTCTCGGCCCCTGGGAGGCAGCCCCGATCGACGGCGACGAGCGGCTGCTCACCCAGCTGGTGGTCAATCTGGTCGAGAATGCGGTCAACCACACCCCCGCCGGCTCGATCATCACGGTCTCAGTGGCCCGCGACGGCGATGCCGCCGTGCTGACGGTGGCGGACAATGGTCCCGGTATCGCCCGGGAGGAGCAGGCGCGCGCACTGCGCCGTTTCGGCCGGCTCGAAGCGAGCCGCAACCGGCCCGGCCACGGGCTCGGGCTGCCTTTGGTCCAGGCAATCACCGCGCTGCATCGCGGGACGCTGGAACTGGCGGACAACGACCCGGGACTGGCGGTGCGTATCCGGCTGCCGCTGGCGAACTGACCGGGCCTTCCCCACCTTCTTTCCCCGGCGAAGGCCGGGGCCCAGACTAAGCGTGCGCGTCGCAGACGCGCCGAAGGCGCGGGACTTTCAAGGACTGGCCCCGGCCTTCGCTGGGGAAAAGCACGGACCTGCGATCGGCAGCAAAAAACGAAACGGCCCGGATGTCGCCATCCGGGCCGCTCGCATTTCCCTTCGAGCCGCGCGTCAGAACTTGACGCTGGCTTCCGCGCCGAACGTCCGCGGCGGATTGAAGTTGGCATAGTCACCCAGGATGCCGCCATAGGCGGTCGACACCAGCGCGCCATTGGCACCGTAGTTGGACACCGGCGACGAGTTCGCGTTCGACCGGCGGTAGATGTACGTGTTGTCGAGCAGGTTGCGCGCCCACAGCGACAGCGTCACCGAGCTCGTCTCGTTCATCTTGATGTCCGCCAGCGCGATGCGGCCGTTCACCACGAAGCTCGCATCGGTCTTGGTCGGCTCGAGCTGGAAGCTGTACTGGCTGCTCGCATAGTTCGCATCCAGGTGCAGGCGCACATTCGCGCCGCCCGCCAGGGTGAGCGGCAGCACATAGTCGATCGCGCCCGAAGCGGCGTTCTTCGGCGTGTAGACGATGTAGAGCTGCTGCGGCGCGCCGCCGGTGATCGGGTTCACCGCCGCCGGTGCCTTCCAATAGGTATAGGCATAGGAGGCCGACAGGGTCAGCGCAGAGGTCGGCTTCACCGTCAGATCGGCTTCGATGCCGCGGATCTTGGTATCGCCGGCATTCTGGGTCTGCTCGATATGGCTGCCCTGGGTCGGGCTGCCGCCGGCAGTATCGAACAGGTCGAAGTCGAACTGCGTGTTCTTGCGGTTCATGATGTAACCGGCAAGGTTCAGGCGGGCGTGGTGATCGAAGAAGTCCATCTTCGCACCGATTTCATACGACTTCACCGACTCCGGACCGAAGGCGTTGAACTGCTGCGAACGGTCGTTCGCACCACCGGCGCGGAAGCCGGTCGAGTATTTGGCGTAGAAGTGGATGTCCTGGCTCGCGTCGAACGCGATGTTGAGCATCGGATCGAAACGGCTGATGCTGTTCTCGAACTGGAACGGCACGAAGCCTGGCTGGAAGGTGCTGACGGGGGGCGTGCCTACGGAGACGTAGTTGTTGTTCACCACGAAGAGGCTGCCATGGCGCTTGTCCTTGGTGAAGCGGCCACCGGCGGTGAGGTGCAGGCCGGTGCCTTCCGGCGAGAAGGTCAGGTTGCCGAACGCCGAGTAGTTGTGATCCCACGCTTCGCTGGCGCGGGTGATGAACTGGCAGCTGTTGGCGAACTGCGGAACCGTGGTTCCCAGCAGGTTGTTGCACGAAGCCGCATAGGGCTGATAGCTCGAATTGTTGCCCGAGTTCACCGTGCCGACGAAGATCGGGCTGCGGATCGTGTAGGCCGTGCCGTCCGCGTTCCACTGGTTGGTCAGCGGGGTCGCGGCATATTCGCTGGCATGCTCGGTGTAGTAATAGGCGCCGACGACGAAATCGAACTGGTCGAAGCTGCCGACCGCCTGGAATTCCTGGCTGAACTGGTGCTGGTCGAGGAACGACAGGCTGTAGCGGCTGAAGAAGCCGTTGGTGCCGTTGGTGTTCGGCGCGAAGCTGCTGCGCTCCGGACCGCCCGAATTGTCCCACTGGTCGGTGCTGACACCGCGCCATGCTGTGATCGAGCGCAGCTCGATGTTCGGCGAGACCTTGTACTTCAGGTTCGAGGTGAAGCCGTGCGTGATATCGACGCTGGGCTGCTGCGGCACGCCGACATCGGCAACCGTCTGGCGGTCCGGATGCACGCCGACGATCGGCGCGCGCGGCGCGATGCAGATCGGGGTGGTGGCGCCGGTATTGATCGTGCCGCCGCAAGCGGTGGCCACGCCGGTCGTGCTCGGCAGGTACAGCTGGGTGCCGACGACGCCGGTCGCCGGGTTGGTATAGGTGCCGACGGTGTAGTGGTTCGGGTTGTAGTTGATCAGCTGGCTGTACTGCGGGGTGTTGTCGTCCTTGGCATAGTCATAGGAGAAGTCCGCGGTCAGGCCGTCGATCGGGGTCCAGCGCGCAGCGACGCGGCCGCCCTTGCGATCGTAATAGTTCCAGCCGGTCGAGCCCGCGAGCGGGTCCTTCACGGTCGGATCCTGGTGCTGGTACACGCCGTCGAACTTCAGCGCGATGTTCGCGAATGCCGGCAGGTCGAGATGCGCTTCGGCGCTGCGGCTGCCATAGTTGCCGACGCCGGCGGTCACGCGGCCGTCGAACACGCCGGTCGGCGCCTTGGTGACCAGCGACAGCGCGCCGCCTTCGGTGTTGCGGCCGAACAGCGTGCCCTGCGGACCCTTCAGCACTTCGATGCGCTCGATGTCGAACAGCGCGGCGTTGAGGCCCTGGGTCTTACCGAGCGCGACGCCGTCGATATAGACGCCCACGCCGGCATCGCGCGCCGTCTGGTTCTGGTCATAGGGAACGATGCCGCGGATGCCGATGGTCAGCGCCGACTGGCGCGCCTCGAAGGTCGCGACGCGCAGCGACGGCACCGAGCCGTCGGCGAGGTTGAACAGGCTCTGGACGTGGCGGTCCTGCAGGTTCTCGGTGTTCAGCACCGAGATCGAGATCGGGGTTTCCTGCAGGTTGGTCTCGCGCCGCTGTGCCGTGACGACGATCTCGGTCAGGCCGCCCTGGTCATTGTCGGAAGCCGGGGCAACGGTGGACGTCGCCGCCTGGTCCTGCGCCAGCGCGGGCGTCGCAGACAAAGCGAGCAGCGTCGTGCCCGCGAGCAGCGACAGACGGAAGCGGGAGAGATTTGGCATTTGGGGTATCCCTGAAGCTCAGGTTTATTCCTGATCGAGGCCGCCCCTACGCATTGTTGTTGGCACTATTGTTACGATCACAGTAGTCCTACAGTAATACCCTTTTCATTTTCGTTTCATCTAATAGTATTTAAAAGTAATCTTGCAGTTAACTTTGAAATACTACCGCCACAAAATTATAAATTCCTTTGACCCGAATTGACCCAAATTCGGAACGACTGGAACTGATGCAAACCCCCATCCGATGAAGCAAGCCTCATCGGATCGTTTTACGGCCGTCACCTTGGAAATGGATTATTTGAGCGGCCCGGGCTGGGCCAGATAGGCGAGCCGCCGCACCTCACGCCGCCCGCGCACCACCGTATCGAGGATCAGCCCGGTGAACAGGTTGAGGAAGGCGAGGATCATCAGCCCGGTCGCCAGGATCGCGGTCGGGAAGCGCGGGACCAGCCCGGTCTCGAACCAGGTTACTGCCAGCGGGATGCTCATCCCGATCGCCAGCAGGGCGAAGACCGCGGCGATCCAGCCGAAGAACAGCATCGGCCGCTCGATCCGGTAGAGCACCGCGATCGTCTTCAGGATTCGCCAGCCGTCGCGATAGGTGCTGAGTTTCGATTCGGAGCCCTCTGGCCGGGCGAAATAGCGGGTCTCCGCTTCCCCTACCGGCATCTTGAGCTCCAGCGCATGGACGCTGATCTCGGTCTCGATCTCGAAGCCGGCGGAGAGCACCGGGAAGCTCTTCACGAAGCGGCGCGAGAAGACGCGGTAGCCAGAGAAGATATCGGTGAAGCTGCGCCCGAACAGGCTGGCGAGGATGCCCGTCATCAGCCGGTTGCCGAGCACGTGCCCGCGGCGATAGGCCTCGGCCGCCTCGTGCACGCGGGTGCCGACGATCATGTCTAGCCCCTCCTCCGCCACACGCGCCACCATCGCCGGGGCGGAGGTCGCGTCATAGGTCGCGTCACCATCGGCCATCACATAGATGTCGGCATCGATGTCGGCGAACATCCGGCGGACGACATTGCCCTTGCCCTGCATCCGCTCGCTGCGGACCACGGCACCGGCCGCGCGGGCGACTTCGATCGTCCGGTCGCGGCTGTTGTTGTCATAGACATAGATGGTCGCGTCCGGCAGCGCGGCGCGGAAGGCGGCGATCGTCTGTGCGATCGCGGCTTCTTCATTGTAGCAGGGCAGGAGAACGGCGACTTTGGGCATGGTCATGCGCCAGCCATAAGGCCGAAACGGCTGCGTTTCGACAGCAATTTCGCTTGGCAGCCACCGGTACCCCGAGCATTCTCCCGCATTGGGGGAGAGCGAGAATGAAACTGCGCCGGCTCGGGCTGCTCACATGGGCGACGATCGCAATGGTGGTGCTCGATGCCGCGACCAGCCCGGCGTTGCTGGTCGCCTATCACTTGTCCCCCGATCTCTACGATCTGCACGCCTATACCGACTTCGGCGCGATGCGGTCCGACATGGCGATACTTCTCTGGACCTTCCTGACGATGCTCGTCTTCGGCTGGTGGATTCTGCGCGCCGGTAGCAACCTCGCCGCGCTCGGCTTCACCGAGCTGGAATATACGCCCCTCGCCCGGATCTGGTGGTTCTTCGTCCCCTTCGCCAACCTCGTCATCCCCTATCACGGCATGCGCGAGCTGTGGAATGCCAGCCACGGCAAGCTCGATCTTGGCGCAAACCCACCGCTGGTCCTGCTCTGGTGGAGCCTGTGGCTGTTCTCCAATTTCGGCTTGATCATCCTCGGTGTCTCCGCAGGGCCGTTCGAGCTGATGACGATCGTCTGGATCCAGTCCGTGACCAGCATCGCGCTCGCCGCGGCGGTCATCCCGATGCTGCTCGGCATCGCCCGCGCCCAGGCAGCGCAGCGCGGGCCCGGCCTCACCGACGTCTTCGCTTGACCCCAAAAGCAAAGGCCCCCGCTCCGACTGGAGCGAGGGCCTCTGAACTTCCCGAAGGAAGAAAGCCTTAGTCGGCCTTCTTCTTCGCCGGAGCCTTCTTGGCGGGCTTGGCTTCAGCCTCGCCCTCGGCATCGTCCGCCTTCTTGGCAGCGGCCTTCTTGGCGGCCGGCTTCTTGGCCGGCTCGGCCTCGGCTTCCGCCGCCGGCTCTTCAGCCTTGTCGGCCTTCTTCGCCTTGGCAGCCGGCTTCTTCTCGGCCTTGGCCTCGCCGTCCTCGGCCTTCTTCGACTTGCGCGGCTTGTGGTTGTCGTGATCGTGGGTGTGCGTGCCGGTGTCGAAACCGTCATCGCTCTCGATCGCGGCTTCCAGCTCGTCGCGGGTCACTTCGCGATCCGAGATCTCCGCCTTGTCGAACAGGAAGTCGACCACCTTGTCCTCGAACAGCGGCGCGCGCAGCTGGGCAGCGGCCATCGGCTCGTTGCGGACATACTGGTAGAAGCGCTCGCGGTCGTTCGGCGAATACTGCTGGGCCGCCTGGGCGATCAGCTGGTTCATCTCGTTCGAGCTGACCTCGACGCCATTGGCGGTGCCGATCTCCGAGAGGAGCAGGCCCAGGCGCACGCGGCGCTCGGCGATCTTCACATAGTCTTCGCGCTCGGCATCCAGCTCGGCCTTGGCAGCGGCCGGATCGGCCTCATGCTCGGCTTCGTGCTGGAGCTGGTGCCAGATCTGGTCGAACTCGGCCTCGACCATCGAGGGCGGAACCTCGAAGTCATGGCCGGCGGCCAACTGGTCGAGCAGCTTGCGCTTCATATAGGTGCGGGTCAGGCCGTTGAGCTGCTGCTCGAGCTGGCCCTTGAGCAGGCCGGTGAGCTGCTCGAGGCTCTGCAGGCCCAGCGTCTTGGCGAAGTCGTCGTTGATCTCGGTCTCGCCGGCGGTCTTCACCGCGGTGATCTTGAGCGCGAACTGCGCCGGCTTGTCGGCGAGGTCGGCCACGCCGTAATCGGCCGGGAAAGTGACGTCGATCGTCTTCTCGTCGCCGGTCTTCACGCCGACGAGCTGGTCCTCGAAGCCCGGGATCAGGCGGCCGGTGCCGATCTCGACCGACATGCCCTCGCCGGTGCCACCGTCAAAGGCGACGCCGTCGACGGTGCCGACGAAGTCCATGGTCACCTGGTCGCCCTCGGCGGCCTTGTGCTTGGCGGGAGCATCGGTCCAGGCTTTCTGCTGGCCGGCGAGCTGCTTGAGCTGGGTGTTGACCTCGTCGTCGCTGACCGGAACGGTCAGGCGCTCGAGCTTCAGGCCGTCGATCGACGGAGTCGGAACCTCGGGGAGCACTTCCAGCTCGACCTTGATCTCGGCGTCGCCACCCGGGGCATATTCGCCCTCGAGGCTCACCGACGGCGACACGGCCGGGCGCAGCTTGTGGTCGGCGATCAGCTTCTGCACGCCTTCCTGGATCGAGTTGTTGAGCGCGTCCTGCGCGATCGCATCGCCGTGCATCTTGCGGACCAGGTTGGCCGGCACCTTGCCCGGGCGGAAGCCCGGCATGCGCACCTGCGGGGCGACCCGCTTGACCTCGGCATCGACCTTCTTGTCGATGTCCTTGGCAGTGATCTTGAGCGTGTAGGCGCGCTTCAGGCCCTCGTTCAACGTCTCGACAGTCTGCATTTTTCTCAGGCTTCCAAACTTCAAGAAAAGGAATTGGCAGGCGTCCGGTGACGCGGGAAACGAGCGGCGATGCTGGTGCGGGCGAAGGGACTCGAACCCCCACACCTTTCGATACCAGAACCTAAATCTGGCGCGTCTACCAGTTCCGCCACGCCCGCACAGGGCACCGCCGGTCGGCGGGCTCTATAGCAGTCAGGTGCCTCATCGCAAGGGCGCAAGAAACTTCATCGCAATACGAAGCGTTGGTCAGGCGAAACAAGGAGACTGATCGTGCCCGTTGAGCCGCCCGTACAGCCGACTGTGCCGCCCGCCGAGCTACCCCCGGCGCCGCAGCCAGGCCAGCCGACGAGCCCGCCCCCCGAGCTCGATCCGCCCGCCCCGGACATCGACGTGCCCGCGCCCCAGCCGGCCACGCCCAGCGTCCCGGCGCCGGGCCAGCCCATCGCGTGACAAGGAGAGAGAGGATGACCGACGACAAACGTGAAGACCCGCGCTCCGATCTCCAGCAGATCGTCGAAGCGCGTGCCGATGCCGTCAAGCGCGGCGAAGGCGGCAGTGGCCATTCGCCGCTCGAGGACCCAGGCGCCTCGGACGGCGTCGGCGGCACTGCCGGCGACGTGAAGAACCAGGATTCGGACGCGCAGTAACGCCCGGCCGCCCATGATCGACAAACATCTGAAAAAGCTTCGGCTGCGCTGCGAAGTCAGTGCGTCGGAGGAAGAGGCGCTGCGCGCCGTGCTCCAGGGTCCGTTCGACCATCAGGCCGAACAGGTGATCGTGCGGCGCGGCGAGCGGCTGAACAGCTCGATCCTGCTGCTCGAGGGCCTGCTCGCGCGGTACAAGGACCTGAGCAACGGCCAGCGCCAGATCACCCATATCCATGTGCCCGGCGATTTCGCCGACCTGCACGGCTATACGCTCGGGTATCTCGATCACAATCTGATCACCCTCACCCCGTGCCGCATCGCCCGTGCGCCGCACACCGGATTGCTGGCGATCACCAACCGCTTCCCGCACCTCACCCGCGCCTTCTGGTTCTCGACCAATCTCGACGCGAGCATCCATCGCGAATGGGAAGTCTCGCTCGGCCGGCGCAACGCGATCGAGCGGGCCGCCCACCTGCTGTGCGAGATCCAGTCGCGGCTGCTCGTGGTCGGCGCGGCGGAAGGCGACAGCTTCCGCCTGCCGATCACCCAGAACCAGTTCGCCGAGTGCCTGGGCCTGACGGGCGTGCACGTGAACCGCGTCCTGCGCGAGCTGCGCGAGGCGGGACTCGCCGATTTCCGCGGCGGCCGGGTGACGATCCACGACCGCCCGGGACTGGAGGCGCTGGCCGAGTTCGACCCGCTCTATCTGTACCTCGACCGGCCGGCGAACTGACGCGGCCGCGCGGACCTAGGGCTTGATCCGGCGCGCGCTCAGGATCTTCACCGGCGCCGCCGGGATCTCGCCCTTGAAGGTGCCGCTAAGCGTGGCGGTCGGGGAATTGGGCGCGTCGAAGATCTTCACCACCACGTCCTTGCCGTCGACGACATGCGCGAAGGCGGCATAGCCGAGATTGTCGCCCGGCTTGCTCGGATCGGCGTCCATCGACGGAGTCTGGTCGCCCAGCATGATGGTGAACTCGCCCTGGGCCGAGCCCGGCTTGTTGCGCGGCTGCGACAGGGTGAAGTCGAGATGCCTGATGCCGGTCTGGGTGGTCGGCTCGTGCTTGATCGGCGGCAGGACCTTGGCCCGCGCGTTCTGCACGCCGAACTGCACGAAGCCGAAATGGTCGATCACCTTCACCACCCGGTAGAAGGTAACGCCGTCGAGCCGCTTCTGGTCGACATAGCGCAGGAAGTTGTTGCCGGTGATCGGCGCGCGGACATTGTCCACCTCCACGGTGATCGTCCCCACCGAGGTGACCAGCGCGACGCGCGGCAGAGCAGCGGCGGGAGTCGGCGTCGGCGCAGGCGCGGCCGTCTGGGCGAGCGCGGGCAGCGCGAACAGGCTCAGCACAAGAGCGGCAAACCAGCGCATGCTATTCCTTCTCCCCCTCGGCGGCAGGCGCATCCCCCAGCGTCGCGCTCTCCCGCTTGAGCGGGCGCGAGACCGGGCAGACTTCCTGCACATAGTCGTTCAGCACATTGGCCAGATGCTCGCGCACCAGCCGGTAATGGACATATTGTCCGCGCTTCTCGCTGGTGACCAGCCCCGCATTCTCCAGCACCGCGAGATGCTGCGAAACCGCCGGCTTGGAGATGTCGAACCGCGCCGCGATCTCTCCGGCGGTCAACTCGGCATGCGCGAGATAGGCCAGGATCTTGCGGCGGACGGTGGACGACAGGGCTTCGAAGACGCGTTGCATGAAAAGGTATTTAAGAAATTTCTTCATTGCCTGCCAGTGCAAAGAGAGTAATTAGGTAGTTCCTTAATTACCTATGAGTCGCGCCATGAACGATCCGCATGCCGTGAACCACCTGGTCCAGACCCCCGGTGCCGATCCCGTCCGCGGGACCGTACGCTGGGGCCCCGCGCAATCGCTCTGGAATGGGGGTATGGCGGCGGCGACGCTGATCCTCGGCCCTCTCACCTTCTCTCCCGCCGCGTTCGCGCTGTTCCTGGGCACGACCGGGGCCACGCTGCTGCTCGGCCATTCGGTCGGCTATCATCGCCGGCTGATCCACAAGAGCTTCGGCTGCCCGCTCTGGCTGGAGCGCGTCCTGGTCTGGTTCGGCGCGCAGGCCGGGCTGAGCGGCCCCTTCGCGATCATCCGCACCCATGACCTGCGCGACTGGGCGCAGCGCCGGAGCGACTGCCACCCTTATCTCAGCCACGCCAATCCGATGTGGAAGGACGCCTGGTGGCAGCTCCATTGCCGGCTGGAACTCGACAGCCCGCCCCGCTTCGACCTGGGCCGCATCGGCCGCGACCGTTTCTACCGCTTCCTCGAAGCGAGCTGGATGGTGCAGCAATTGCCGATCGCCGCCCTGCTCTTCTGGGCCGGCGGCTGGAGCTTCGTCATCTGGGGCGGCTGCGCGCGCGTCTTCGCCTGCGTGCACGGCCATTGGCTGGTCGGCCATCTTGCGCACAATCGCGGGCCGCAAAGCTGGATCGTCGCGGATGCCGGCGTCCAGGCCCACGACGTGCCCTGGGCCGGGCTGATCACCATGGGCGAGGCCTGGCACAACAATCACCACGCCTTCCCGGGCTCGGCGCGGATCGGGCTCTATCCCGGCCAGAGCGACCTGGGCTTCGTCTTCATCCGACTGCTGGAACGGCTGGGACTGGCCTGGGACATCCGCACGCCGGGTACCCTGCCTGCACGCGCCAGCCTGCACGCGGTCGAGGCACACTAGGATGGCGCACACCCCTCGCCTGGCGCATGCGATGCTCTCGGCCACCGCCGTGGCCGCGCTAGTCGTCTCGATCTCCTACGGCGTGCTGGCCCCGATCGCATTCCCGTTCGCCTTCGCGACGATCTACCTGATCGCCGCGCTCGTCGGGCTTCCGCTCTACTTCCTCGCACGACGCACGGGCATCGCCGGCTGGCCAGCTGCGGCCCTGGCCGGCTTGGCGATCAGCCAGATACAGCCGCTGCTCGATCGCACGCCTCCGGGAGCAGGCGTTCCGGTCGAGCCCGCATGGCTGGCCGTCGCAGGAATTGCCGGAGGGCTGATCTTCTGGAAGACCGTCCGCCCGCCGGTGGAGATGCCCTAGCCAGCCAGCGCCTTCTTCAGCAGCTCGTTGACCACCGCCGGATTGGCCTTGCCCGCCATCGCCTTCATCGTCTGGCCGACGAAGAAGCCGAACAGCGCTTCCTTGCCGCCGCGATACTGCTCGAGCTGGCCCGGATTCTTGGCCAGGACCTCGGCGATCACCGCTTCGATCGCGCCGGTGTCGCTGGTCTGCTTGAGCCCGCGCTCCTCGACGATCTTGCCTGCGGCATCGCCGGTCTCGAGCATGATCTCGAACACCTGCTTGGCCAGCGGGCCCGACAGCGTGCCATCGGCGGCCAGCGCCAGCAGTTCGGCGCCCTGTTCCGGGCTCACCGGGCTCTCGTCCAGATCCTTGCCCAGGCGATTGAGCGCACCGTACAGGTCCGACAGCAGCCAGTTGGCCGAGGCACGGGCGACTTCGTTCTCGCCCTTCTTCTGGATGCGCGCGCCCTCGGCGAGCAGCGCCTCGAACCAGCGGGCGGTGTCCGCATCGGCGGTCAGCGTCGCGGCGTTATAGGCCGAGAGCCCCAGTTCCTGCTCGTAGCGGCGGCGCTTGGCGTCGGGCAGCTCGGGCAGGCTGGCGCGGCATTCCTCGAGGAATGCATCGTCCAGCTCGAGCGGCAGCAGGTCGGGATCGGGGAAGTAGCGATAGTCGTGCGCATCTTCCTTCGAGCGCATCGACCGGGTCTCGCCCTTGTCCGGATCGAACAGGCGGGTTTCCTGGACGATCTTGCCGCCGGCCTCGAGCACCTCGACCTGGCGCCGTGCCTCGATCTCCACCGTCTGCATGACGAAGCGGACCGAGTTGACGTTCTTGGTCTCGGTGCGGGTGCCGAACTCGGCGCCCGGCTTGCGGACCGAGACGTTCACGTCGGCGCGCATCGAGCCCTGGTCCATGTTGCCGTCGCACGAACCGACATAGCGCAGGATCGCGCGCAGCTTGCTGAGATACGCCCCGGCCTCCTGCGGCGAACGCATGTCCGGCTTCGACACGATCTCCATCAGCGCCACGCCGGCGCGGTTGAGATCGACATAGGAGCGCGTCGGATGCTGGTCATGCATCAGCTTGCCGGCGTCCTGCTCGACATGGATGCGCTCGATACCGATCGTCTTGACGTTGGCCTCGGGATCCTTGTCGTCCAGGCTGATGTCGATCTGCCCCTCGCCCACCAGCGGGTGGAAGAGCTGGCTGATCTGATAGCCCTGCGGCAGATCGGCGTAGAAATAGTTCTTGCGGTCGAAGCGCGACCATTTGTTGATCACCGCGCCGATCGCCATGCCGGTGCGCACCGCCTGGCGGATGCACTCCTGGTTCGGCGTGGGCAGCATGCCCGGCATCGCCGCGTCGATCAGGCTAACCTGGCTGTTCGGCTCCGCGCCGAACGTCGTCGCCGCGCCCGAGAAGAGCTTGGCATTGGAAGTGACCTGGGCATGGACTTCGAGGCCGATCACGACCTCCCATTCGCCGGTTTCGCCCTGGATGCGGTAGGTGGACTCGGTCATTTTGCTTCTTCTCAAGCTTAGCGCGGCCTCAGCATCGCTGCGACTGCACTCCAAAATCGATGATCGTCCGGGTCTTCCTTCGCACCGGCTTCTTCCGAAAGCCGCTGCGCATAGCGGTAAGCCCCATCGCCATGACGCACCTCCAATTCGTGCGCCTTCCGGCCAACTTCGATATGATCGACGCCGGCCTTCTCAATCACCACCATTGCTCCGGCCGCGCCGCGAAGCCCGCGCGCTGCTCGATCGCCAGGCCGGCATTGAGCACGCCCTGCTCGTCGAGCGGACGCCCGATGATCTGCAGGCCGAGCGGCAGGCCGCCGGCGTCCAGCCCCGCCGGCACGCTCATCGCGGGCAGGCCAGCCAGGCTGGCGGGCACGGTGAACACGTCGTTGAGGTACATCGCCAGCGGATCGGCCGACTTCTCGCCCAGCGCAAATGCCGAGGACGGCGCCGTCGGAGTCAGCAGCAGGTCGCACACCGAGAAGGCATTCTCGAAATCCTGCGCGATCAGCGTGCGCACCTTCTGCGCCTTGGTGAAATAGGCATCGTAGAAGCCCGCCGACAGCACATAGGTGCCGATCAGGATGCGGCGCTGTACCTCGGGGCCGAAGCCCGCCGCGCGCGTCGCTTCGTACATCAGGTCCAGCGCGGTCTTGGTCGGCTTGCCGCTCGACGACGACGCTGCGCTCGCGGCCAACAGACGCGAAATCTCCGCGTCGTTCGGAAGCTCGCGCAGGCCGTAGCGCACGCCGTCATAGCGCGCGAGGTTCGACGAAGCCTCGGCCGGCGCGATGATGTAATAGGTCGGCAGCGCGTATTTGGTGTGCGGCAGCGAAACCTCGATCACTTCGGCGCCGGCATCCTTCACCCAGGCGATGCCCGCTTCCCACAGCTTGGCGATCTCGGTCGGCGTGCCGTCGATCAGATACTCGGCCGGGATGCCGATCTTCTTGCCGGTCAGGTCACCCGAAAGCGCCTCTTCCCAATTGGGCACCGGCAGGTTGAGCGAGGTCGAGTCCTTCGGATCGAAGCCCGCCATGTTCTCGAGCAGGATCGCGCAGTCCTTGACGTCGCGTGCCATCGGCCCGGCCTGGTCGAGGCTCGAGGCGAAGGCGACGATGCCGTAGCGCGAGCAGCGGCCATAGGTCGGCTTGATGCCGGCGATGCCGGTAAAGGCCGCGGGCTGGCGGATCGAGCCGCCGGTGTCGGTGCCGGTGGCACCCGGCACCAGCCGCGCCGAGATCGCCGACGAGCTGCCGCCCGACGAGCCGCCGGGCGCCAGCGGGGCATTGTCGCCGCCGCCGCGCCGCCAGGGCGAGATCACGTTGCCGAAGTACGAAGTCTCGTTCGACGAGCCCATGGCGAACTGGTCGAGGTTGAGCTTGCCGAGCATGCCCGCACCGGCGTCCCACAGCTTCTGCGAGACGGTCGATTCATAGACCGGCTTGAAGCCCTCCAGCATGTGGCTGGCGGCGGTGGTCTGCACGCCCTTGGTGGCGAACAGGTCCTTCATGCCCAGCGGCACGCCCGAAAGCGGCTTGAGCGGCTCGCCCTTGGCGATCGCCTCGTCCGCGGCCTTGGCAGCGGCGAGCGCATGCTCGGGGGTCTCGACGATGAACGCGTTGAGCGCCTTGCCCTGGCTCACCTTGACGATGAACGCATCGGCCACTTCGCGCGCCGAGAACTTGCCCGTGCGGATGCCGTCGCGCAGCTCGGCGACGCCCAGTTCAGTGATGTCGCTCATTCGACCACCTTGGGCACGGTGAAGAAGCCGTGCTCGCCCTGCGGCGCGTTCTGCAGCGCGGCGTCGCGCTGGTTGCCCTCGGTCACCACGTCCTCGCGGAGGCGCAGCTTGTTGGGGATCACGGCGGTCATCGGCTCGACCGACGAGGTATCGACCTCGCCGAGCTGTTCGATCCAGCCCAGGATGTTGTTGAGCTCGGGCGCGAGACGCTCGGCATCGGCATCGCTGATCGCGATGCGAGCGAGGCTCGCCACCTTCTTCACGGTTGCGGTATCGACGGACATGGGAGGCGCCTAACAGGGGCGCCTCCCGCCTTCAAGCATCGGTTACTTGAAAGGCCGTCCCTGCGGCTCATCGCCGATGAACACCTGCCGCATCTCGACCTTGCGCACAGTGACGCCATTGCCGGTGATCGCGGCATATTCCCGCTCCAGAAGTGCGCGTTCCTGGTCGGCCGGCATATTCGCGGGCAATTCCTTCGCACCGGGATCGATCGGCTGAGGCAAGTCGTCCAGGTCCTTCCAGCCGCCCGCCGTCAGCAGATAGGTGTGAAGCGTGACCGGGCATTTGTCTTTGGGATCGTTCTGCCTTTCGGGCGGCAGCCTGGCGCAGCTATCGTCGATCACCGTCACCGTCTTCGCGTCGTGCAGATAGACGCGGCAGAGATGATCCTCCTCGCAAGCCCTTTCACGGAGTATCATCGTCTTCAGCGCAGCCGGCAGCGCCGTGCCGGCCGGGCGCACTTCATAATCGCCGACGAACGGCTTCTGCTGCTCGCGCAGTTGCAGCGTATAGGGACTTTCAGCCTTCTCGGTTTCCGCTGCCTTCGCCCGGATCGCGGCGTTGGCCGAACGCTTGAGCCGCGCCAGCGCCTCCCGGCCCGGCTTGCCGAACTCGAAGGCCAGCGCAGACCAGTCGAACTTGTCCGGGGCGATCTTCCCCGATTCGAGCCGCGCGACCTGATCGGCGGTCGAGATCGCGTTGAAGCTGATCAGCGGCGTCGCCAGCACGAAGCCCAACGCACAGACCAGGCAAGCCAGCGCCAGGTTCGCGGGACGCACCAGCCGCGTCCAGCCGAGCCGTCGCAGCGCCAGCGTCGCGAAATAGGTGAGGCCCCAGCATAGCGCGACGCCAACGAAGATGACGCCCCAGAGCCGCTCCGGCGTATAGCCATATTGGTCGATTCGCAGCCCGGTCGCCACCGCGGCCAGCACCGCGAGCGGCAGGATCACCGCGGCCAGCACCATCGCGCCGTAGCGGAGCAGCGGATTGCGCCGCTCGTCCGCTTCTTCCCGGCCGATCACCACATTGGTGAGGATCAATGCGCCCGCTGCACAGGCGAGCAGCAGCGGCGTGGTCTCCGAGGTTGCGTCCCACAATGCCTGCACGCCGGTGAAGGGCAGCGCGATCAGGAAAAGGCCGAGCCCGATCGCCAGAACCGGCGCGAGCACCGCGAGCACGATCGCCACTACGCGCTGAAGCGTCCGTACCACCGCGTCATGCTCGCGCAGCAACCCCAGCGCCGCGCCGAACGCCAATCCGGTCATCGCGCGGGCGAACCAGTCCTTGGCCAGCAGCTGCTGGACGAAGTCGATCTTGATCAGATGGAACAGGCTGGCGAGCAGGATCGCCATCAACCAGACCAGGCCCACGAACGCCCAGCTCGCGCACCACAGCACGACATTGGCCCAGACATGGTCGTGCACGCCGACATAGGAAGGACGTAGCGTCCCCTCGTCGCGCGCGGCCTGGAACAGCGGCGCGGCGATCGCCAGCGCGAGCACGAGGCTCATCGTCCGCCAGCCCTCGACCGATCCCCAGCCTCCCGGCGTGCCATTGCCCAGCGTGACGAGGAATCCGACAATGCCCATCACGCCGCCGAACAGCAGGGCGGCCCACCATAGCCGCCGCTCGATCGTGAAGCCGATCAGCACCGCGGCCAGCGTGATGCCCAGGGTCAGCCCCGCCCGGATCACACCCAGGCCGTTGTAATAGATCTGCGACTTGCCCAGGATCAGGTGGACGACGATCCCCGTCGCCAGCCCCAGCCCGGCAAGCAGCAGCGGGTGCCAGGTCCAGCCCGCGGCCTCGCCCGGCGCGGCGGTTTCGGTTTCGTCCATGAAAATCTCCCCTCGCCGGCATGCTCTCGCATCGGGCACGGGCGGTAAAGTGGATTTCCGGTGCAGAAGGGCTCGAACCGCAATCGCGGTTGCATCCGGATAAATCGTGCCCGATGGGAATGCGATTGCAACAAAGCGGCGCTATGCTGCATTGCACAATGGAGAGTGGGGCTTGGCCCGTAAATTCCTCTACGGCATCGTAGGACTCATCGTGCTCGCAACAGCCGCCACTTTCGCCTTCCGCTTCTGGGGCGCCGAGCTGCTCCGTCAGGCGCTCGTCCCGACGACCGAGGTGGCCCGGCTGTCGCCCCCCGGCGACTATTCGAAGCCGGAGCTCTGGCTCGCCCGCCCCGACCGGCCCGGCAACCCGGCGCTCTGGACGCCGGAGGGCTTCCAGCCGGCCGAGAACCCGCCCGCCGCGGTGTTCTTCATCCACCCAACCTCGTTCCTCGACCGCACCCAGTGGAATGCCCCGCTGAACGACGTGACCGCCAATGCCCGGGCCGAGCTGTTCCTGCGCGGCCAGGCCAGCGCGTTCAATTCCTCCGGCCTGGTCTGGGCGCCGCGCTATCGCCAGGCGACCTTCGGCGCCTTCCTGACCAGCAAGTCCCAGGCCCAGCAGGCGCTCGACTTCGCCTATCGCGACGTCGCCGCGGCGTTCGACCAGTTCCTCAAGGAAGCCGGCAACCGCCCGATCATCCTCGCCGGCCATTCGCAGGGCGCGCTCCATCTCACCCGCCTGCTCGTCGACCGCGTCGCCGGCAAGCCGCTCGCGAAGCGGATCGTCGCGGCCTATGTCGTCGGCTGGCCGGTCTCGATCACCGCCGACCTGCCGAAGATGGGCCTGCCCGCCTGCACCGGCCCCGACGACAGCGGCTGCATCCTCTCCTGGCAGAGCTTCGCCGAGCCCGCCGATCCGTCGCTGATCATCGACACGTTCGACCAGACCCACGGCTTCACCGGCCAGCCGCGCAAGGGCACGCCGATGGTCTGCACCAACCCGATCACCGGCAAGCCGGGCGACAGCGCCCCGGCCGAGGCCAATCTCGGCGGCCTGATGCCGAGCCGGGACCTGACCAGCGCGGTGCTCCGCAAGAACCTCGTCCCCGCCCGCTGCGACGGCCGCGGCTTCCTGATGATCGGCACCACCCCGCCCGACCTCGGCCCCTATGTGCTGCCGGGCAACAACTATCACGTGTTCGACTACAGCCTGTTCTGGGCGAACGTCCGCGCCGACGCCGAACGCCGGCTCAAGGCACGCCGCAAGTTCTGGCCGTTCTGATGATCACCACCGCCCCCGCAGAGTTCCGCGCCGCGCTGCCCGCCGGCGGCCGCCTGATCGGCCTTGATGTCGGCACCAAGACGATCGGCACCGCTTTGTGCGACGCGGGCTGGAGCTTCGCGAGCCCCGCCGAGCTGGTCCGTCGCACCAAATTCTCCAAGGACAAGGCCGCGCTCCAGGCGCTGATGGCCGCGCAACAGGTCAAAGGGCTCGTCATCGGCCTGCCGCTCAACCTCGACGGCACCGATTCCCCGCGCACCCAGTCCACCCGCGCCTTCGCCCGCAACATGGACGATATCGGCATGCCGATCCTGCTCTGGGATGAGCGCTGGTCCACCGTCGCGGTCGAGCGCACCTTGATCGAGCAGGATTTCAGCCGCGCCCGCCGCGCCGAGATGATCGACAACATGGCCGCCGCGCACATCCTCCAGGCGGCGATCGACGCGCTGGTGAACGTCTAGCCCCGGTCGAACCGCGCGATCAGCGCATCGAGCGACCGCGCACCCCGCTCGCCCCGCTCCCGCGTCTTGTAGGTCGGGTCGCCCGCATCCGCCGGCTGGAGCCGCGCGCAGAAGCGCCGCACGTCCGCGCCGAGCATCGCCACGTCCGCGCCGATCCGTTCCAGCTCGCCCCGCGCCGCCTTGCGTGCCCGCCGGCCCAGCACCGCCTCCAGCCGCCCGCGATGCCCGGCCGCCGCCTCGGCGAACCCGTCTGCCAGCGCCTCCATCTCGGCGACATAACCAAGCGTCACCAGCTGCGCCGGCGCATAGCCCAGCGCGTCGTCGCCCTGCACAGCGTTCGCCCCCACCCGCACCGTCGCCTGCCCCAGATAGAGCCGGCTGAGCCCCACCAGCGTCCGCTCGGCCAGCTCGGCCAGCGCCGCGGTATCGGCAAGCAGCGCCGCATGCCGCGCATCCACCGCCGGCGCATAGACTGACACGGCCAGCCCGAAACGCGCGCCGTCCGCCTGCTGCGCCTCGATCGCCCGTCGCGCCCGGATCAGCCGCTCCAGCGGTGCGGCTTCATTCTCGCGGAAGAATTGCCGCGACAGCGCCACGACATTCGCCCCGCAATCGCGGTGTGCCTGCAATGCGGCCAGCGCCAGCATCCGCCGCATCGGCCGCCAGCGCGCCTGCTCCACCCGCGCCAGCCACCAGGGCAGCAGCGCGAGCACCAGCACCAGTCCCACGACGAAGAAGAACGCCCCGGCCTGGAACGCCGCCCACCACGCCGGATCGCGCGTCATCCAGCCGAGAAACACAGTCCAATAGCCCTGCACGAACGCTCCCCCCGAAACGCAACGCGGCTGGCTTCCTATCTGCGATTTGCGGCAGGCGCGAGACTCCTTGCGCCCGCGCTTCGGCAGGTCTAGGCGACGGCTTTAATGCAAGCTTCCGATCATCGCCCCGCGGCCCAGATACAGGGTCGCGCCGTCTTCCCGCACCGGCACCTCACCGGCATTGCGGGCCTTCAGCCCCATGAGATCATGTTCCTGCTCGACGAAGCGGAACAGTGGATCGAAGCCAATCGCAGTCGCGCCCGTAGCGACCGTCGGCTGGAGGGCATCACCCAGATCAACGCCTTCTTCGAGAACAGCACCCGCACGCTCCTCTCCTTCGAGATCGCCGGCAAGCGGCTGGGCGCCGACGTGGTCAACATGCACGCCGCGCAAAGCTCGGTGAAGAAGGGCGAGACGCTGATCGACACCGCGGTAACGCTCAACGCGATGCGCGCCGACGTCATCGTCATCCGCCACATGGCCTCGGGCGCGGTGCAGCTGATCGCCGACAAGGTCGACTGCCCGGTGCTCAACGCCGGCGACGGCTGGCACGAGCACCCCACCCAGGCGCTGCTCGACGCACTCACCATCCGCCGCCGCCGCGGCAGTGTCGCCGGCCAGCGCGTGGTGATCTGCGGCGACCTGCTCCACAGCCGCGTCGCCCGCTCGAACATGCTGGCACTCACCGCGCTCGGCGCCGAGGTCCGCGTCGTCGCCCCCTCCACGCTGATGCCCCCGGCGATCGAGGGGCTCTACGTCACCCCCTTCACCGATTTCGACGCCGCACTCGAAGGCGCCGATGTCGTGATGATGCTCCGCGTCCAGAACGAGCGCATGGCCGGCGGCTTCATCCCCTCCACCCGCGAGTTCCATGCCCGCTACGGCCTCACCCCCGAGCGGCTCGCCCGCGCCCGCGAGGACGCCCTGGTCATGCACCCCGGCCCGATGAACCGCGGCGTCGAGATCGACAGCGCGATCGCCGATCATCCGGAGCGCAGCGCGATCACCGAGCAGGTCGAGATGGGCGTGGCGGTCCGCATGGCCTGCCTCGACGTGCTGACAAGAGCCGAACGCGGCGTGGAGGGCTGGGCATGAAATCCCTGCTCCCTCCGCCACCCCGCCCCCTTCCCGTCATCCCCGCGAAGGCGGGGATCCAGGGTAACAAAGCGACGTCCTCAGTAACCCTGGATCCCGGCCTTCGCGGGGATGACGAGGGTAACTGGAACGCCGAAGGAATTGCCGCGTGACCCGCCTATTTGAAAACGTCAGAGTCCTCGGCGGCGCCACCAGCTTCGCCTTCTCCGGCGAAACCATCACCACCGACACCGCAAATGCCGAAGCCATCGACGGCGGCGGCCTGCACCTCGCCCCCGGCATCATCGATCTCGGCGTGTTCGCGGTCGATCGGGCCGCCTGCCGTGCCGGCGGCATCACCCGGGTCGGGCTGATGCCCGATCAGTCGCCGATCCTCGACGATCCCGGCATCATCCGCCGCGCCGCGCTGATGGGCAAGCCCGACCTCTGGGTCCACCCCCTCGCCGCCGCCACGCGCGGGCTGCAGGGCTCCGACCTTGCCGAGATGGCGATCAACGCCAGCGCCGGCGCAAAAGCCGTCGCCACCGGCCGCCGCTGGGTCGCGGATGCCGGCGTGATGCGCAAGGTGCTCGCCTATGCCAAGGATTGCGGCCTCACCGTGATCGCCCATGCCGAGGACGGCAATCTGGCGCGCGACGCCGTCGCCACCGAAGGCCTCACCGCCACGCTCCTGGGTCTCGCCGCCGCGCCTGCCATTGCCGAGGCGCTTGCGATCGCCCGCGACACGATGCTCGCCGAGGATACCGGCGCCGCCATCCATTTCCGCCAGGTCACCACTGCCGCCGGCCTCGACCTGATCCGCCAGGCCAAGCGCCGCGGCGTGCAGGTCACCTGCGGCGTCACCCCGGCGCACTGGCTGCTGTCGGACATCGATATCAGCGACTATCGCACCTATGCCCGCCTCTCGCCGCCACTGCGCAGCGACAGCGACCGCCAGGCGGTCCGCGCCGCGCTGGCCGACGGCACGATCGACGTCATCGCCTCGGGCCATGATCCGCGCGGCCCCGAAGGCAAGCGCCTGCCCTTCATCGACGCGGATGAAGGCATGTCGGGCGCCGAGACGCTGCTCGCGCTCTCGCTCGGCCTGGTCCGCGAGGGGCTGATCGGCATGGAACGGCTGTTCGAACTGCTCGCCGCCAACCCGGCGCGCATCCTCGGCCTCGACGCCGGCACGCTCGCCCCGGGCAAGCCCGCCGACTTCATCCTGTTCGCGCCCGACACGCCCTGGGTGATCGACGCCACCAAGATGAAGGCTCGCGCCGGCAACACCCCGTTCGACACGCTGCCGGTCCAGGGCAAGGTCCACCGCGTATTCAAGGGCGGGCGGGAGATCGAGTAATTTAAAGCCCTCTCCCCTCCGGGGAGAGGGTTGGGAGAGGGGCATAACCTGGCCTCTCAGCCCATTGCTCTCGCCTCAAGACACACTGCCCCTCTCCCCGGCCCTCTCCCCGAAGGGGAGAGGGAGAGACGGGTCAGGCCATCACATGCTCGCCAGCCCCGACAAACGCCCCGATCACCCCCATCGCCCGCTCGACATAGAGTTCCTTCTCCCCCACCGGCGCGACATAATGGATCGCCGCCCGGGCATCCTCCAACGAAGCCCCGCGCGCGATCAGCCAGCTCGCCAGATACTGCGAGGCCAGGCACCCGCCCGCCATCGCGACATTGCCATGCGCCACGAACGGCGCGTCGATCACCTCGACGCCGGCCTCGATCACCCAGGGCTTGGTGGTCAGGTCGGTGCAGGCCGGCAGCGATCCGATCAGCCCGAGCTTCGCCAGCAGCAAGGTGCCCGAGCATTGCGCCCCGATCAGCTGGCGCGCCGGATCGAGCCGGATCCGCGCGAGCATCCCGGCATCGGCGGCGATCTCGCGCGTGCGGATGCCGCTGCCGATCAGCACCGCATCGGCTTCGGCTGCGAATTCCAGCGGCTTCTGCCGGGTGATCGTCACCCCGTTCATCGAGGTGACCTGCGCGCTCGGGCAGGTGATGTGCGCCGCCCAGCCCTTCGCCTTCATCCGGTTGAGGATCCCCGCCGCGACGAAGCTGTCGAGCTCGTTGAACCCGTCGAACGTCAGCACCGCGATCTGCACCTGGCAACTCCCATCAACCTGCCTTCCCGCCCTATCAGGCGGCGCGCGGCGCAACCATGCCTTAATCGGCGCCGGCCTAGGCAATGCCATGGCTATTCCTATAAACATTCCGGCGCTGGTCATGGGCACGCTGCTCCTGGCGAGCTGCAGCTCGGCCCAGGCCGATCGCTTGAACCCCAAGAACAAGCTCCACTGCGCAGCGGCACTCGGCGTCGCGGGCCAGAATGCCGAACGGACCAATGCCTCCGCCGAGCAGCGGCGCACGCTCTTCGTCGGAAACTCCTGGTACAGCCAGCGCGTACCGAAAGGCGCGCTCGAGACGCCAGAGGCACGCCAGGCCGTCGCGATCGCGCTGCAGGACATCCCGGCCCTCGAACCGATCGCCGCGGCCTGCATCAAGCGCGCATCCCGCGAGGCCGGCTTCGCCGGATTCCGCCGCCGGATCGGCGCCGTCTATGACGAGGCCGACGCCGCGCGGCGTTCCAACTAATCCTCCCCCGCCAGGGGGAGGGGGACCGCCGAAGGCGGTGGAGGGGGAGGTAAGCGACCAACTATCGGCTCGCTTACCTCCCCCTCCGTCGCGCTGCGCGCGCCACCTCCCCCTGGCGGGGGAGGATTCTTCGGTACCGATCCCCTACTTCCTCCCCCGCGCCGGCTTCGCCAGGTTCGCCGCCACCGCCTCGCGGATCAGTGCCTTCAGCGCCTCCGCATCGATCATCTCGCCTTCATGGATGTCGATCGCCCGCCGCACATTCCCGTCCAGGCTCGAATTGAACAGCCCTTTCGGATCGCTGAGCGCCGCGCCCTTGGCAAAGGTCAGCTTCACCGCCGCCTTGTAGGTCTCGCCGGTGCAGATAATCCCCGCATGCTCCCACACCGGCACGCCGCGCCACTTCCACGTCTCCTCCACCTCGGGATCGGCCTCGTGGATGATCGCGCGCACCTGGGCGAGCGTCTCGCCGCGCCAGTCGTCCAACGCCGCGATACGGGCATCGATCTGCTCGGCGGCGGTCTTGTCCTCGCTCATGCGTTCCTCGCGAAATAGGGCCGTGCGAACATGTAGAGCCCCGTCGGCAGCAGCACCAGCAGCGGCGCCACCGCGAGCAGGCCCAGCCACTGCGCATTGGCCTGCAGGATCACCGCGACGATGTTCACGATCGCCATGATGCTGAAGATGAAGCCGCTCCAGCGGTGGACCTGACGTAGCATGGCACTCTCCCTCAAATACATAACCGTTTGGCTATGCATTTCCATAACCATCCAGTTATGCATTCGTCAAGCGCGCACGAAAAAGGCCGGAGCGTCGCCGCCCCGGCCTTTCCTATTTCCCGATGGGAGTGGGAAAATTCGTCAGCGCGAAGCCATGCGCACGCCCGGCTTCACCCAGGCGGCAGTCGCGTCGCCCGCGCCGGCGCGGACGAAGCAGGTCTGGCCGCTGGCCTTGATCTGCTGGCACAGCGCAGTGGCGCCGCTGCGGTCATAGCCGCCGACCGACAGGCGATAGAAGCTGCCCGCCTTGGTCGAGACCTTGGCGCCGTACGGGGTCTGGCTGGCCAGCGCCGGCACGCGGTCGTCCATGCGGTTCCACGCATCGCGTGCCACCGCCGGGCTCACATAGGCGCCGAGCTGGACATAGAAATTGCCGCGCGAGGGCTTGGCGGTGGCAACCTTCTCGATCGCGACCGGAGCGCGGGCGCTCAGCGAAGCCTTGGCGGCTGCGGGCACGCGGACCGCGGCGACCGGGACGGTCTGCACCACTTCCGCACGCGGGCCGAACACGACGCCGGCATTGGTGCCGGCCACCGGCGCGGCTTCGGCCAGGGCGACCGGAGCGGCTTCGGCGGCGGGCGCAGCGATGCTTGCCTCGGCGGCAACCGCCTCGGCATTGGCGGGCACGCCCGGCATATAGGTATCGACCGCATCCTGCGCCGGCACGGTCTGCACCGGCTGGGTCGCGGCGGCGGCCAGCATCACGTTCTGCTGGGCGAGCGCCAGGCGCACCGGCTGGCCGGCATCCTGCACCGGCGTGACGTTGAGCAGCGCGGCGACCTGGTCATAGGCGTTGGTCGGGCGGGCGAAGTTCACCCACTGCAGCATCCGCGCGTTGATCTGGTCCGGTGCGACGTCGACCGAAGCGACCTGCTTGGCCTCGGCCCAGCGGCCCGAAAGCGCGAGCGCGAGCGCCAGGTTCTGGCGGGTCTTGGCAGTGGCGTCCTCGGCGCGGGCGGCCGGGCCGAGGATCTCCACGGCCTTCACCGGATCGCCGGCCAGCGCGAAGGCCAGGCCGCGATCGGCGGCGGGGATCGTATCCTGGTGGCTGTCGAGCATCGCCCGCGCACCCGCCCAGTCGCCGCCGGCGATCTTGGCGAGCACCTGGTTCAGCGCCACGCGGCCGTCGCCCGGGTTGAGCGTCAGCGCATCGCCCAACGCCTGGTTCGCCGAGGCGAAGCGGCCGGCGAGCAGATAGGCCTGGCCGAGCAGCGCGCGATAATCGGCGTTCTGCGGATCGTTCGCCACCGCGGCCTCGGCATGGGCGACCGCGTCGCCGGCCTTGCGTTTCGCAATTGCCTTGCGGGCCGCACCGGCTTCCTGCGCCGCCTTCTTGGCATTGGGCGCGTCGGTCGCGAAGGCCGAGAGCGCGAAGCCCTGGGTGGCGATGCCGGCTGCCAGCGTGCCGCCGGCGCAGAGTGCCGACAGGCCGATCACGAGCTTGCTACGGGTCTTCATCATCCGTTCCTTCAACGGTTCCCGGCCGGGACCTGGCGCGCGAGCGCCTCGACCTCGGTCAGCGATTCGAGAAAGGCGTCGAGCGCCTCGGTCACGATCTGCTGCGCCGAACGATTGGTGACCGCCGATGCGAGGCGCAGGCGCAGATGCCGGTCATTGTCGAGACGGAGCGTGAACGCCGCCTTGGATTTCTTGGCCACTTCCCGGGCGAGCCGCTCGGCAGTCACCGGCGGCAGCGCCTGACGCTTCGCCACCGGGGCGGGCGCCGGCTCAGGCTGCGGCGCGGCGACCGGCTGCGGCGCGGGCTGCGCGGCGACCGGCTCGGGCTTGCTGAACCGCTCGTCGAGCTGCTCGATCTGGCGCAGCACCTGCGGCTTGGGCACCGGGTGCTGGATGGGCTGCGGCTCGGGCGCGAACTGCTGCACATGCGCGGCATCGTCGCCCATGTCGTTCCAGCCGAGATCTTCCTGGGCGGTCGCCGGGTTCAGCCCGACGAAACCCTGCGGGCGCATCGCCGGGCGCGCCTGGCCCTTGCGGGCGAGCAGGCTCGAGGAAAGCGACGCGGTGGGCTTGGGGGTGCCGAACATCAGCTCACCACCCTGCGGCCGAAGCCGCCATTGGCGCGCGGCGCGCCGAACTGGTTGACCGGGGTCGGCGCCGCGAACACGGTGCGGCGGAAGTTCTTCTCGAGCCGGTCGTTGATATAGGTCCACAGCGCCTCGACCTCTGCGGCCGAGCGGCCCTTGGGATCGACTTCCATCACGGTGCGGCCGTCGATCATCGACGCGGCGAAATCGGTGCGGTGGTGCAGCGTGATCGGCGCGACGGTGCCGTGCTGCGACAGCGCCACCGCGGCCTCGCTGGTGATCCGCGCCTTGGGGGTCGCGGCGTTGACCACGAAGATCAGCGGCTTGCCGGCGCGGTCGCACAGATCGACCGTGGCACCCACGGCGCGCAGGTCGTGCGGGCTCGGGCGGGTCGGGATGACGATCAGCTCGGCCACCGCGATCACGCTCTGGATCGCCATGGTGATTGCCGGCGGGGTATCGATCACCGCCAGCTTGAAGCCCTGCTGGCGCAGGATCTCGAGGTCCGAAGCCAGCCGCGCGACCGTGGTCTGCGCAAAGGCCGGCAGGTCCGTCTCGCGCTCGTTCCACCAGTCGGCGAGCGAGCCCTGCGGATCGATGTCGATCAGCACGACCGGGCCACAGCCGGCCCTTTCCGCCTGAACGGCCAGATGGCCCGACAAGGTCGTCTTGCCGGATCCGCCCTTCTGCGATGCCATCGCGAGAACGCGCATGAACCCCCTCGAAATACCAGTTACCCGAGGGTGGAGATGCCATGCGGTCGTCTAAGAATGCGTTAACGGCGTTCCGCCCCGGGATTCCCCTGAGGACATCGGGCTAAGGATTTCTTTCCCAAAGGATGGTAAACGGGCATTTATCCAATCTTGCCGGGGTGGGAGTCGAAGGTCGCATGAAGCTTCTTGGGTTGATCGCTGCTGCGGGGATCGCACTCGCCGCCCCGCTTGCGCTCGCACAGGAAAACCCGGTCAAGGCCGGGGTCGAGGCCTGGGAGCGCGGCGACTACAAGGCCGCCGTCGACCGCTGGCGCAGCCCGGCGCTGAAGGGCGATGCCGACGCGCAGTTCAACCTCGGCCAGGCCTATAAGCTCGGCCGCGGCGTGCCCGCCGATCTCGATCAGGCCGAGGCCTGGTACGGCAAGGCCGCCGCCCAGGGCCATGAGCAGGCCGAGGCGAGCTACGGCCTCGCCCTCTTCGCCAATGGCAGGCGCGACAAGGCCGCCCCCTGGCTGCAGCGCGCCGCCGGCCGCGGCGATCCCCGCGCCCAGTATGTGCTCGGCACGATGTACTTCAACGGCGATGCCGTCCCGAAGGACTGGGTGCGCGCCTATGCGCTGGTCACCCGCTCCTCCCAGTCGGGCCTGGCCGAGGCCTCGGGCGCGCTCGCCCAGATGGACAAGTACATGTCCATGCAGGACCGCCAGGCGGCCCTCACCCTCGCGCGCAAATATGAGCAGGAGGCGAACCGCGCGCCGCTGCCTGGTGCCGACCGGCCGCCGGTCGAGGTCGCGAGCGCCCAGCCGCCGCGCCCCACCCCGGTCCGCACCCCGCCCCGCGCCACACCGAACCCGGCCCCCGTGCCCGTCCGCACCAGCCCCGCCCCCTCACCTGCGGCCCCCGCGATCCGCGACGGCGGCTGGCGCCTCCAGCTCGGCGCGTTCGGCGATCCCGGCAATGCCCGCAAGCTGTGGAGCCAGGTCGGCGGCCGCTTCCCGGGCCGCTCGGTCGCCTATGTGAAGTCGGGCAATCTCACCAAGGTGCTGGTCGGCCCCTTCGCCAGCCGCGCCGATGCCGCAGGCGCCTGCCGCGGCGTCAGCCCCTGCGTGCCGGTGAGCAACTGAAGAAACGAATAATCCTCCCCCGCCAGGGGGAGGTGGCACGCGAAGCGTGACGGAGGGGGAGGTAAGCAAGCCTGTAGTTGGCTGCTTACCTCCCCCTCCGTCATTCCCCGCTGACGCGGGGACTGACACCTCCCCCTGGCGGGAGGACTATAAGTGCCTAATCCCCCCACTCCGGTCATATCGCAGTTGCAACAAATCCCGGATCGTGGCGTTAGGGGCGTCATGTATCGCTTCCTTGCGCTCGCACCGCTCCTCGCGCTCGCCCTCCCCGTCCATGCGCAGGAGGGAGAGAGCAAGCCGCCCAAGCGCTATCGCATCTCGCTCGGCCCGCAGGTCTCGCCCAATTATCCGGGTTCGGACCAGGTCCAGCTCAGCCCGCTGGTCGATGTCGCGATCGCGCGCGGCGACCAGCCCTTCGCCTTCGAGGCCGCCGATGACAGCTTCGGCTTCCCGGTGCTCAAGACCGGCGGGTTCGAATTCGGCCCCGCAGCGAACTTCCAGGGTTCGCGCAAGCGCCGGGAATCCCACGCCGCGATCGACGAGGTCGGCACCACCGTCGAGCTTGGCGGCTATGCGCAATATTGGCTGGCCAGGTCGCTCCGCCTCCACACCGAGCTGCGCAAGGGCGTCAACGGCCACAAGGGCCTGATCGGCAGCGCCGGGCTCGACTATGTGATGCGCGACGGCGACAAATGGCTGGTCTCGGTCGGCCCGCGCGTGACGCTGTCGGACACCAAGTACCGCCGCGCCTATTTCGACGTCTCGCCCGGCGCAGCCGCCCGCACCGGCCTGCCGGTGTATCGCTCGGACGGCAGCGCAGTGAGCGCGCTCGGCGTGAGCAGCACCACCACCTGGCAGTTCAGCAAGCATTGGGGCCTGTACGGCTATGCCCGCTACGACCGCCTGACCGGCGACGGCGCCGACAGCCCGCTCACCCGCGGTTCGCTCGGCACCCGCGACCAGCTCTCCGGCGGGCTGGGGCTGAGCTTCACCTTCGGCAAGGGCGTGCGGTAGAAGCCCCCGCTTCTTCTTTCCAAAGCCCTCTCCCGCTTTTGCGTCCCTCTTCTTCGTCATCCCCGCGCAGGCGGGGATCCAGGGTGGCAAAGCGTCATCCTTCGTGACTCTGGATCCCCGCCTTCGCGGGGATGACGAAAAGAAGTGGGAGAGGACTAGGAAGTAACCCAATCCCCCCGCGCAATCCCCTGCGCATACAGCAGCGCGGTCAAATCCCCATGGTCCACCCGCGCGCCGGCAGCCGCCGCCACGATCGGCTTCGCGTGATAGGCCACGCCAAGCCCCGCCTCACGGATCATCGCCAGGTCGTTGGCGCCGTCGCCCACCGCGAGCGTATCCGAAGCACCCAGTCCCAGCTCGGCCCGCACCGCCAGCAGCGTGTCCAGCTTCGTCCCGCTATCGACGATCGGCCGCTCGACCGTGCCGTCCAGCGCGCCGTCGGCGATCACCAGCCGGTTGGCGATCACCCGGTGGAAGCCGATCTCCGCGCCCACCGGCTCGGCGAACCGCGTGAACCCGCCCGAGACCAGCACGCAGGTCGCGCCCCGCGCACGCATCGTCTGCACCAGCGCCTTCGCCCCCGGCATCAGCTTCACCCGCTCGGCCAGGCATTGCTCGATCGCGCTCTCGGACAGGCCCTTCAGCAGCGCCACTCGCGCATCCAGCGCCGCGCCGAAGTCCAGTTCGCCGCGCATCGCCCGCTCGGTCACCTCGGCGATCTGCGCCTTGATACCCGCATAATCGGCCAGCTCGTCGATGCACTCGACCGTGATCATCGTGGAGTCCATGTCCGCGATCAGCAGCTTCTTCTCGCGGTTGGCGGCAGGCTGCACCACCACGTCGAGCCGGAGGTCGCGGCCAAATCCTCCCTTCGCGATCGACAGCGCCTGCTCCCGTATCGCCTCGGCGAGTTCCGGGCACTGGCTCGCATCGAAATCCCCGGTGGCGGAGAAGAAGAAATCGCCGGCATGGCCTTCATCGATCATCGCGATGGGTGCACAAAGGGTGCCGGCCGTGCAGTCGGTGTCGAATTGATGGGCGACTTCCGATAAGAGAGCTGCATCGACACCGCCGTCAGCAATCAAAGTGGCGACAAACATGAATGCTCCTGACCTGCCTTTGGTGGCGCTCATCGCAGGGCCGACCTCGAGCGGCAAGTCCGCGCTCGCCCTCGCGCTCGCCGAAAAGCACAACGGCACCGTGATCAACGCGGACTCGATGCAGGTCTATGCCGACCTCCGCGTGCTCACCGCCCGTCCCCCGGTCGAGGAGGAGAAGCGCGCCCCGCACCGGCTGTTCGGCCATGTCGACGGCGCCGAGGCCTATTCCGCCGCGCGCTGGGCGGCCGAGGCCCGCGCGGCTATCCAGGAAGCCCACAAGGACTCCCGCCTCCCCATCCTGGTCGGCGGCACCGGCATGTACCTGCGCACCCTGGTCGAGGGCATCGCGCCCGTGCCCGAGATCGATTCGATCATCCGCGCCGAGGTCCGGTCGCTTGCGGTCGCCGATGCGCATGCCGAGCTGTCGCGGCTCGATCCAGCGACCGCCGCCCGCCTCAAGCCCGCCGATACCGCCCGCGTCTCGCGCGCGCTCGAGGTCGTCCGCTCGACCGGCAAGTCGCTCGGCGAATGGCAGGCCGAGCGGCATGGCGGTATCCATGCCGAGGTCCGCATCGCCGCGACCATCCTGCTGCCCGACAAGACCTGGCTCGCCGACCGGATCGATCGCCGCTTCCGCCACATGGTCAAGGTCGCCTCGGCCGAGGTCGAGGCGCTGCTCGCCCGCACCGACGTGCCCGACGACGCGCCCGTGCTCCGCGCGATCGGGGTGCGCGAGATCGGCCTTGCGCTCTCCGGCGAGAGCAACCTCGACGAGGCGCATTTCGCCGGCTCGCTCGCCACCCGCCAGTACGCCAAGCGCCAGTACACATGGTTCCGTCGCCAGCCTCCGCCCGAGTGGGAGCGCACGGAAGAGACACAAACGAACAGACTCGTCGAGCAATTCGAAACAAAATTACTATAATACGGCTTGACGCGTAGTTTTCGTGCGAGTAGCAGCGCCCTTCGGCGGTATTTCCCGCACCGCAACAAACGGAGGCCGATTGTGACCGAGAAGAGTGGAGCAGACATCCTGATCGAGACGCTGAGCGATCTCGGTGTGGAAGTCGTGTTCGGCTATCCGGGCGGCGCGGTGCTTCCGATCTACGATGCGATCTTCAAGCAGGACCGCATCAAGCACATCCTCGTCCGCCACGAGCAGGCGGCGACGCATGCGGCGGAGGGCTATGCCCGCGCCACCGGCAAGCCGGGCGTCGTCCTCGTCACCTCGGGCCCGGGCGCGACCAATGCGGTCACCGGGATCACCGATGCGCTGATGGATTCGATCCCGATGGTCGTCATCACCGGCCAGGTGCCGACGGCGCTAATCGGCACCGATGCGTTCCAGGAAGCCGACACGGTCGGCATCACCCGCCACTGCTCGAAGCATAATTACCTGGTGAAGGACCCCGCCCGGCTCGAGCCGACGATCCGCGAGGCCTTCTACATCGCTACCTCCGGCCGCCCCGGCCCGGTCGTGATCGACATCCCCAAGGACGTCCAGGTCGCCACCGCGCGCCGCGGCGAGAATGCACCGATCTCGCACAAGACCTATCGCCCGCAGACCGAGCCGGACATGGCCGCGATCGAGCGCGCGGTCGACATGCTCGCCGCGGCCGAGCGTCCGATCTTCTACACCGGCGGCGGGATCATCAACTCCGGTCCCGAAGCGGCGCGTCTGCTCCGCCAGCTCGCCGATGTAACGGGCGCGCCTGTTACATCGACCCTGATGGGCCTCGGCGCCTTCCCTGCCTCGGACGACAAGTGGCTGGGAATGCTGGGGATGCACGGCACCTACGAAGCCAATATGGCGATGAACCAGGCCGACCTGATCATCGCTCTGGGCGCGCGTTTCGACGACCGCGTCACCGGCCGGCTCGATGCCTTCTCGCCCAACAGTGCAAAGATCCACGTCGATATCGACCGCTCGAGCATCAACAAGAACGTTCGCGTCGACCTGCCCATCGTGGCGGACGTCGGCCGGGCGATCCAGGCGATGATCGATGCGTATCAACTTCGCCGCCATCCGCGTCCGGACCTGTCCGAATGGTGGAACCGCATCCAGGGCTGGCGCCATGTCGGCTGCCTCGATTTCCAGGAGAGCGATCCCCAGGTCATCATGCCCCAGCGTGCCATCCGCGCGCTGTGGGAGGCGACGAAGGACAAGGCCCCGATCATCACCACCGAGGTCGGCCAGCACCAGATGTGGGCGGCCCAGCACTTCCACTTCGACGATCCCAACAAGTGGCTCACCTCGGGCGGTCTCGGCACGATGGGCTATGGCCTGCCGGCCGCGATCGGCGCCCAGCTCGGCAACCCGGACACGCTGGTCATCGACATCGCCGGCGAAGCCTCGATCCAGATGAACATCCAGGAGCTGGCCACCGCGACCCAGTACCGGCTGCCGGTCAAGATCTTCATCCTGAACAACGAATATATGGGCATGGTCCGCCAGTGGCAGGAGCTGACCTACCAGTCGCGCTATTCGGAGAGCTACAGCGACGCCCTGCCCGACTTCGTCAAGCTGGGCGAGGCCTATGGCTGGAAGGGCATCCGCATCGAGACCCGCGACCAGCTCGACAGCGGCATCGCCGAGATGCTCGCTTACGATGGCCCGGTGATCGTCGATTGCCGGGTGGCCAAGCTCGCCAACTGCTTCCCGATGATCCCGTCGGGCGCCGCCCATACCGAAATGCTGCTCCAGTCGGCCGAAGTCTCGGGCGAGATGGACGACGAAGCCAAGGCGCTGGTCTGAACCCATGCATATCAAGGAAGAAGCAGTCGAGCGGCACACGCTCGCGGTCATCGTCGACAACGAGCCGGGCATCCTCGCCCGGATCGCCGGCCTGTTCACGGCGCGCGGCTACAACATCTCGTCGCTCACCGTGTCGGAGATCAGCGACGACGATCTGATCAGCCGGATCACCATCGTCACCCACGCCTCGGCGCCGGTGATGGAGCAGATCATCGCCCAGCTCGAGCGGCTGGTGCCGGTGCACAAGGTGACCGACCTCACCGCCTTCGGCCCGCATGTCGAGCGCGAGCTGGCGCTGGTGAAGGTCAGCGGCACCGGCGATCACCGGATCGAGGCGCTGCGCCTCGCCGAAGTCTACCGCGCCCGGGTGG
>Ga0102592_1001010_pt1 | contig 36112 bp, 30 predicted proteins | sample AraplaCol_mMF_r2_FD_76861 | JGI IMG/M metagenome (GOLD analysis project Ga0102592, IMG submission 76861) | Arabidopsis root microbial communities from North Carolina, USA - plate scrape MF_Col_mMF_r2 (SPADES assembly) (version 2) | ecosystem: Host-associated > Plants > Roots > Endosphere...
CGCCCAGGGTGCCGAGGCGCATCGCGGCACGCTCGAGGACCTCGAGTCGCTGCGCGCCGGAGCGGACGCCGCGGACGCGGTCATTCACACTGCCTTCGATCACGACTTCTCGAACTTCGTCGCCAATTGCGAGAAGGACGGCCGGGTGATCGCCGCGATGGGCGAGGCGCTCAAGGGCACGGATCGCCCGCTGCTGATCACTTCGGGCACCGGCATGGGCAATGCCGTGTCCGGCCAGCCCGCTGACGAGGACGTCTTCGCCCGCGAGCATCCCAATCCCCGCATGATCTCCGAGCAGACCGGCCAGGCGCTGCTCGAGGCCGGCGTCGACGTCCGCGTCGTCCGCTTGCCCCAGGTCCACGACACGGCGAAGCAGGGCCTGATCACGCCCTATGTCGCCAACGCTCGCGCAAAGGGCATGGCCGCCTATGTCGGCGAGGGCGCCAACCGCTGGCCCGCCGCGCATGTCCTCGACGTGGCGAGGCTCTACGTCCTCGCGCTCGACCGGGGCGAGAAGGGCGCCCGCTACAATGCCGTGGCGGAGGAGGGTATCGCCGCGCGGGCGATCGCGGAGGTCGTCGGCGCCGGCATGAACATTCCCGTCCGCGCGCTCACGCCGGAGGCGGCGGGGGAGCATTTCGGCTGGCTCAACATCTTCATGGGCCTCGACATGCTGGCATCGAGCGCCAAGACCCGCACCCGCCTGGGCTGGGAACCGGTCGGCCCGGGCCTGATCGAGGATTTGAAGCGAATGGACTATTCGGCTCTCTGAACACTCTGTCCGCCGAAGTTGGCACAGGCCGATTTCGGCGGAGGGTATCGCAGCCAGGAAGATGAAGAAGAAAATGGTTCGCGCGGAGGCGCGGAGACTGTCTCGCACCGCGTTAGCGGTGCCCTCCATTACGACGCGTCCAAATCACCTGCCGTTGCCGCGGCGCCTGCGCCAACCGCGAGCGCGACCTCTCCGCGCCTTCGCGCCTCCGCGTGAACAATCTCTTCTTCCCACTTCACCCCGCCGCGCGAATCCAAGCCTTCCCTTTCCCCACCCGCATCGACTAGCGGGAACGCCATGCGTACCCTGCTTGCCGTCCTCGCCCTCTTCCTCACCGCCGCTGCGCCGCCGCAGGAGCCTGCAACGATCCGCGTCCGGATCGTCACCTCGGCGGGCAACATCACCGTCGCGCTCGATGCGAAGCGCGCGCCGAAGACGGTCGCCAACTTCATGGCCTATGTCGATGACGGCCGGCTCGAAGGCACGCAATTCTACCGTTCCGCCCGCCGCAAGGGGAACCCGGGCCAGGGCTTCGTCCAGGGCGGCATCGGCACCGATGCGCGGCGTATGCTCCCCTCCGTGCCGCTCGAATCGACCGCGCAGACCGGCATCCACCACCTCGACGGCACGATCTCGATGGCGCACGGCCCCAACCCGGACGGCGCCAATTGCAACTTCTCGATCATGGTCGGCCCCAATCCGGGGCTCGACGCGCGCGGCCCGTTCAAGGGCTTCGCGGCGTTCGGCAAGGTGATCTCGGGGATGGACGTGGTGAAGCGGATGCTCGCCATGCCGACCGGTGGCGGCCGCGACGCGATGCGCGACCAGATGATCCTCAAGCCGGTCCAGATCCTCCGCGTCGAGCGCCTCGACGGCAAGGCCAAGCCGACCGGCTATGTGAAGCCCTGGCTGATCAGCGCCAAATAGCCGTCATCCCGGCGAAAGCCGGGATCTCAGGCGACGGCGCGGGGAAGAAGCCGCACGAGATCCCGACTTTCGTCGGGATGACGGGTGGGCTGTCCTACAATCCAATGTTCTGCTAATGTTCCACGAAACTGCCGTAAGGCCGCTCTTTGAACCGGTGCAGAAAAGCGAAGCGCGAACTTCCGTGTCCGCGAGTGTCCGCCCACGCGCCCTTCCGCTCTTCCGGGAGCGGAACGGAAACGCCGCGCAAAGGCAGGGGCAGGCGTAAACGCCGCGAACTTCCGCGTCCAATGCGTCCGCCCGCGTGCGAATCGCGCGCATGCACAAAGGGCGCCCGAACCGAAGTTCAGGCGCCCCCCGCTGCGACGTCCAAAGGGAGGAAGACGTCGCAAGCCGTGGTGGGTCGGGTCAGGCCGCGTCGGCCTCGCGATGCACGATCGGGGTCGGCTGCGTGCCGTTCACCGCGATCTTCTTGGGCTTCATCGCCTCGGGCACTTCACGGACCAGTTCGATCACCAGCAGGCCGTCGGCAAGGTCGGCGCTCTCGACGCGGACGAAGTCGGCCAGCTCGAAGCGGCGCTCGAAGCTGCGGGTGGCGATGCCCAGGTGCAGGTATGCGCCCTGGTTGTTCTCGTTCTCCTCGCGCTTCTTGCCGGCCACCAGCAGCAGGTTCTGCTGCGCGGTGATGTCGATCTCGTCGGCCTTGAAGCCGGCGACGGCGATCGTGATCCGGTAGCGGTCCTCGGCGACGCGCTCGAGGTTGAACGGGGGATAATTCTCGGAAGCCTGGGCCCGGGCGCTGGCCTCGAGCAGGTCGAACAGCCGGTCGAACCCGATGGTCGAGCGGCGGAAGGGAGTGAAATCGAACTGGCGCATATCAAGACCTCTATTCTTGAGCGAATTGATCAACTTAACCGGCGCCCGGAGGTCCGCGACGCCGCGGTTTTCGCGGCCCTTCACGGCGCCGCCTGACTCAGATCGTGTTGGAGATTGCGGCTTTCAAGATGCGTCGAAACGGGGGCCGGAAGCGGCGATCAACCAGCGCTAGGCATGGCTAAACATCTCCTTGCTCGCTAATATCCATCAATTGAGTGGAGATTAGGCGCGACAAATTGAGGGGGAAACCTGATGAGCCTTGCTTCGCTTTCATTGCTACTCTTGGCCAGTACCGCTCCGGCACCTGCCGCAGGTCTGCGGGACGATCCGGTGCCTGCGGTTTCCACCGAGGAGGAGCAGGCCAGGCCGGCCCAGCAGCAGAGCGGCAGCGGTGAGATCGTCGTCACCGCCCGCCGCCGCGAGGAGAGGGCACAGGACGTTCCGATCGCCATCTCGGTGATCGGCGGCCCGACGATCGAGAACAGCGGCAACACCAACCTCAACCGGCTCCAGACCGCGCTGCCGGCGGTGCAGTTCTATTCGAGCAACCCGCGCAATTCCGCCATCAATATCCGTGGCCTGGGCGCGCCGTTCGGTCTCACCAACGACGGCATCGAGCAGGGCGTCGGCTTCTATCTCGACCAGGTCTATATCGGCCGCATCGGCGCCTCGACCTTCGACTTCGTCGATGTCGAGCGGGTCGAGGTGCTGCGCGGCCCCCAGGGCACGCTCTACGGCAAGAACACCACGGCCGGTGCGATCAACATCACCACCCGCGCGCCCAGCTTCACCCCCGAGGCGAAGATCGAGTTCGGCATCGGCAGCTATGACCAGATCACCGCCAAGGCCTCGGTATCCGGCCCGCTCAGCGACAAGGTGGCGCTGCGCATCTCCAGCGCGCTGACCAGTCGCGAGGGCACGATCGAGAATGTCCGCACCGGCGAGGACCTGCACAAGCAGCGCACGAGCAGCTTCCGCGGCCAGCTCCTGTGGAAGGTGAACGAGGATATCGACCTCACCTTCTCCGGCGACTGGAACCTCCAGAACCCGCTGTGCTGCGTGCAATATTATGCCCGGGTCGGCGCCACCCAGCGCCCGCTCACCCGCCAGTATGCGGCGCTGGCAACGGCGCTCGGCTATGCGCCGCCCAGCACCGATCCGTTCGACCGCAAGACCGATCTCGATGCCGCGATCAACTCGCGCCAGGAGATCGGCGGTGCCTCGCTGGTCGCCAACTGGAATCTCGGCCCGGCGACGCTGACCTCGGTCACGGCGTGGCGCTATTGGGACTGGCAGCCGAAGAACGACCGCGATTTCATCGGCTTGCCGATCACCACCGTGTCGCAGAACCCGTCGCAGCAGAAGCAGTTCAGCCAGGAATTGCGCCTTGCCTCGAACGGGGATGGCCGGCTCGACTACACGCTCGGCGCTTTCTTCTTCCACCAGACGATCGATACCCAGGGATCGCAGGTGCAAGGCCCGGCGGCGAGCCGCTGGCTGCTCTCGGGCGCCGATGCGTCGAACCCGAATGTGCTGAACGGCCTGACCTCGACCAACACGATCAATTTCGACAACACCAGCTTCGCGCTGTTTGGCAAGCTCAACTGGGAGCCGGTCGACGGCTTCCACGTCGCGCCGGGCCTGCGGCTGAACTACGACAAGAAGTCGGGCTATTACGACTCGGTCGTCAGCATCCGCAACGCGCAGTTCAACTTCACCGCCACCGCCGACAATGTCGCCGCGCTGCTCGCCGCCTTCCCGAATCCGAGCGCGGGCCGGACGACCTTCCTCAACCAGACCAACACGCTGGCGCCGCAGCGCTACAGCCCGCGGTTCAGCGACTGGAACGTCTCGGGCGACATCACCGTGTCGTACGACTTCACCCCCGATATCCACGCCTATGCGACCTATGCGCGCAGCTTCAAGTCGGGCGGCATCAACCTCTCGGGCCTGCCGCTGAACTCGACCAATACCGGCGTCGATCTCAGCACCCAGACGGTGAAGCCGGAAAAGGTCAATCACTTCGAGATCGGCCTGAAGACCCAGTTCCTCGATCGCCGCCTGACCTTCAACGCGGCGGGCTTCTGGACCGAGATCACCGACTATCAGGCGACGGTGAACAACAACGCGATCAACGTGATCCGCGGCTATCTCGCCAATGCCGGCAAGGTCCGCTCTCGCGGGTTCGAATGGGACGCCTCGTTCCGCCCGAGCCGGCAGGCGAATTTCTACTTCAACGGCGCCTATACCGACGCGAAGTACGTGGACTTCAAGAACGCGCCTTGCCCGCCCGAGCTCTCCGGCGGCACTGCGCTGAGCGTCGATGCGAACGGCAATCTCAGCGGCACCCCCTCGGCACCCGGCACGCCTGGGGGGAACAGCCGGCCCTATTGCGACATCTCGGGCCAGGTGCTGCCGGGCATCTCCAAATGGTCGCTCAGCTGGGGTGGCGAGGTCCGCCAGCCGGTGGGCGATGGCGACGTCTATCTCGGCTATGACGGCAGCTGGCGCTCGAAATTCTCGTCCAACCCGTCGCAGTCGGCCTATACCTGGATCGACGCCTATTCGCTGTCGAACGTCCGGCTCGGCTGGAAGCGTGCGGACTTCAACATCTATGGCTGGGTCCGCAACGTCTTCGACAAGCAGTATTTCGAGCTGCTCTCGGTCCAGTCGGGCAGTACCGGCCTGATCGTCGGCCAGCCAGGAGACCCGAGAACCTATGGTCTGACGGTCAGCAAGACCTTCTGATCTTGACGAGACTGACCTCCTGCCATGGCCGGGGGAGGTTGGGGAAGGGAGGCGGCGCCCGCACCGCCTCCCTTCTTATTGTAGGTTCGTCCCAGATGATTTGAGAAGGTCTTAACCGACGCACGCTATAGTTATCGCCTATAGTGGGAAGATGATGCGCGTGTCGTCGAGATCCATGCCGAGCTTCAGCAGTGCGGGCCTGCTCGCGGCGCTGGTCTCTGCCTGCCAGATCGTCGGCGGTCTGGTCTGGGTAAGCTCGCCGGCGTTCGCTCCAGGGGGCTATGCCAACGTCGCCCTGATCGCGTCGCTCTGCGTCTCCGTGCTGGTACTTTCGCGACTGACCATTCCCAACGCCGTTCGCGCGCTGCTGGTGCTCGGGGTGATAGCGGTGCTGCTCGGCGTCGCGGTCCGTGGCGATGTCACCGGAGTAAAGCAGGTCAGCGACGTGGTTTCCTCCGTCGTGGGCCGGCGTCCAGTCGAAGTGCGACGGCCGGAGGACGAGGAGGTCGCGGCCGCGAGATCGCGCTCCGCAGCCGCCGCGCGGGTTCAGCTCCAGCCGGGCGAGGGTGGGGACGGCGGCTGGGCCGCCCGCCTCAACGACGCCGCGCGCGTCCAGATCGACGGCGGCGCGCCGGCCGAGATCCACGGCAATGTCACGCTCGCCGGCGGCGATGTCGCCAGCCCCCGCATCGGCTGGGCGGTCACCTGGGCAGGCGTGACCCTGTCCTGCGGCAAGCTGAGCGCGGTCGCTACCCGGCCCGACGGCCTGACCAACCAGGTGATCGGGACGTTCAAGCGCTCGATAGCGCGGACCGCGACGCTGAAGCGCCCGTCCTGCTACTGAACCGTTTCCGCACCCGGATCGAGCGTGATGATCACGATCGCGCCGCCCACGGCATAGCCGCTGGCGAGCGGGGCGATCGAGATGCGCGCCCCGATTTCGTTCGCGCCACCGCACAATAGCCGCGCATCGAATGCCTCCGCTTCGGAGCGACCGCTGAGCACCTGCTCGACGGCATCGCGCGCCGCCGGCCGGTCGGGCACTGCGATAAGGTCGGCAAAGCGCAGCCCCAGGATGCGCTCGCGCGGCAGCCCGACCAGCTTGGCGAACTCGGCTTCGGCCATCGACACCGTGCCGCGCACGCTGAGGCGGATCACTTCGATCCGGCCATGCGCGACACGTGCCTTCTCGAGCGCAGTCTGCTCGGCGAGGCGCGCTTCCTCGTCCCCCTCGTAGTTGAGCCGGACGAGAAGCGCGATGCCTTCCACCCAGGGAACGGCGCGGACCCGCAGCCGGGTGCCATTCTCTTCATCGAGCGTCAGGTCGAACTGCGCCTGCTCGCCGCTGCGCAATACGTGGCGCAGGCTGGAAAGCACGGTGGCATGGGTGGAGGAGGGCAATGCCTCCGTAATCGGCGAGCCGACCAGCGCGCTCTGCCGCTGACCCAGGATCAGTGCCGCCGCGCTCGAGACGTCGGTGATCTTGAGTTCCGGGTCGATGACGAGCAGCCCGCCGTCCATATGCTCGACCAGGAACTGGTATTCGAGCTCGCGGTGGCTGCTGTCCCGTTCCCCCGCATGTTCCGCATCCCAGCTCTCGGCTGCCAGCAGTACGTAGCGCGGGCGCCCGTGATAAGTGATCGTCACAGGGCCGTGTGCGGCGCGATCCTGCCAATATGCAAAATTGCGCGTAAGTTCAGCGGATGAAACGGTTTGTGCTGATGGGCGCTGCATAATTGTAACCCCCTGGTTGCTTTCGGGCATCATCAATTGTTGTTTGCGACCCTGAAGTGAACCATGAGAATTTTGCAAATTATTCAATTTGATCAGAACATGAAGGATATCACGGGATTAACGCAAATCAAGTTGGCGTTGATCGAGAATGGATTTAAAAATCAAAAGGATCGCCCCGCTGAGGGACTCCTCGGTTGGAAACGCGGCAGGTAAAGTTTACTGAAAATACGGAAATCCTACTTTCGAACATGGGAGCATTTTGGAAGCTATCCTGTGCGAAGAAACGCACATGTATCCGCGTCTTCTCCTGTCCCCCTCCAGGGTGCGTCCCGCCGGTCCCCGGCTGTGGCGAGACAGGCGCGGTGCGGCCGCGATCGAGATGGCCTTCTCGCTCCCCATTCTGCTGATGCTGATCTGCGGCATCGTCACCTATGGCGGGTGGTTCCTCTGCGCCAACAGCGTGCAGCAGGCAGCGAACGAGGCGGCGCGTGCCGCGGTCGGCGGGCTCGATCCCACCGAGCGCGCCACGCTGGCCCGCACCGCGCTGGACGCCAATGTGCGCAAAACCGGCACGCTCAAGCCCGAGCATATGAACACGCTTGTCGACGATGACGGCCATACGCTGACGGTGCGCCTCTCCTACGACGCGTCGAGCGATCCGCTGCTTTCGATCAAGCTGGTGCCCCTGCCCAGCAAGGTGATCGAGCGCAGCGCGACGGTGGTGCTCTCGGCTCCATGAGGCGCGTGATGGCTCTTCTGCCCTTCCTCCAGGCCCTCGGGGCCGATCGCCGCGGCAATATCACCATGATTTTCGCCGGCGGGTTCGTGATGCTGGCGGGATCGGCGGCATTCGCGGTCGATACCGGCTCGCTCTATCTGGAGAAGAGGCGGCTGCAGGGCGTGGCCGACGCCGCGGCGCTCAGCGCAGCGAACAGCCAAGCGGCGGATGCTGCGGCCCGCACGGCAATGACAGCGAACGGCGCCGATGACGCGAGCATCGAGAAGCTCGAGCGGGGCAGCTATTCGCCGGACAGTTCGGTGGCCCATTCCGCACGCTTCGTGGCTTCGGGCAGCGACGGCAACGCCGTGCGATTGATCATGGGGCGGGACGTCCCCTTGTTCTTCGGGCGGTTCCTCACCGGGCGGCCGACGGCGCGCGTTTCCGTGACCGCGATGGCGGCGCGGGTGGACCTCGCGTCCTTCTCGATCGGCTCGCGCCTGGCATCGGTGAGTGGCGGATTGCCGGGGCAGCTGCTCTCGGGCCTGGCGGGGACCGAGCTGAACCTCAACGTGATGGACGCGCAGGGGCTGGTGAACGCCGATCTCGATGTCCTCGCCTTTGCCGATGCGCTGCGTACCCAGGCCAACCTCCAGGGCCTCACCTTCGGCGAGACGCTCGCGAGCAACATCACCCTTCCCAAGGCGCTGAACGCAATGGCGGCGGCGACGGGGAGCTCGGGCGCGCAATCGGCGTTACGTGCGATGGCACTGCGGGTGCCGCCGGTCACCGTTCAGCTTTCCAGGCTGATCGATCTGGGGCCGCTGGCGGGGGAGAGCAGCACCGATCCATCGCGACCGATCAAGGCGGATTCCTATGCCCTGGTGCGGGAGATGCTGCAGATCGCAACGGGCAAGCGGCAGGTCGATCTGGATCTGGCTGCCGGGGTGCCGGGCGTCGCCGCGACCAAGGTGACGCTGGCGATCGGCGAGCGGCCGGCGCAATCGCCCTGGCTTGCCGTTGCCAAGGACCGCAGCGTCAAAGTGCGTACCGCGCAGACGCGACTCTATGTCGATGCCAAGGTCGGCGGTTCGGGGCTGCTCGGACTGGCCTCGGTCCATCTGCCGCTGTTCGTCGAACTGGCCAATGCCGAGGCTTCGCTCCGCAGCATTTCCTGCCCGACTCCTTCTACCGCCACGGTGAGTCTCGACGTGACCACCGCCGCCGGGCAGGTGGCGATCGGCGATGTCGACACGGCGGCGCTGGGGAATTTCAACGCCGCGATCACGCCGAAGCGCACGACGCTGGTGAAGGTCGCGCTCCTCGCAGAGGTGACCGGCCAGTCGAATATCGGGCTTGGCGGGGCAGGGGCGCAGCGTGCCACCTTCACCGCGCAGGAGATCGCGGCGGGCAAGGCGCACACCGTGTCGACCAACGATCTGAGCCAGGGAGTGGCGGCATCCCTGATCCGCAACATGGACCTCCAGGCCAATGCCCTGGGGCTGGGGGTCAATCTTTCGCTGGTGACGTCGACCGTCGGCACGGTGCTGCAAGGGGTCGCGGCGCCGCTCGATTCGGTGCTTTCGGATCTGACGGGGCTGCTGGGAGTGAATGTCGGTCAGGCGGACGTCCGGGTGAACGGACTGCGCTGCGGCAAGCCGATTTTGGTGGGGTAGGGGATTAGCGTTGGGGTTGGGGAATGCGTGGCGATCGTAGAGGATTGAAGATTACCCAGGGTGTGGACCGGCGCGAAGCCATGCGCTGGCCGGTATCCCTGGCGGCGAGCGTGAAGGAATCGCGCCTGTGCTTCCAGAATGTCCGGCTGGTCGAGATCTCGCGGGCGGGCTGCCGGATCGAGACTGGTTTCCTGCTCCCACCGGGAATGGAGACGGTGCTCAGGCTGACCGGATTCAAGGCCCTGAACGCGACGGTGGTATGGAGCAATCGTGAGGCGGCGGGGTTGCGCTTCGCGGCGCCCCTGCATCCGGGCGTGGTGACCCACCTGATGAGCCTGCCCTCGACGCAGGAACTGGCCGAGTATCGCCCGCTCTCGGGGCTGCGCTGAAAGGCGGAAATCCGGAAGCCAGAAACGGCAAACGCCCGGACCGTTTCCGATCCGGGCGCCTGCGTGACGAATGCTCGTCAGCCCCCTTTGTCAGGCCCAGCCCGCACACTCGTACTTGCCTACGAGCGGGGCTTGGAGCCTCCCCGAACCACGGCCTTTCGCCTGCGCTTCGACGAGAGGTTTGCTAGGCGCACAGGCCCGCTTTGTCACTGGCATTACAAGGGGTAGACGCAGTTTGGTGTCACCCTGTGTTGAATCGGCAACATAAAGGTTGGCAGTAGGAATTCGCGGTCATCTGCCCTAGATCGGGTGCCGAGCTGATTTCTGGGTGAGTGCCAAGACCCGCATGCTGCTAATTTCACGTTACGAGCGGATGATCGCCCGCCGCTATCTCCTGCCGGGGCGGAGCGAGGCGTTCATCGCCGTCGTCGCCGGGTTCAGCCTCGTCGCCGTCATGCTCGGCGTTGCCGCGCTTATCGTGGTGATGAGCGTCATGAACGGCTTCCGCGCCGAGCTTTTCAACAAGATCACCGGGCTTAACGGCCATGCCGTGGTCCAGGGCTATGGCGGCCAGCTGCGCAACTGGCGCGAGGTGCTGGAGGAGGCGCGCAAGACGCCGGGCGTCACCAGTGCCACCCCGCTGATCGAGCAGCCGCTTTTCGCCACCTATAATGGCCGGGCCGAGGCCCTCCAGCTGCGCGGCATGCGGATGGAGGACATCCTCAGCAACCCGACGCTGAAGGGCAAGGAGATCATCGGTTCGCTCAAGAGCCTGAAGCCCGGCGGCGAGCAGGTGGCGATCGGGTCGCGGCTAGCGGAATCGCTCGGCGCGACTGTGGGCAGCGAGATCTCGATCCTCAATCCCGCCGGCGCCGCGACGCCCTTCGGCACGATGCCGCGCATCGTGAAGTACAAGGTGGCGGTGATCTTCGAGGTCGGCGTCTATGATTACGACAAGGTCTTCGCGATCATGCCGATCGAGGATGCGCAGACGCTGCTGCTGCTCGGCGACGGCGTCTCGATGATCGAGCTGGAGACCAGCAATCCGGACAAGGTCGGCGATATCCTTCAGCCGCTTGTCGACAAGGTGAGCAGCGTCGGCCAGATCACGGACTGGCGAACGATGAATTCCGAGCTGTTCGAGGCGCTGGCGGTGGACCGCACCGTCTCCTTCACCATCCTCTCGATTATCCTGGTGGTTGCCGCGTTCAACATCGTCTCGTCGCTGATCATGCTGGTGCGCGCCAAGACCCGCGATATCGCCGTGCTGCGCACCATGGGAGCGACGCGGGGGGGGCTGATGCGCATCTTCGTCACCGTGGGCACCACGATCGGCGCGCTCGGCGTTGCGGCGGGCGGGGTGCTCGGCTTCCTGTTCATCACCTTCCGCGAGGGGGTAGTGAAGTTCATCGGGCTGGTCACCGGCCAGAATATCTGGGATCCGCAGATGCGTTTCCTCACCGAACTGCCGGCCAAGACCGACCCGTTCCAGACGATCGGCATCTGCGTGATGGCGTTGATCTTCTGCTTCCTCGCCACGCTCTATCCGGCCTGGAAGGCCGCCAATACCGATCCGGTCCAGGTGCTGCGCTATGAGTGAGGCTGTTCTCCAGACGCGCGGTCTCAAGCGCAGCTTCAGCCAGGGCGGCGAGACGATCGAAGTGCTGCGCGGCGTCGATCTCGACGTGCAGCCGGGCGAGATCGTTGCGTTGCTCGGCCCGTCGGGGTCGGGCAAGTCCACGCTGCTCCAGGCGGTCGGCCTGCTCGAGGGCGGGTTCGAGGGTTCCATCCGCATCGCCGGCAAGGAAGCCGCGCAGCTCGACAGCCCGGGTCGTACCGCGGTGCGCCGCGATCGTCTGGGCTTCGTCTACCAGTTCCACCACTTGCTGCCCGACTTCAGCGCGCTCGAGAATGTCGTGCTGCCCCAGATGATCCATGGCGCGCTGCGCGCCGATGCCGACAAGCGCGCGGAGGATCTGCTCACCGCGCTCGGCCTCGGCCACCGGATGACGCATCGGCCCAGCCAGCTTTCCGGAGGCGAGCAGCAGCGTGTCGCCGTCGCCCGCGCGCTCGCCAACCGGCCGGCACTGGTGCTGGCCGACGAGCCGACGGGCAATCTGGACGAGCTGACCTCGGACAAGGTGCTCGCGGAGTTCCTCGGCCTGGTCCGCACCCAGGGCTCGGCCGCGCTGATCGCCACGCATAACGAGCGGCTCGCGGCGCGGATGGACCGGGTGGTGCGGTTGCACGAAGGGCATCTGGAGTGAATCCGTGGCGTGAGGTTCCAACGCTGTCGGGCCGCCACGTCACCCTCCGGCCAATGCACGCGCGGATCGTGTTGATCTGCTCGAGGCGTTTGAGGGCCTCCGCCGGCTCTTCCACACCACCGTGCCCGATGATGCGAACATCGATGCGTGGATGGATCGGATCGAGAACGACGTGGCGGCGGGCCGAGGCCTGCCCTTCACCGTGCTTGACGCGAGCGGAAGCGTCTCGGGCGTCACGCGCTTCCTGCGGATGAGCAAGGGGCATCGCCGCGTCGAGATCGGTGGCACGCTCTACGCGCCGCGCGTCCAGCGCACCGGGCTCAACACCGAAGCCAAGTACATGCTGCTCCGCCACGCCTTCGAGGTGCTGGAGGTGAACTGTGTCCAGATCCGCACCGATTTCCTCAACCACGCCTCGCGCCGCGCGATCGAGCGGCTCGGTGCGCGCTTCGACGGCGTGCTGCGCGGCCATCTGATCCTCAACGGGCATATGCGCGACAGCGTGGTCTATTCGATCCTCGCGCATGAATGGCCCGGGGTTCGCCGCAATATCGAGTTGCTGATGGCACGCTACGAAGGAGAGGGCGCATGACCGCGATCACCGACATCCCCGTGACCAGGGCCGGCGGCGAGCAGGCCACGCTCGCCGATCATGCCGGCGAGGTGCTGCTCATCGTCAACACCGCCTCCAAATGCGGCTTTACCCCGCAATATGCCGGGCTCGAGGCGCTGCACCGCAAGTACAAGGATCGCGGCTTCTCGGTTCTTGCCTTCCCGTGCAACCAGTTCGGCGCGCAGGAACCGGGCGATGCCGAGGAGATCGCGAACTTCTGCTCGCTCACCTATGACGTGACCTTTCCGGTCTATGCCAAGATCGACGTAAACGGCGCCGATGCGGCGCCCCTGTTCGAGGCGCTGAAAAAAGCGGCGCCGGGGGTGCTCGGCTCGAAGGGGATCAAGTGGAACTTCACCAAGTTCCTGGTCGACCGGAGTGGCAATCCGGTCGAGCGGTTCGCGCCGACGACTAGCCCCGACGCGATCGGGCCCGAAATCGAGAAGCTGCTCTAGCGGGCAGCTGCGGCGATTGCGCCGCCGCCGGATGGGCCGGGCGGTGCAATCGCTCGAAGATGCTGTCCAGCACGAAGCGACCGGTGAGCTCGATCAACGCGCTGCGATGTGGCCGGGCACGGCGCTGGCCGCGCGCCTGCACGGGCGCCGGGTTGCGTGGACCGTGCCGGCGCGGTGCGGGAGGCATTGTCATGCGCGCGGCCACCGCCGAGGCGTTGTACCCAAGGTCGCGGCGGCGCCAGTCGACTTCCTCGCCGGCCGGAACTTCGTTCCATTCCTCGGTGCCGGTCTCGCGCCACAGGTCCTTGCCGCAGCGCATGCACATCGCGAACTCGCCGTCGCCTTCCCGAAGGCGGCCCGGCATCGCCGCGTGCTCGAGCAGGCGGCAGCGCAATGAACGCATCAGAAACGGGCCGGGCGATAGCGGCGGGAACCGCCGCGCGGCGGATGGCGATAGGTCACCGCCGGGAATTCGTAGGTGCCGGCGCTGACGCCGTTCTGGGCCGCGGCAAGCTGCGGATTCCAGATCTCGAACCGATCCCCGGCGCCGACGACGAGCGCGACGCTTTCGATGCGGCCGTGCTGGCGCATCCCGGCGGGAAGGGTGAGCCCGCGCGCATTGCGCGGCTCCATCTCGACCATGCCCAGCACGCGGCGCATGCCGGCGTCCGTCGCCTGCGCATCGACGCCCGAGCGGGTGCGGATTTCCTGCAGGTCGGCGCGGGCATAGCCGACAAGGCACTGGTCGCGTTCATGGGCGGAAAGAACCAGGGGTTCGTCGGTGGCGGGCAGGCCCAAGGCCTGTGCCGTGCTCTCGGTCAGCAGCAGATTTCCATCCGCATCAACCTCGCAAAGCGCACATCCGCGAAACAGCGACCCCATGTTTTTGCCCCTTCAACGCAACGATTTACCCGAACTTTCCACAAACTTATTCACAGGGTTAACGCACATCAACCAAAATGTATGCGATAAGGTGGTTAACGCGCGCGACGGGTTGCTGAAACACTTCCTTACGAGCGGGGCGGGAGCCGCTCTGTTAAATGCGCGTTCATCGCGGAACAGGCATCGGCTTCCGCGATCGGCTTGAACGGCGCGTGAGGGGCAACTAGAGGTGCGCCGAAAGCCCCCGCTCATTCCCCGTCTATGGAGAGTTTCGCATGAACTTCGCTTCCAAGCTCGCGCTGGCCGCCGTGCTGTCGTTGGGCACCACTGCGCTTACCGTGGCACCCGCCGCCGCGCAGAAGAAGGACGACAAGAAGGCAGATCCCAACGCGCTCAAGGTGAGCGACGAGTTCCGCAAGCCGGCCGCCGTCGCCGAGGCCGCGGTCAAGGCCAAGGACTGGGCCACCGCCGAGCCGTCGATCGTCACGGCGGAAGCCGCGGCGAAGAACGACGACGAGAAATATTATGCGGCCTGGCTGCGCCTGCAGCTCGAGCTGGCGCGTGGCAACGAGAATGCCCAGATTCCGGCGCTCCAGATTCTCTCGGTCAACCCGCGCACGGCGCCGGATGCGAAGAATGCGTACAATGCGCGCCTGAACTTCCTGCTCGGCAAGGCGGCGGCGTCGCAGAAGAAGCACGCCGAGGTCATCACCTACATGGCGAAGGCGCGTGAGCTCGGCGAGAAGAACCTCGACATCCCGCTGATGATGGCGAACGCCTATGCCGCCACCGGCAAGAACGTCGAGGCCGCGGCCGAAGCGCGCAACGCGATCGAGGCTGCCAAGGCCACTGGCCAGAAGGCGCCCGAAGCCTGGTATCAGTTCGCCATCCCGAAGGCGATCGCCACCGGCAACCGCGAGACTGCCTATGATTGGCTGGCCTATTACCTGAAGGACTATCCGACGGTGAAGAACTGGCGCTGGGCGATCGAGGTTCTCGGTCAGGGCGCCAAGGGTGCCGATCGCGCCGGGAAGATCGAGCGTATCGATCTTTATCGCCTCCGCCGGATCACCAACTCGCTGGCCGATCGCGGCGACTATGCCGACTACGCCTATGCCGCCCAGTCCTCGGGTCTGCCCTGGGAAGCGATCTCGGTGATCGAAGAGGGCCGCAAGAACGGCAAGCTCCCCACGACCGATCCGGACGGCAACCGTACCTTCACGGCGGCCCAGGCCGGCGTGAAGAGCAGCCCGTCGCTCGCCACGCTGGCTTCGCAGGGCGGCGTCGGCAATGCCGACGCACTGCTGGCTGCCGGCGACAACGAGAATGCGCTCAAGCTCTATGACGCGGCGCTCGCCAAGGGCGGTGATGCCAATGAGATCAACCTGCACCGCGGCATCGCGCTGCAGCGCCTGGGCCGCAAGGACGAGGCGAAGACGGCGTTCCAGGCGGTGAAGACCGGCCCGTTCGTCAACGTCGCGCTGCTCTGGCAGGTCTCGCTCGACACGCCGCCGCTCAGCTGAGCGCGGCTTCGAGCCTGAAAAAGAAAGGGGCGGCTTTCGGGCCGCCCCTTTTCATTTCTCCGTTCTCGGCGGGGTCAGGCGACCGGGACGCCCGGCAATGCCTTGGAGGTACGGATGGTGAGCGAGGTCTTCACATGCTCGACATTCGGCGCCGGAGTCAGGCGCGTGGTCAGGATGTGCTGGAAGCTCTGCAGGTCGGGGGCGACGATCTTGAGGATGAAGTCGATCTCGCCATTGAGCATGTGGCACTCACGGACCTCGGGAATGTCGGCGACCATCTGCTCGAAAGCGCGCAGGTCGGCTTCCGCCTGGCTCTTCAGGCTGACCATCGCGAATACGGTGAGGTTGTAGCCGAGCGCGGCCGGATCGAGCGCGGCGTGATAGCCGGTGATCGCCCCCTGCTGTTCCAGCGCGCGCACCCTCCGCAGGCACGGCGGCGCGGTCAGACCAACGCGTTCGGCTAGTTCGACATTGGTCATCCGGCCATTATCCTGAAGCAGGCCCAGAATCCGTACGTCGATGTCGTCGAATCGCATTTATGTTCCTTCTTTCTTTTGATTCGTTTCCGTGTGTTGCGTTTAGACATAATATTATTACGCCGCAACGCAATTGTCCCACAATGCGACGTGCCGAAATGGACAGTTCCGAAGGGGCGTTCGGCAAGTTAAGGAATCGTTACGGCGTGTGTTGCTACGCCGGGTAAAGGGTAGGCTCGCGTTGCGCTTCGACGACACTCTGGAGACCGTACTCGCGTCCGATCTGGGCACGCCGTACGGCGTCCAGTCGGCGTGGCGGCAGCTGGTCGATCTGATCGGCCGGCGCCGGGCGACTGCGGGTGCCCGGGCGATGGGGGTGCTCCGCTCGATTCGCGATTCGGTGCCCCTGGCGGTTCGTGCAGCCAGCGCCCGCGCGCTTGAATATGCCGATCCGCCGCCGCCGCTCGTCCGCCTGTTCGCACTCGATGAGCTGCAGGTCGCGCTGCCCGTTCTGCGCAGCGCCCGGATGAACTCGGCCGAATGGATTCAGCTATTGCCGGAGCTGGCGCCCGCGGGTCGTGCGGTGCTGCGCAATCGCCGCGACCTGAGCCCGGTGGTGCGCCGCGCACTGGAAAGCTTCGGGCCGATCGATTTCGTCTTGCCCGACGAGACGGTGAAGGACGTTCCCGCCGAGGTGGTGCTGCCCGAGCCCGAGGTGGTGATCGCCGAGCAAGCCGTCGAGGTGACGGCGATCGATTGGGCCGATGTAGTCGATGCGCATCCTGTCGAGCCGGTGCCGACCGAGATCGAGGCGGCGGAACCCGAAGTTGAACCAGAGCACGAGCCGGCAGCGGAAGTGCCTGAGCCCGAGCTCGAACCTGCGCTGGCAGCTGAGGCCGAGGAAAAGCCCCTCATCTATTGGAGCGCCACGACCCCTCAGCACGTGCCCGTGCGCGAAGCGAGTCTTTCCGCGCTGCTCGCCCGGTTGCCAGATCCCGCCCTGGCAGCCGAACTGACCGAAGACGTTGCGCTCAACGGTTTCGAGTCGGTTGATGCAGAGCTGGCGGAGGCCCCTGAGGCGGTCGCCGAGATGGAGACCGCGCTGTCCCCCGTGGTTGCGCCGCACGCGGTTCCCGACATCGAGGATTTCTCCTTCGTCGCGCTCGCCGGCCTCGCGCCGTCGCTGAGTGGCGCGGCAGCGCAAGAGGGCGAGAGCCGCGAAAATCCGCTCCGGCCGGTCCAATCCGGGACAGACGAGTCAGCCTCCGGTATCGAACCGATTGCGCCGCTGGAGTCCGGGGCGCAGGGTCCGGTCATGGAGTATAGTGACAGCCTGGTCGCAGAAGCGCGGCAGATCGCGGCAGAAGCCGTGGGGGGCGATGACGGCACCTTCGAGATCGCCGATGTCGTCGCGCGGATCGACGCGTTCTGGCGGCATCGCGAGGAAACCGGCCCGAAGGAGCCGGCGCCGCTACGACCGGCCGACGACTTCCGCTTCGAGACTGATGCCAAGGGCATGATCCGCTGGGTCGAGGGTGTCAGCCGTGCGCCGCTCGTGGGCGTGTCGCTCGACAGCCAGGCAGCGCCCGGCGCGCCGGACAGCTCGCGTGTCGATGGCGTCGCCGCCGGCGCCTTCCGCCGTCGGGCCGGCTTCTCCAATGCCCGGCTTTCGGTGGAGGGCGAATCCGACGCCGCAGGCGATTGGCTGATCTCCGCCATCCCGGTCTTCGATCCCGGCAATGGCCGCTTCACCGGCTATCGCGGTACTGCGCGCCGCCCGCGTGTCGACGAGCGGGCCGAGCCCGTGCGCATCGCCGCCGGCCCGGCGATGCCCGCGGATTCGCTGCGCCAGCTCGTCCATGAGCTGCGCACGCCGACCAATGCGATCGCCGGCTTCGCCGAGATGATCGAGGCGCAGATGCTGGGCCCGGTGGGCGATGCCTATCGCGACCGTGCCCAGGTGATCCGTTCGCAGGCGCGCGAGCTGCTCGGCGCGATCGACGATCTCGATCTCGCCGCGCGGATCGACAGCGCCGCGCTTTCGCTCGTTCCCGGCCAGATCGCGCTGCGCCCGGTGCTGGCTTCGATCGTCGACGATCTCGCGCCGCTCTCCGAGCTGCGCGGCTCGGTGATCGCGCTGCCGATCGCCGACCTGTCGGTCACCGGCGATCGTCGTGCGGTCGAGCGGCTGCTCGCGCGCCTGCTCGCGACGCTGGTCTCGGCCAGCGGGCAGGGCGAGCGGATCGGCGTGCACATGGCGCCGGAGGGAACGGAGGTGGTGGCGATCACCATCGACCGGCCGCAGGCGCTTGCCGACTACCCGGGCGATTCGGTGCTCGACATCGACGACGAGCGCGAGGATGCGACCCTGCTCGGCACCGGTTTCGCGCTGCGCCTCGCACGCAATCTCTCCCGCGAACTGGGCGGCGCGCTCGTCATCGGCCGGGAAAACTTGACTTTGCGGCTGCCGGCCGCCGTAAACGAGCAGGTGGGCCAGGCACATCTGAGCTGAAGTGGGGGACGGGGCCTCAGGTCGCCGCGGTTATCGCGTGCCTGCGCCCGAGCCTGGCGCGCGCGTCGATTGGCCCGACGCTTTCTGCACCCGCTTCACGATCTTCGTCGATACCGAGGAAGAGTTCGACTGGGGCGCGCCGCTCCGTGCCGATGCGGACGGCACGCGCCACATGGCCGCGCTGCCGCCGGTCCATGCGCGCTTCGCTTCGGCGGGCGTAGCGATCACCTATCTGGCGGACTATCCGATAGCCATGTCGCCGCTCGCGGTGGACGTGCTGCGCGAGGTGGTGAAGGACGGCCGCTCGGCGATCGGCACGCAGCTCCACCCCTGGGTAAATCCTCCGCACGAGGAGGAAGTGAACGGCTTCAACAGCTTCACCGGCAATTTGCCGCTCGCATTGCAGCGGGCCAAGCTGGCGGCGCTCACCGATGCGGTGACGCGGATCGCCGGCAAGCGGCCGCTGGTCTATCGTGCCGGGCGCTATGGGATCGGACCCGATACACCGGCGCTGCTCGCCGAGCTCGGCTACCGGATCGATAGCTCGATGCGCTCGGCCTATGATTATTCGGGTGAGGGCGGCCCCGATTTCTCGGCGGTTCCCAACCATGCCTTCCGTCTCGGCGAGTTGGTCGAACTGCCCTTCACCACGGTGTTCACCGGCCGCATGCGGCGGGGCGGGGCGGGGCTGCACCGGAGCCTGGGCCGATTGCTCAAGGGGATCGGCATCGCCGCGCGCCTTAAGCTGCTCTCACGGGTCGCATTGACCCCCGAAGACATGCCGTTGCACGAAGCGCAGGAGGCAATCCGTATCGCGGTGGGCGAGGGCCTGCGCCTCCTCAACTTCGCCTTCCACTCGCCTTCGGTCGAGCCCGGCCACACGCCCTATGTCCGCACCGAGGCGGATCTCGCCGCGTTCCTGCACTGGTGGGACGAAGTGCTCGTGCTGCTCGACAAGCTCGGCGTGCGTTCCGCATCTGTGGATGAGATCGTCGCAGCGGCTTGCGGGCCGGCCTGACCTTCCGCTAGTGCGGGTTTGACTGCTGGGGGGCCTGTAGCTCAATTGGTTAGAGCTGGCCGCTCATAACGGCTAGGTTGCGGGTTCAAGTCCTGCCGGGCCCACCAGCAGTATCTTTGCGCCTGTCGGCGCCCGGCCGCGACTTTGCGGCGATTTCGATCATACCCAGGTTCGCGCGATGCGCGCGTTCGTAAGGCCACTGGCTTCGATATATTCGCCGATCGTCACAGCCACGTAATATCTAATCCCCACCGGACCCTCCGAAAGAAAAGTTTCAAGTCGAGACGCGTCAGGGCCGTCGTCAGGCTTGGAGGAGCGGAGAGGGAGGCGTGAAGGAGCCGACGGGTTCCTGAGCGCAGACAAGAATGGAGTTCGAACAACGCCGCCATCCCGGTCTCTCGAAGGCCGGGAAACGCTGGCGCTCGTCCGCAGGACATGCGGCGGGAAGCACATATCCAGAGGGGGATAGATATGCATACCAAGTCCAGTCATCGTAATTATGCCGCACAGCTTCTGCTGGGTGCGGCGTTCGCGGCGCTTTGCGTCGCACCGGCCGCCGCGCAGACCGCGCCTGCGTCGGAGCCGGTCGCCGAGGAAGACGGCGCGATCGTCGTCTCCGGCTACCGCCGCAGCCTCGAGGACGCGATCGACCTGAAGCGCAACACCGTTGGCTTCTCGGATTCGATCGTCGCCACCGACATCGCAGACTTCCCCGAACAGAACCTGTCCGAAGCGCTGCAGCGCATGCCCGGCGTGACCATCGAGCGCGAAAAGGGCCTGGGCACCCGCGTCAACGTGCGCGGCCTGCCGAGCGAGTTCACCTTCGTCTCGATCAACAAGCTCGCCACCGCTTCGGGTTCGGGCGGCCGTGACGTCGAGTTCGACATCTTCGCCTCCGAGCTGATCCAGTCGGTCACCGTCCAGAAGTCGCCCACCGCGGCCGACGAGGAAGGCGGCATCGCCGGTTCGGTACTGATCCGCACCGCGCGCCCGTTCGATAATCCCGGCCTGCGCCTGGTGGGGAGCGCCGAGGGCGCCTACAACTCGATCTCCGAGAAGATCGACCCGAGCTTCTCGTTCCTCGCCAGCAAGACCTTCGGCGATTTCGGCGCGCTGATCTCGGTCGCCAAGCAGCAGCGCACCAACCGCACCGACTCCAACTCGGGCATCAACTTCCGCCCGATCGCGCGCTGGACCGACCGTGCCGGCACCACCTATCGCAACCAGGCGATCGCCGTGCTCCAGCGCGACGCCGGTATCACCTTCACCGACGCGATGAAGAACAAGATCGTCTTCCTCGATAAGGTCGGCGACCGCGTCTATCAGAACGACCAGGACCGGCTCGGTATCTCGGGCTCGCTCCAGTACAAGCCGGGCGACCATTTCAGCTTGGCCTTCGACGCGTTCATCGGTTCGTACGACACGACCGAGGACGAATATGATGCCGCCGGCTATTCGGCATCGAGCAACTCGACGCTCGAGACCATCCATGACTTCGACGCAAAGACGCTGTCCGGTTCCGGCATCGTCGTGCTGCGCGACGTGTCGTACACCAACACCCAGCATGAATTCCTGAGCAAGCAGTACCTGACCGACACGGACTATCGTCAGTTCAGCGGCGAGATGAACTGGAAGGTCGGCAACCTGACGGTCAACGCGCTGGGCGGCTATTCGGGCGCCAAGCGGGTGCTCGACTATGCCAACCTCAAGCACGTCGCCTATGCGCCGTCGCGCACCCGCTATACCGAAACCGGCGGCGAGACGATCCCGAGCGCCAATCCGAATACGATCGACATGTACAATGCGCCGAGCAAGTACCTGTTCGAGGCGTATGAGACGACCCGCGAGCAGATCAACGACGACAAATATGCCGGCCAGATCGACCTGAGCTGGGACTTCGGCTCGTCGGTGTTCAAGCGCCTCAACTGGGGCGGCCGCTACACCAGCAAGACCAATGAGCGTCAGTATGGCGAGGAGAAGATCCAGGGCCCGACGCGCGGCAGCACTGCCTATGTCAACGTCCGCAAGCTCGGCGACAGCCCGCTGACCAACGTCACCGACATCGTCGGCGGCAAGGACTATCAGGCGCGCAACCTGAGCTGGTCGCAGATCTCGAACGACTATGCCCGCAGCTTCTTCCGCCCGGCCGGCTTCGTGACGCCGTTCCAGAATGCGAACTACTACAAGGTCAAGGAAGACACGGTCGCGGGCTATGCGATGCTCGACCTGGAGTTCGACGTCTCTTTCCCGATCTTCGTGAACCTGGGCGGCCGCTACCTGCGGACCTCGATCACCTCGGAGGGCTTCCACCAGATCCAGAACCCGAACGGCACCACCGGGCTCACCGGCACGCCGATTTCGAGCACGGGTCGTTACGAGAAGTTCCTGCCCTCGTTCAATGCGCATGCCGAGCTGACCAAGAGCCTGTACCTGCGTGCGGCGGCTTCCAAGACGCTGATCCGCCCCGCGCTTACCGACCTGGCATACAAGCGCACCGCGAGCTTCAGCAGCTTCCGCTACACCGATGGCAATCCGGGCCTGAAGCCCACGCTTGCCGACCAGTGGGAAGTCGGCGTCGAGAAGTATCTCGGCAATGACGGCGGCATCCTGGCGGCGTCCTATTTCTGGAAGAAGATCAAGGGCGTGGTCCAGAGCCGCCTGACTGGCGAAGTGCCCAATGTCACGGTCTACAACGCCAATGGCACGATCAACGGCGTCTATGACTTCGACGTCTACCAGCCGGTCAACGCCGAGGGTTCGTACGACGTCAGCGGCATCGAGCTCAACGCGGTGATCCCGTTCGGCATGTTCGCCAACTGGATGGACGGTTTCGGCATCAACGCCAACGCCACCTTCCTCGACAGTTCGCTGACCGGCCAGTCGGACCTCGGCGTGCCGACCTCGCCGATCGGCCTGTCCGACAAGACGTACAATGCGACCGTGTTCTACGATAAGGGCCCGATCTCGCTGCGCGTGTCGTACAACCGCAAGGGCGCCTATGTGGAGCGGATCGAGCGGAACATGTATCCGGTCTATCGCAACGCCTATGGCCAGTTCGACTTCGCGGCCAGCTACCAGCTGACCCGCAACTTCCGCATGGAGCTGCAGGGCATCAATGTGGGGAACGCGAAGACCACGGGCTACACGATGGATCCCAGCTTCCCGACCACCTACGAATTTTCGGGAAGCCGCATCACGCTGAGCATCCGCGCTCAGTTCTAAACCTCTGACCGGGCCGGCATGCCATGTGGTGTGCCGGCCCACCCTGTTGCTGGAGTAATGCGATGTTCTGGCTGTTCGCCCCACTCGCCCTTGCCGCCGCCGATACCCCGGTGCGGATCAACGACCTGGTGATGCTGGGCACGCACAACAGCTACAAGCTGGCAATGCCGGCGGAGCGCATGAAGCAGCTGCGCGCGTTCGACGCCAACAGCGCCGACGCGCTCGATTATTCCCACCGGCCGCTGGTCGAGCAGCTCGACGCCGGGGCGCGGCAGCTCGAGCTCGATATCTGGTACGATCCCAAGGGCGGGCTCTATGCCGATGGTTCGAGCGATCCGGCGATGCAGCGCCCGGGCTTCAAGGTTCAGCACATGGCGGGGTTCGACAATCGCTCGAACTGCCTGACGCTGGTCCAGTGCCTGACGATCATCCGCAGCTGGTCCGACGCGCATCCGGGCCATGTTCCGATCCTGCTGATGTTCAACACCAACGACAATGGCCGCTTCATCAAGGGCGAACCCTATAGCGAAGCCGCCTATGATGCGCTCGATGCGGAGGTGCGCTCGGTGCTGTCGCCGAAAAAGCTGATCGTGCCCGACGACGTCCAGGGCAAATATCCGACGCTGCGCGACGCTGTGCTGGCCAACAATTGGCCTACCTTGAAGGCATCGCGCGGCAAGTTCCTGTTCGCGCTCGACGAGACCCCGGCCAAGGTCGCGCTCTATCGCGGCGCGCGCAAGTCGCTGGAGGGACGGGTGTTCTTCGTAAACACCGACGAAGCATCTCCCGCTGCTGCGTATATGACGATCAACGAGCCGGTGCGCGATGCCGGGCGGATCGCCAGTGCGGTAAAGGCCAATTTCCTCGTTCGCACCCGCGCCGACGCCAATACGCGCGAGGCCCGTGTCAACGATACCGGTCCGCGCGACGCCGCCTTCCGCAGCGGTGCGCAATATATCTCGACCGACTATCTCTGGCCCGATCCACGCTTCGCCGGCGGCTACCGGGTGACGATGCCCGGCGGCGCGATCGCGCTGTGCAACCCGGTGCGCCGTCCCCAGGGATGCGGCGCCTCGATCACCGAACCCAAGACCCGCTGACCTTCCCGGAGTATTGCCATGATCTCGCGTATCGCCCTCACCGCGCTTCTCGCGCTCGCCAGCCAGCCTGCCTTCGCGCAGGAGGCCACGCCCGACCTGTCGCGTGCAGCGCGCGGGGACGTGCGCGAACCGGGCGGCGCACGCCGCCTGCCGGGCGACATGCGCGCGCTCTACGAGAAGCTGAGCAAGCAGGGCGATGTCCGCAACGTCATCCTGCTGATCGGCGACGGCATGGGCGATTCCGAGATCACGCTGGCACGCAACTATGCCGAGGGTGCCGGCGGCTATTTCAAGGGGATCGACGCGCTTCCCTTCACCGGCCAGTACACCCATTATTCGCTCGATCGCGAGACCGGCAAGCCGAACTACGTCACCGACAGCGCGGCCTCGGCCACGGCATGGGCGTCGGGCGTGAAGAGCTATAACGGCGCGATCGGCGTGGACATCACCGGCAAGGCGCAGCGGACCTTGCTCGAATATGCCAAGGCGGCGGGCCTCGCCACCGGCGACGTCTCGACAGCCGAGATCCAGGACGCCACCCCGGGCGCGCAGATCGCCCATGTCGCCTTTCGCAGCTGCTATGCGCCCGCGGTGACGCTCAAGACCTGCCCGCAGAACGCGCTGGAGAATGGCGGCGCCGGGTCGATCACCGAGCAGCTGCTCGACGTCCGTGCCGACCTGGTGCTGGGCGGCGGCGCGAAGAGCTTCGCCGAGGCTGCAACCGCCGGCAAGTGGAAGGGCAAGACGCTTGAGCAGCAGGCCCAGGCCCGCGGCTATCGCATTGTCCGTAACGCTGCCGAGCTCGATGCCGTAACCCGCGCCGACGACAAGCAGCCGCTGATCGGTCTGTTCGCTGAGGGCAACATGCCGGTGCGCTGGACCGGGCCCAAGGCGAGCTTCCACGGCAATATCGACAAGCCCGCGATCACCTGCCAGCCCAATGCCGCGCGCGATGCCAGCATCCCGACGCTCGCGGGGATGACGCGCAAGGCGATTTCGCTGCTCAAGGGCAATCGCAAGGGCTTCTTCCTCCAGGTCGAGGGGGCCTCGATCGACAAGGAGGACCATGCCGCCAATCCGTGCGGACAGATCGGCGAGACGGTCGATCTCGACGAGGCGGTGCAGGTCGCGCTCGAATTCGCCCGTAAGGATGGCCACACGCTGGTGATCGTCACCGCCGATCACGCCCATACCAGCCAGATCGTCGGCAACGGCACCAAGGCCCCGGGCCTGACCGCCGCGCTCAACACCCGCGAGGGCGGGGTGATGACGGTGAACTATGGCACCGCGGAGGAAGGCTCGCAGGGCCATACCGGCACCCAGCTGCGCATCGCCGCCTATGGTCCGCGTGCCGTGAACGTCAGCGGGCTGCTCGACCAGACCGACCTGCACTACATCATCCGGGACGCGCTGGGCCTCAAGTGATCCGGAGGAGGGGCCGGCCGCACGCCGGCCCCTCTTGTGTCCCGGGTATCTTGCGACTAGGGCCGCATTCCGCGTCGGGGAGTGGCGCAGTCTGGTAGCGCGCTTGCTTTGGGAGCAAGATGTCGCAGGTTCGAATCCTGTCTCCCCGACCACTCAATCCATATCGGTTTCACTTGCGAGCCGGGGCGGGGCGCTTTCCGCCTTGCCGTCCAGTGCGCGCTTGAGGGCGTCGGTATCGAGCCGGCCCTCCCAACGCGCCACCACGATCGTCGCCACGGCATTGCCGATGAAGTTGGTCAGGCTGCGGCATTCGCTCATGAAGCGGTCGACGCCCAGGATCAGCGCCATGCCCGCGACCGGAATGGTCGGCACGACCATCAGCGTCGCAGCCAGCGTGGCGAAGCCCGCGCCGGTCACGCCCGCGGCGCCCTTGGACGTGAGCATCGCGGTGCCGAGCAGGATCAGCTGCTCGCCGAGCGACAGGTGCACGCCGGTCGCCTGGGCGATGAACAGCGCCGCCAGCGTCATGTAGATGTTGGTGCCGTCGAGATTGAACGAGTAGCCGGCGGGCACGACGACGCCGACGACTTCCTTGTCGCAGCCGGCCCGTTCGAGCTTCTCCATCAGCGCGGGCAGGGCGGCCTCGGACGAGGAGGCGCCGAGGACGAGGAAGAGCTCGCCCTTCAGGTAGCGCAGCAGCTTGAGGATCGAGAAGCCGGCGAACCAGCCGACCAGGCCGAGCACGACGAGCACGAACAGGGCAGAGGTGGCGTAGAAGGTCGCGACCAGTCCGCCGAGGTTCCACAGCGCGCCCACGCCATATTTGCCGATGGTGAAGGCCATGGCACCGAATGCGCCGAGGGGAGCGGCGCGCATTAGGATCGCCACGAGGCGGAACACGACGAGGCTCAGCTGCTCGAGCAGGTCGACCAGCGGGCGGACCCGCTCGCCGAGCCCGGCGAGGCCCACGCCGAACAGGATGGCGACGAACAAGACCTGGAGGATCGAGCCGCTGGTCAGCGCCGAGGCCAGCGTCGTCGGGATGATCGCCATCACGAAGCCGGTGATGCTGGTCTCGTGCGCCTGCTTCTCATAGCCGGCGACCTTGGCCTCGCTCAGCGTGTGCGGATCGATGTGCATGCTCGCGCCGGGCTGGACGACATGGGCGACGATCAGGCCGACGACCAGCGCCAGCGAGGAGAAGAACAGGAAATAGGCGAGGGCCTTGATCACCACTCGGCCCAGCGAGCCAAGCTCGCGGGCGCCGGCGATGCCGGTCACCAGCGTGAGGAAGATGACCGGGGCGATGATCATCTTGACCAGGTTGACGAAGGCGAGGCCCAGCCACTCGAGCGAGGCGCCGAAGGCGGGCCAGAGCGCGCCGACCAGCACGCCGGCGGCGATGCCGATCAGCACCTGGACATAGAGCATCTGCCACCAGGGCTGGGGCTTGGGCGGTTCTCCGGCATAGCTGGTGGCGACTGCGCCCATTCACTCTTCCCCCAATATTTCCACCGGCCCCAATATTTCCACCGGCATAGCGGAGCGCGCGAAAGCCCCAAACGGAAAAGGACGCCCCCTTGCGGGAGCGTCCTTCCTATCTCTCGGTCCGGCCAGGGGCCGGGTGCCGAACAGAGATCAGTGGGCGTTCGCCTCGGCGGCGTCGGCCTTGTTCTCTTCCACGTTCGCGGCGTTCTCGAGGGTCGCCTCGGCAGCAGCGTTGGTGGTGTTGTCGGCAGCGGCTTCGTACGCAGCGGCATTCGCCTCGTGCGAGTCGGCAACGTTCTCGGCGGTGGTGTTGGTGGTGCCGCCGTTGCAAGCCGCGAGCGACATCAGGCCGGCGGTCGCAGCAACAATGAGGATCTTCTTCATGTGGTGCTCCTAAAGGAACTCAAACGTTTCGCAGCCGGCCCGATTAGCCGTCGCGAACCGCTGGCATAGCGGTCGTTGCGTTTGCGTCAATCGCAAATTCACCCACTGGCAAAATTTAGGACATTTTTTCGCCCAAATCTTGCCAGTTGGCGGCCATCAATGCGTGAGGCCGCCTCCGGTTCCCTTACTCGCCCTCACCCTTTGGGATCGGGCCGATGTCCTCCGGCGCGTTCGCGGTCACCGCCAGCATCGCGGTCCAGGCTGCCACATTCTGCCGTAGCTGTTCCGGATCGATCTTGTCGAGCGTGTCATCGGGGGTGTGGTGATAATCGAAATAGCGCAGGCCGGACTGGGAGAGATCGATCACCCCGACGCCGGTGTTGATGACCGGGGCGACATCGGTCCCGCCATGCGCCGTGCCCCGGCCGCGCGAGATGCCGAGCGGCGAAAGCACGGTGGCCAGGCGATCCGCGATCGGCTTGGCGCTCTCGGGCAGGTTCACTTCGAACTTCCAGACGCGGTCCGCACCGAAATCGGATTCCTGGGCAAGCACGTGGCGCTCGCTCGCATGCGCCTTGGCATAGGCGTCGCCGCCGAAGCCGCCGACTTCCTCGGCGCCGAACCAGACGACGCGGATCGTGCGCTTCGGCTGGCCGGCATCCATGATCCGCTTGGCGGCGGCAGTGGTGATCGCCACGCCCGAGGCGTCGTCGATCGCGCCGGTGCCGAGATCCCAGCTGTCGAGATGGCCGCCGACCAGGATGATCCCCGCAGATGGATCGCTGCCCGGCACATCGGCAATGACGTTGCCCGATTCGGCCTCGCCCTTCACGCCCGCGGTGATCTGTACGCGCAGCTTCACCGGGCCGCGCTTGAGCAGCCGCTCGAGCTGGTCGGCATCGGGGAGCGACAGCGCGGCGGCGCCGATCGGCTTCACGCCCTGCGTCCAGCTGGTGACGCCGGTATGGGGATTGCGATGATGGTCGGTGCCGATCGAGCGGATCAGGATCGCCGCTGCGCCCTTGGTAGCCGCGATGTTCGGACCGGCACGCCGCGCGGCGCCGTAATAGCCATATTGCGAGCCGTCCTGGGTGGGCGTCATCGTGTTGCCGACATAGACGATCTTGCCCTTCACTGCGTCAGCCGGCGCGGCCTGGAGATCGGCGAAGGTCGGGAAGAACGCCACTTCGGCCTCGATCGGCCTGGGGCCGGTCGAGCCCGAATTGCCGAGCGCGGCGATGACGAGCTTCTGCGACGCGGTGCCGAGCACCTCGGCGGTCTCGATGCCGCGTTCCCAGAGCGGCATCTTGAAGGTCTCGATATGGACGTTCTTGAAGCCGAGCGCGGTAAGCTTCTTCACGGCCCAGGCGCGGGCGCGTGCTTCCGCCTCGGTCGCCGCCAGGCGCTGGCCGACCTCGGTGGTGAGGCCTTCGGTGATCTCCCAGGCAAGGTCGTCCTTCAGTGCCGCGTCGCGCAGCGCGGCTGCGTCGTGCGTCTGGGCCAGAGCGGGAAGGGGCAGGGCGAGGGCGGCGACGGCCGCGAGCAGGATGCGCTTGGTCATGGCCGGCGACGCTAGTCGCGGGCGAAACATTCGGCAATGCACCGAGGGTTTCCACAGCGTTTCCGGGGCGCTTTCGAGCCGATATTCAACCGAGTGGTTGAGCAATTCGTTGAATCCCTTGAATCACTTTGTACACGTGTGGCCGTCATTCAACCGATCGTTGAATGACGCCAGCCACTGCCCGCCGGGCCCGGGAAGAGGGCAGCAGAGGAAATCCTACATTGCAAGCGGGGCGTTCCGACGCGGCTGCGTTGCCATTTTGCCAACCCCTCGCTACATCGCCGCGAAACTTCCTGCATATCCAGACCTGCGAACGGAGACCGCCACGTGGCCGCCCAATACGCCTTCGTCATGAAGGACATGACCAAGACCTTCCCCGGCGCCCCGAAGCCGGTGCTGAGCAACATCAACCTGCAATTCTATCAGGGTGCCAAGATCGGCATCGTCGGCCCGAACGGCGCCGGCAAGTCGACCCTGATGAAGATCATGGCAGGCGTCGACAAGGATTTCACCGGCGAGGCTTGGCCGGGCGAGAACATCACCGTCGGCTATCTGCAGCAGGAGCCCGAGCTCGATCCCACGAAGAGCGTCCTCGAGAACGTCAAGGACGGCGCCCGCGAGACTGCCGACCTGGTCGAGCGCTTCAACGCGATCTCGGCCGAGATGGGCGATCCCAAGGACGACACCGATTTCGACGCGCTGATGGAAGAGATGGGCGAACTCCAGTCCAAGATCGACGCAGTCGATGGCTGGACGCTCGACAACCAGCTCGAAGTGGCGATGGAAGCGCTGCGCTGCCCGCCGGGCGACTGGTCGGTCGAGAACCTGTCGGGCGGTGAGAAGCGCCGCATCGCGCTCACCCGGCTGCTGATCCAGAAGCCGTCGATCCTGCTGCTCGACGAGCCGACCAACCACCTCGATGCCGAGAGCGTCCAGTGGCTTGAGCACCACCTCAAGGAATATGCCGGCGCGGTGCTGATGATCACCCACGATCGCTACTTCCTCGACAACGTCGTCGGCTGGATCCTCGAGATCGATCGCGGCAAGTATTTCCCGTATGAGGGCAATTACTCGACCTATCTGGAGAAGAAGGCCAAGCGCCTCGAACAGGAGGACCGCGAGGAATCGAGCCGCCAGACCGCGATCAAGAACGAGCTCGAATGGATCCGGCAGGGCGCCAAGGGCCGCCAGACCAAGTCCAAGGCGCGTATCGCCAAGTTCGACCAGCTGGTTGAATCGCAGCAGAATCGCAAGCCGACCGGCGCCCAGATCGTCATCCAGGTGCCCGAGCGCCTGGGCGGCAAGGTGATCGAAGTGGAGAACATCTCCAAGGCCTATGGCGACAAGCTGCTGTTCGAGAATCTCTCGTTCACGCTGCCGGCCGGCGGCATCGTCGGCGTGATCGGCCCGAACGGCGCCGGCAAGTCGACGCTGTTCAAGATGATCACCGGCCAGGAAACGCCTGACGAGGGCACGATCGAAATGGGTTCGACCGTGCGACTGGGCTATGTCGACCAGAGCCGCGACCATCTGGACGACAAGAAGAACGTCTGGGAGGAAATCTCGGGCGGTCACGATTACATGAAGGTCAACGGCCACGACGCCTCGACCCGCGCCTATGTCGGTGCCTTCAACTTCAAGGGCGCCGACCAGCAGAAGAATGTCGGCAAGCTTTCGGGTGGTGAGCGCAACCGCGTGAACATCGCGAAGATGCTCAAGAAGGGTGGCAACGTGCTGCTGCTCGACGAACCGACCAACGACCTCGACGTCGAGACGCTGGGTGCGCTGGAAGAGGCCATCGAGAATTTCGCGGGCTGCGCCGTGGTGATCAGCCACGATCGCTTCTTCCTCGATCGCCTTGCCACGCACATCCTAGCCTTCGAAGGCAACAGCCATGTCGAATGGTTCGAGGGCAATTTCGAAGCCTATGAGGAAGACAAGCGCCGTCGCCTGGGCGATGCCGCCGATCGTCCGACCGCGCTGTCGTACAAGAAGCTGACGCGCTGAGGAAAAAGCCTGCTTCGGCAAGTTGCTGGAGCGGTTCCTTGACCAAATTCGAGAAGCGCCCGGGTGGAAACGCCCGGGCGTTTTTCGTTGCGGTTCCGCGCTTCGTTCCGATTCGGCTCTATAAATTCCGTAATTTACGATGTCCCGGAGTTGAATCATGACCCTGAAGCAGAAGCTGCTCTCCGCCCTGGTGATGCTGGGACTCGTCCTTGGCGCCGTCATTGCGGGCTTTTCCTGGTCGGCGACCACCAGCCGCAATGCGCTCGACACGGTGCTTGCGGACCGCGTGATCCCGCTCAAGGACCTGAAGCAGGTCGCGGACAATTATGCCGTGGGCATCGTCGATTCCGCGCACAAGGCCAGGAACGGCAATATCAGCTTCGCCCAGGCGGTGCAGAATATCGAGAAGAGCAAGGCCCAGATCGACGCGGCGTGGAAGCGCTATGCCGCGACCGACGCCACCGAGGACGAGGAAGCGCTCGCCAAGCAGGCCGAGGCCGCGATGGCCAAGGCCAATGAGGGCGTCGCCCGGCTGGAGACGATGCTGCGCAGCGGTGACCGCGCCGGGCTGGACCGGTTCGTGATGGGCGAGATCTATGCGGACGTGGATCCGGTCTCGGACACGGTGGGCAAGCTCGTCGCCCTGCAGATCAGCGTTGCCAGCGACGTGACCACCGGCGCGCTGTCCAGCGCCAACACCGCGATGACCGTGGTAATCGTGCTCGGCCTGATCGCGCTCGGCGTGCTGGGCGGTGCCTTCTTCATCGTCAGTCGAAAGGTCGTGGCGCCGATCAAGGGCCTGGCTGAAGTGATCCATGGCATGGCGCGTGCCACCGGCACGACCAAGGTGCCGCATACCGACCAGCGCGACGAGATCGGCGACATCGCCCGCTCGGTCGATGCCTATCTGGAATCGGTGATCGCCAAGGAACGCGACGCTTCCGCCGCCGCCGCCGAGACCCAGCGCATCGTCACCACGGCGCTGAGCCAGGGCCTGTCGGCGCTGGCCGAGGGCGACCTGACCGAGGAGATCTCGGTTGCGTTCCCGGAAAGCTATGCGACGCTCAAGACCAACTTCAACAGCGCGCTGATAGCGCTGCGCACGCTGATCTCGACGGTCAATGAAGGCGCTGCGGCGATCCAGACGGGCTCGCGCGAGATCGCCCAGGCTTCGGAAGACCTGGCGCGCCGTACCGAGGGCAATGCCGCGAGCCTCGAGGAGACCTCGGCCGCGCTCGCCCAGATGGACCAGCGCCTGCGCGGCACCGCCGAGGCGGCCAACCAGACGGTGCGCAGCGCCGACGAGGCGATCCGCGTGGTCGGCGACGGCCGTTCGCTCGCCCATCAGGCGGTCACCGCGATGGGCCGGGTCAGCGAGAGCGCGCGCGGCATCGACGACGTGATCGAGGGCCTCGACAAGATCGCCTTCCAGACGCGGGTGCTCGCGATGAACGCCGCCGTTGAGGCTGGCCGCGCTGGCGAGGCCGGACGTGGCTTCGCGGTGGTGGCGGACCTGGTCTCGGCGCTCGCGATGCGCGCCGAGGAAGAGGCCAAGCGTGCCCGCGAGCAGCTGACCGTGACCCAGGACGAGGTCGGCTCGGCCGTGGAGGCGGTGCAGCGCATGGATACGGCGCTGGAGGCGATCTCGGGCGGGGTGGGCGCGGTCCACAAGCTGCTCGACGCCATGGCGGCGGACAACCAGGCCCAGTCGACCGCGATCACCCAGATCGTCACCGCGGTGAACGAGATGGACCAGTCGACCCAGCAGAATGCCGCGATGGTGGAAGAGACTTCGGCTGCCTCGCGCAACCTGGCCGAGGAGGTCGGCAACCTTGCCGACCAGGCCGGCAAGTTCCGCACCGAGGGTGGCCGTGGCGCCGCGCCGCGCGCGCAGGTCGTCCAGCTCCACAGCGTCGCTGCCTGAGCTTTGCCCGGGGGATCGCTTGCCGCTCAGAAGCGGCGGGCGATCCCCATATAGAGTTCCACGTCCGGGCTGGCATGGTTGAGCCCGGCGACGGCGCCCATGTCGAGCTGGAGGTTCGATTTGGGCTGCCAGGCGACCGAGAGGCTGGCAAGCGCCTGGGTGGCGTGGCCGGCGGGATCGCGGTCGCGCACCGCCTGCAGCTCGAGTGCGCTGCTTACCGACCGGGTGAGGGCCGCTGTGAGGCCGATGGCGCTGCCATAGGCGAGGTGGCGGCCGTGCCGGTCTTCGTCCACCGCCGCATCGATTTCGGGAGTCAGCGAAAGGCCAAGCTTGTCGGTGAGGCTGTAGCTGAGCGGCACGATCAGGCCGGCACCCCAATCCCCCGCGCCGACCGTCGCGCCGCCCACCGGCAGCGTGGCATAGGGCATGACCGCGGCGGTGAAGCCCGAGCCGTCGGGATGCGCGAGGTTGCGGCGGACGGCGAGGGTGATGTCGCCGGTGCCGCTGTCGTGCGTCACCGCGCCGGTCGTGCGATCATGGGTGCGGACGGCGCCCAGGGCGGTCCAGCCGAGCTGGACCTCGGCATGGTCCGCTATGCCGTAGCGGAGCAGCATGTCGCCGAAGGTGAAGCTGTCGCTGCGCTGGCTGGGATCGCGGTCCAGAGACCAGTCGATCGCGCCGATTTCGGCGATCAGATGTCCGGCATCGACCGTGCAGGCGGGTGTGTCGAGGCCCGGGCGGTCCGGACAGAGCGGGCGCAGTTCCTGCGCTTCGGCGGTGCCGATCCCGGCGAATGCGGCGACGAGGGCAAGGGCGAGCTTCATGGCGGCGGCATAGACGGTTCGCGGGCGGCGGGGTAGCGTCTGTCCGATGGGGAGCCGCATGCGCGAATGGATCGGGGGGAATGCCGGGCGGGTGATCGTGCTGGCGATCCTTGCGGCGCTGTTCCTGTCACCGGTTGTGGCGTTGCGCTGGATGACCTCGGTGCCGGGCAAGTCCTGGGAGGGGCCATTGCCGCCGCTCACGCCGGTCGAGCGCGACCTTGCCGGGCGACTGCGCGGACATGTCACGGCGCTTGCCAGCAAGCCGCACAATATCGGCCATGCGACGGGCTATGCCGCGGCGGTCGGCTATATCGAGCAGCAGCTGACGGCTTCGGGCTATGCGGTCACCCGCCAGGTCTTTGACGAGGGGCTGGCGGTCAATCTCGAAGCGGTGATCGAGCCCCGCACGGCCGATGCGCCGACCCTGGTGGTGGGAGCGCATTACGACAGCGCGCGCGGCGCGCCGGGAGCGAACGACAATGGCAGCGGCACCGCGGCGCTGCTCGAGCTCGCCCGGCTGCTTGCCGACCTGCGCGGCAAGGCGGACGTCCGCATCCGGCTCGCCTTCTTCGCCAATGAGGAGCCGCCCTTCTTCAAGACCGACCGGATGGGCAGCCTGGTCTATGCCCGGGCATTGGCGGAGAAGGGGCAGAAGCCCGATGCGATGTTCTCGCTGGAGACGCTGGGCTTCTACGACGACGCGCCCGGCAGCCAGCATTATCCGTTCCCACTCGCGGCGCTCTATCCGGACACCGGGAATTTCGTCGCGTTCGTCGGCACCGTCTCGTCGCGGCCGTTGGTGCGCAAGGCCGTCGGGGCTTTTCGCGAGGTGGCGCAGTTCCCGAGCGTGGGCGGTACCGCGCCGGGCTTTGTCGAGGGAATCGACTGGTCGGATCACTGGTCGTTCGGCGAGATCGGCGTACCGGCGCTGATGATCACCGACACCGCGCCGTTCCGCTATCCACACTATCACAAGCTGACGGATACCCCGGACAAGCTCGACTACGACCGGCTTGCCCGGGTGACTGCGGCACTGGAGCGAATGCTGCGCGACTGGCGGTGACCGGCTTATCGCTTGCGACGGACGAACGCGCCGCCGTCACGCCGATCGACTTCGAAGCCGGGAACGGCCTCGAACAGATCCGAAAGGCGGGCGAAACCATAGTTGCGGCTGTCGAAGCTCGAACGATTGGCGGCGCGCTGGCCGACCGCACTCAGACTCGCATAGCCCTTGGCATCCCGCTGTGAAGCTTCATAGGCATCGATCAGCAAGCGGACGACTTCCTCATCGACCGAGGGCGCGGCCGGGGTCGGTGCCTTGACCTGGGGGACGGGCTTCTTCGGTGCGGTCTCGAAGGTGCCGACATCGATGAAGCGATTGCATGCCTGGCGGAAACCCTCGGGCGTTTTCGCTTCACCAAAGCCGAAGACGACCAGGCCGTCCTGACGGAGTCGGGTAACCAGCGGCATGAAATCGCTATCCGAGGACATGATCCCGAAGCCGGTGACCCGGCCGCCTGCGAGCAGGTCCATCGCATCGATCGCCATCTTCATGTCGGTGGCGTTCTTCTGCTTGGTGATATCGAACTGCTGCTGGGGCTCGAGCGCGTAGGTCAGGGCCACATTCGCCCAGCCATCGAGCCCTTGCTTGCGCCAATTGCCATAGATGCGGCGGATGTTGACCGTGCCGATCTCGGCCAGCACGGTCAGCACCGGATCGATATGTTTCGCGGACGCATTGTCCGCGTCGATGAGCAGGGCGACGTTCCCGGTGGGTGGCCGCTCCTGCATCGCCTCAGGCCTTCTTCGCCGTCGCCGCGTCCACGCTCCACGTGCCGCCGCCGGCGGCTGCGAGGTAGAGGAAGATGAAAGCATAGAGCAGGATCGCCTCGCCGCCGTTCACCGACGGGAAGAAGCCCCCCTTGGAGGCGTGGGCGAGGAAATAGCCGACGGCGCACATGCCCGAGGCAATGAACGCGACGGGGCGCGTGAACAGGCCGATCACCAGCAGCGCGCCGCCGACAAGCTCGATGGTGCCGGCCGCATAGAGCAGCGGATTGAGGGGATAGGGGAAGGGCGGCAAACCGAAGAACTTCGAGGTGCCGTGGTGCAGGAAGCTGAGGCCCGCGACGAAACGCAGGACGCTCAGAAGCTTGCCGGACCAGCTTGCGGGAATGGGCATGCGCTATTCTCCTCGACCGGCGCGCGTCCTTGCGGGCCGTTTCGAAGGAGAAATGTTTCACTTCATGTCCCGCCGGTCAACTGGACGGCCCGGAAACCGAAGGTTTCCGATCAGGTACCGCGCATTCCGTCTCAGGCGGTGAAGCGCTTGGTAAATCCCTTGGCGTGCTTGTCCTCGGCGGTCTGGAAGGCCTCGACATGGTCGACCACCGCCATGGGCGGGCCTTCGCGAAGCGCTTCGGTGAGAGAGGACAGGGCCTCCTCATCGCCCTCGGCGAGCAGCTCGACGCGCCCGTCGTTCAGATTGCGGACCCAGCCCTTCACGCCAAGCTGCTTGGCGGTACGCACCGCCCAGTCCCGATAGCCGACGCGCTGCACGCGGCCCGACACATAGATACGCTGTGCCGTCATAT
>Ga0102592_1001021_pt1 | contig 35839 bp, 26 predicted proteins | sample AraplaCol_mMF_r2_FD_76861 | JGI IMG/M metagenome (GOLD analysis project Ga0102592, IMG submission 76861) | Arabidopsis root microbial communities from North Carolina, USA - plate scrape MF_Col_mMF_r2 (SPADES assembly) (version 2) | ecosystem: Host-associated > Plants > Roots > Endosphere...
CGGTTGACCTCGCCGATGCCCTTGATGGCCAGCAGGGCGCGGCTGACGTCGTGGTCGACGAACCAACTGCGTTGCTCCGGCGTCAGGGTCGGGGCCTGGACCACGTAGGTGATCAGCGGATTGCCCGAGATGTCGATGCGCGTGACGTTGGGGAGCTGCATGTCCTGCGGCAGCGAGCTCTGCAGGTTGGACATGGCGTTGCGGACGTCGTTGGTGACCCGCTCGTGGTCGACGCCCAGCTCGAATTCGATGACGGTCGACGAAAAGCCGTCGCCGACGGTGGAGTTGATATGGCGCACCTGGCCCAGGCCCGCGATCGAGTCTTCGATCAGGCGGGTGACCTGGGTTTCCAGCTCGGTCGGCGCCGCGCCGGGACGCGCGGCGGAGACCACCACCAGCGGCAGGTCGACGTCGGGGTTGTCGTTGATCCGCATGCTGCTGAAGCCGGAGATCCCGGCGATGGTCAGCAGCACGAACAACAGCAGGACGGGGATCGGGTTCTTGATCGCCCACCGCGAGATGTTGTTGGGGTTGGGGCTGGGATTGTCCATCGCGGTCCCCTAGCGCTTGGCGACGGCGGCGATGCGCACCGCGTCGTTGTCGCCCAGGAAGCCCGCGCCCTCGACCACCACGCGCTCGCCGGCGTTCAGGCCTTCGGCCGAGGTCTGGTCGGCGTTGCGCGCCAGGATGTCGATGCGCCGGAAGCGGGCGTGGTTGTTGGCCTCGACCACGAACACGCCGGCCTGGTTCTGGCGATAGAGGATGGCGGCGGTCGGGATGGTCGGGGCCGGGCGGTTGCCGGCCGCGATCTGGGCGCGGGCGAACATGCCCGAGCGGAAGCCGCTGCCGGGCGCCAGGCTGATCCGGGCCAGGCCGACCCGGGTCTGGGTGTTGACCTCGGAGGTGACGATGCGGACCGTGCCCGTGGTCTGGCCGACCTGGTCGGAGGTGACGGTGGCCGGCATGCCGGCCTTGACGGCCAGCAGGTCGGCCTCCGGGATCTCGGCGTCCAGTTCCAGCCGGCCGTCGCGCACGATGCGGAACAGCTCGGTCCCGGCCGAGACGATCTGGCCCTTGGTGACGCTGCGGCGGCTGATCAGGCCCGAGACCGGGGCGCGGACGACGGCCTGGCCCAGGCGGGCGAGGGTTTCGTTGCGCGCGGCGTCGGCGGCGGCCAGCTGGGCGGCGGCGGTCTGCTGGCGGGCGGTGGCGGTGTCGAGCGAGGCCTGGGACAGATAGCCCTTGGCCTGCAGCTCGCGCGAGCGGCCCAGCGCGGCCTGGGCCTCGGCCAGGGTGGCCTTGGCGCTGGCCACGGCCGCTTCCTGCTGGTGCAGCTGGGCGCGCAGCATGGTGTCGTTCAGGGCGACCAGGATCTGGCCCTGGCGCACGACCTGGCCTTCCTCGGCGTTGACCGACACCGCGGTCAGGCCGCCGGTCTCGGCGCCGACGGGCACCTCTTCCCAGGGCGTGACGGTGCCCGAGGCGTTGATGATCCGCGGCAGCGACTGGATGGTCACCGCGGCCACGCTGACGGTCTGGCTGGCGGTCAGGGAGGGCTTGGGCGTCTTGGCCTTGGCCTTGTCGCCATGGTCGCACGCGGACAGCCCCAGGGCGCCGATGCAGAGCACCACGGGTAACGCAGTCGAACCCAGGCCGCGTTTTTTGATCCGTTGATGCACGACCACCTCAGCTCCGATAATTTTGAACAGCCCACGCCTTCTAACCGAGAAACGCTGTTCACCGGATTAAATGATCGTAAGGAGGCCAAACGGCGTCAGGCGAACTCGCCCGGAGGTGGTTTCGAGCGCCGGCCCGCGTTCCAGGCGCCCACCAGCAGGGCGCCCATCACCAAGTCGCTGATCAGGCTGCCGGCTACGTAGTAGGCGCGGGGGAAGATCTGGCGGTCGATCGCGGCGGCCAGGTGGATCAGGGCGGTGACGCCCTGGAACGCCGTCGCCGTCATGGTCCACCAGCGGTCCGTCGTCAGGGCCAGGTGCAGCAGGACCAGCAGCAGCAGGAGGTCGACGATCAGCACGCCGCTCTGGGCGCCGAGGGTCTGGTGGTCGTCCTGGACCAGGGGGCTGACGAACCAGGCCACGGCCATCGCCGCCGCGGCGACCCGCTCGACCCAGCGCCCGCGCCAGACGGCGAGGCCGCAGCAGGCCAGCAGCAAGGCGAGGCTGAACAGCTGGTCGGGAGTCTGGACGTACATCGGCAGGGTTCCGAGGCGGGATCCGGCGGCGAGTCGAGGCCGCAGGATAACCCGTTCCGTGGCCCGAACCGATCCCTGAAGTCACGGGCCCGATCATATGTGGGGGTGCATGATCGGGCCCGCGGCGCGAGACCTGAGCGGGGAGGGGTCAGGCGACGTCGCGCGTGGTCGGCACCGCCCGCAGGCCGCCGATCAGGAAGGCGGGGGGCTTCTTGCCGCCGCCGCCGAACGAGACGGCCGAGAGGCCGATGTCGTGCTGGGCCTTGCTGAGGCCCTGGTGGGTTTCGAGAATGTTCTGCCGGGCCACGCCCAGGGCGCGCATCGTCTCGATCGCACTGATCAGGGCGTCCTGGCCGACCATCACCGAGAGGTTGGCGGCTTCCCGCGAGGCCGGCATCAGGGTGGTCAGGGCGGCGGTGCTGGCGATGGCCGCGTCGATGGCCTTCTCGGCGGCGAACAGGGCCTCGGCGACGGCCTCGGCGGCGTTGCGGCGTTCCTTGAGCATGGCGGTTCTCCTCGCGCCGCGTGGGCCTGGGGCGGACGGCGCGTCATCGGGGTGAGGCTTGGGAGCGCGATCGGGACGCGGCGGTCTAGAACAGGCCCTGAAGGGCGTGCAGGCCGGCGAGCAAGGAGCCGAACGCGAAGGTGGTCGCGAGCATCACGGCGGCGATGAAGGCCAGCCGTTGGCCGAGCGTCAGGTCATTGGGGCCTCCCCAATTTCCGAACGGCCCTGGCCGGGCGGCAGGAAGCTCTCGTCCATCAAGGCGCCCGCCACGCAGAGGATCTCGCGCAGCACCATTTCCGGCGGCTTGAAACTGGCCTGCTTGCGGGTCGCGCTGACCAGGTCCGGCGCCATCAGGGCGCTCTGGGTGGTCGCCGCCAGGCTGGCGAGCTGTCGTTCCAGTTCCGTCCAGGTGAAGGCCGGCGCCAGGTCGTCCTGCGAATTGAGGGTCGGCCAGGTCTCGTGAAAGTTCAGGGCGTCGCGGCGCAGGCTGATGGCCTGGTCGATCGCGTCCTTCTGGGAGTCCGTGAGTGGCGGCACGTGCTGTTCCTTCCTCGATGTCGCGGCCTTCGGCCTGTGGGCCGGGGGATCGCGAAACCTCGACGGGGTCAAGAGACCCGGAGGAAGGCGTGGGGGCTAGCCCCGTCGCGTCGGACCCCGACGCGATCGGAGGGGGGGAGGGGGAGGAAGAGGGGGGAGAACAAGAAGAGGGGGGAGAACAAGAAGAAGGGGAGGCCTGACCGCGCGGCGAGACCAGGCGCGCCGCCTCGTAGCGGTCGGCGGCCCCGAGCCGTCGCCGCGCCTTGTCCAGATGCCAGTCGACGGTGTGCTTGGACAGGCCCAGGCGGCGCGCGATCTCCTTGGAGCTGAGATGCTCGTCCACCAGGCGCAGGCAGTCGCGCTCACGCGCGGTCAGCCGGTCCATGCCCCTTACTGTCTGGTCCAAGCCTTCGGCCCCCACGGTCATGGGGTGATTGTATTCCGAAGGCGTTCCACCGCAAGATGCAGTCAGCCCTTGGGCAGGTCCGAGGCGGCCAGGGTCGACGAAACCTTCCACAGGTCGATCGCGCCCTCGGTCGCGTGGCGGTCGATCTCGCCCAGCTCCTGCGCCGTGAAGTCCAGGGTGTTCAGCGCCGCCAGGGAGTCCTCCAGCTGGGCCACGGTGCGCGCGCCGATCAGGGCCGAGGTGACGCGCGGGTCGCGCAGCACCCAGGCCAGGGCCATCTGGGCGAGGGTCTGGCCGCGGGCCTTGGCGATCTCGTTCAGCGCCTGGATGCGGGCCAGGTTGTCGGCGCTGAGCAGGTGGCCGCCCAGCGAGCCTTCGCGGGCCGCGCGGGAGTCCTGGGGCACGCCGCCGAGGTACTTGCTGGTCAGCATGCCCTGGGCCAGGGGCGAGAAGGCGATGCAGCCGACGCCCAGGTCCTCCAGCGTGTCGAGCAGCTCGTCCTCGATCCAGCGGTTCAGCATCGAATAGGACGGCTGGTGGATCAGCAGCGGCACGCCTTCCGACTTCAGGATGGCGGCGGCCTGGCGGGTCAGCTCCGGCGAATAGGACGAGATCCCCACGTACAGCGCCTTGCCCTGCCGGTGCAGGTGGGCCAGGGCGCCCATGGTCTCCTCCAGCGGCGTCTTGGGGTCCACGCGGTGCGAGTAGAAGATGTCGACATAGTCCAGCCCCATGCGCTTGAGGCTCTGGTCGCAGCTGGCGATCAGGTACTTGCGCGAGCCGCCGACGCCGCCGTAGGGCCCCGGCCACATGTCCCAGCCGGCCTTGGTGGAGATCACCAGCTCGTCGCGGTGGGCGGCGAAGTCGCTGGCCATGACCTTGCCGAAGTTCTCCTCGGCCGAGCCGTAGGGCGGGCCGTAGTTGTTGGCCAGGTCGAAATGGGTGACGCCCAGGTCGAAGGCGCGACGCAGGATGGCGCGGCCGGTCTCGAACACGTCCGCGCCTCCGAAGTTCTGCCACAGGCCCAGCGAGATCGCTGGCAGGTCCAGCCCGCTGCGGCCGGTGCGGCGGTAGGGCATGGCGTCATAGCGGTTCGGGGCGGCGACATAGGGCTTCTGCACGGGGGAGTTCCTGTGTGGGGAGGTCACGGCGCCGGATGGAATGGCGCGAAACGCCTTCCCTGTCACCAGCGGTCTGGTTCCTTTTCGGCCCGCCGCATTGTCATCCCGGACAAGGCCCGAAAGGCCGCCGATCCGGGATCGCCGGAAACGCATGCGTTCACGCGTCGGTCCCGGATCTTCGCGCTGCGCGCTCGTCCGGGATGACAGCCGTTTTCGGTCTATCGCGGAACCAGCGCCCCGTGGATCGGCGCCACCCAGGCGTCCTTGCCGATGTCGTAGGCGATGAAGTCGCTGTCGAACTGCCAATAGGCCCAGGCCCAGCCGCGGGCCTCCGCCTCGCGGGCGGCGGCGGCGGTGTAGGCGACACGCGAGGCCATGTCGCCCTTGTCGTAGGCGCCGAACTCGCCCAGCAGCATGGGCCGGCCGTGGGCCTTGGCCCAGGCCTGGACGCCGTCGAAGTCGGTCTTCATCCGCTGGCGCTCGGCGTCCGTACCCCAGGTCACGCCGGTCTTGGGCGTGGCGGGGTTCCACGACGCGCCCTGGTGGGTGAACTCCATGGGCAGGTAGTAGTGGACGGTGGCGATCAGGTGGCGGTCGCCCTCCGGCAGCTTCAGCTGGTCCAGATGGCCGATATTGTTCCAGAAGGCCGGGCCGACGACGACGTTGCGGGTGGGATTGGTCGCCCTTACGACGGGCAGAAGTTCGGCGATCCAGGCGTTCCACACCTCGTCGGTGAGGCCCTTGCAGGGCTCGTTCAGCAGTTCGAACACCACCCGGTCCGGCGCGTCCCTGTAGTGTTCGCCGATCTGCTTCCAGAAGGCGATCAGCCTGGGCTGGCAGGTCGCGGGATCCTCGCCGCAGGCGTCGAAGTCGTGCTCGTCGAGGATGACGGTCAGCTTCTGGGCCAGGGCAGCGTCGACCACCTGATCCAGGGTCTTCAACCAGGCGGGGTCCAGCCGGTTGTCGGCGTCCATGTGCGCGAAGGCGTGCAGGTTCAGCCGCACGGTATTGAAGCCGCCATCCTTGATCGTCTTGAAGTGCCGCATCTGGAAGCGGCCCTTGGCCGGGTCCTTCCACAGCGGGTCGTAGCCCAGGACGTTGATCCCCCGGGTCATGGCCTTGACCTGATCCTGGGGCGAGATCTCGCGCGCGGCGGCCGGCGGGGCGGCCAGGGCCGACATCAGGGCGCAGGCGGCCAGGACGCCTGGAAGGGCCTGGAAGGCTTTGAGCATGGCGTTTCCTCGATCAGCCTCTGCGGACTTTGTGTGACAACGTTGTCAATCTTAGCCGGGAGCCGGCCGCGCGCAAGGTCGATCGCGCAGGCCGCTCAGGCGTCGCGACGGGCCGCTTCGGACTCGGTCTCGGGCGAGGCGGCGCGGATCAGATCCAGCACGTCGACCAGGATCACCTGCATGGCCTTCTGGGCCGCCTCGGCGTCGCGGGCGAAGATGGCTTTGGCCACGTCCTCGTGCGAGGGGATCGAGGCGGTGCGGCCCTTGATGCGGTTGGTGAAGCGGATCGAGATCCGCAGGGCGGTGTTCACCAGCTCGTGCAGGTCGCGATAGAACGGGTTCTTGGTGGCGTTGAGGATCGCCACGTGGAAGGCGATGTCGGCCGTCAGCGGATCGTCCTCGCCCTCGGCGGCGACCTTCATGCGGTTCAGCGCCTTGCGGATGCCGTCCAGGCCCGTCTCGTCGGCGTTGCGGGCGGCCAGGGCGGCGGCGGCGGGCTCGATGCCCAGCCGCATCTCGGTGAACTCGGCCAGCAGGCGCAGCGAGAACTTGCGCTCCAGCATCCAGCGCAGGACGTCAGGGTCCAGCAGGTTCCACTCGGTCTCGGGCTCGACCACCGTGCCGTGGCGCGGGCGGGCGCTGAGCAGGCCCTTGGCGGTCAGCATCTTGACCGCCTCGCGCGTCACCGTGCGGCTGGCGCCGAACTTCTTGGACAGCTCGCCCTCGGTGGGAAAGCCGACCTGGGCGTATTCGCCCGTGACGATGGCCTGTCCCAGGGACTCGACCAGTCCATAGGTCAGACTGAGGCCTGGCTGTGTACGGATCACCAAGTTGTCGCCCCTAAAACGCTTCTTGAAACGGTCGTCGTCAGAATAGGTCAGACCTTGTGTAGCCTGCTTCGTCCACGCTCGGAACAATCATGTCAAAGATGAAAGTCCCGCCACGGCAACCGTGACGGGGCCTTCGGGGTCAGGTTCGGGCGGTTTTCGACCCGAACCGCCGCCCCAAGCCTCACCACCAGGTCGCGTAGAGGGCGACCAGGATCACGATCACGCCCAGGCCGGCGATGTTGAAGCCGGTGGTGGTCTTGTAGCTGACCCCCTCCAGCGACACGACGTTGACCTCTTTCTTCTGGGGCGCGACCAGCGAGACCAGGATCGCGGCGGCCAGGGTCAGCAGGAACACCAAGCCCACGCGGTTCATGAACGGGATCACGAACACGCCCATCTTGTCGGCCACGAAGAAGGCGCCCGACAGGGCCGCGCCGCCGATCGCGGCCACCAGGGCCGAGGCGGTGGTGGCGCGCTTCCAGAACAGGCCCAGCATGAAGATCACCACGATGCCCGGGGTGAAGAAGCCGGTGAAGTCCTGGATGAACTGGAAGGCCTGCTCGGCCTTGCCCAGCAGCGGCTTGGCCATGGCGATGCCGACGATCACCGCGGCGATGGCGGTGACGCGGCCCACGGCGACCAGATGGCGCTCGCTCGAGCCGGTCCTGATCTTGGCGTAGACGTCCAGGGTGAAGATGGTGGCGATCGAATTGATCTTGGCGGCCAGCGACGCGACGATCGCGGCCACCAGGGCGGCGAACACCAGGCCCAGGACGCCGGGCGGCAACAGCTTCATCATCTCCGGATAGGCCTGGTCGGGCTTGGCCAGGCCGGGGACCAGCACCAGGGCGGCGATGCCCGGCAGCACCACGATCACCGGCATCAGCAGTTTCAGATAGGCGGCCAGGGCGATGCCCTTCTGGGCCTCGGCGATGTCCTTGGCGCCGAGGGCGCGCTGGATGATGTACTGGTTGAAGCCCCAGTAGCTGACGTTCATCACCCACAGGCCGCCGAACAGGACGCTGAGGCCCGGCAGGTCCTTGTAGTGCGGGTTGTCCTTGCTGAGGATCATGTCGAACTTCTCGGGGAACTGGACGGTCAGCTGGTGGAAGCCGGCCAGCACGTCGCCGTGCCCGATCTTGTTCAGCGACAGGAACACGATGATCAGGCCGCCGGTGATCAGCAGGGCCACCTGGACGATGTCGGTCAGGGCCACGGCCTTCAGTCCGCCCCACAGCTGATAGGCCAGGGCGAACACGCCGATGATCACCAGGGCGGTCATCTGGTCGACGCCGGTCACCGTGTGGATGGCGATCGAGCCCAGCCACAGGATCGAGGTCAGGTTCACGAAGACGTAGAGCACCAGCCAGAACACCGCCATCACGTTGCGCACGCTGGGCCCGTACCGCTGCTCCAGGAACTGCGGCATGGTCGAGATGTTGTTCTTCAGGAAGATCGGCAGGAAGAACTTGCCGACGATCAGCAGGGTCAGGGCCGCCATCCACTCGTAGGAGGCGATGGCCAGGCCCAGGGCGTAGCCCGAGCCGCTCATGCCGATGATCTGCTCGGCCGAGATGTTGGCGGCGATCAACGAGGCGCCGATCGCCCACCAGGGCAGGGCCCGGCCAGCCAGGAAGTAGTCGGTGGAGTCCTTCCGATGGCCGCCCTTGTCGCGGCTGACCCACTGGGCCAGGGCGAAGATGGCGACGGCGTAGATCGCCAGGATGACGAAATCGATGGTTCTCATTGGAGTCCCCCCTTTGGGCCCGGTTTCTCTTTATCGTTGCTATGCGGTCTGTTCGGCCCAGGCGGCGACCAGGGCCTTGGCTCGCTGGCCGACCTCCTGCGCGGTGTAGCCCGGGCGGTAGAGTTCGCCGCCGACCCCGATGCCGGCGACGCCGGCCTCGATCCACGGCTTCAGATTGGCCGCGCCCACCCCGCCGACGGCGTAGACCGCGATGTCCTTGGGCAGCACGTCGCGCACCGCCTTGATGTGGCCGGGGCCGTAGGTGCCGGCCGGATAGAGCTTCAGCGCCCTGGCCCCGGCCTTGACGGCGACGAAGGCCTCGCTGGGCGTGGCGAAGCCCGGCATGACGGTCAGGCCCAGGGCCACCGCGTGCGAGATCACCGAGGCGTCGGTGTTGGGGGTGACGATCAGCTTGCCGCCGGCGCCGGCCACCTGGTCGACGGCTTCCGGCGACAGCACCGTGCCCGCGCCGCAGAGGACCTGGTCGCCGAACGCGGCGCACAGCTTGCCGATGGTCACCAGCGGGTCGGGCGAGTTCAGCGGCACTTCGATGGCCTCGATCCCGGCGTCGACCAGGGCGGCGGCGATGTCGACGATCTCGTCGGACTTCACGCCGCGCAGGATGGCGACGATGGGCGGAGTCTTCGCGGCGGTCGGGTTAGGCAAGGACGTGGACTCCACTGTTCTGATCTGACGACAAGGCTGTTAGTCCGGCCAGGACGGCCGCGTCGCCGTCGACGGCGGCGCTGGAACCGCCGCAGGCGGCGATGGCCTGGGCGTAGAGGGCGCTCAGGGCGGGTGCGCCGATCAGCGACACCTGGCCCAGGTCCCCGAACCAGCTCGAGGTGGCCGCGACGTCGCCGCCGATCAGCAGGCCCGACAGGAAGCCCATGGCCTCGTCCTTGGGCAGGCCGTCCAGCAGCTGCCGGCTGCGGGTCTCGAAGATCAGGTGCGGCAGGCGCGCGGGACCCTGCTCGACGACCCGGGCGACGCCGCGGGCGAAGCCCTCGGGCGATTCAGGGCCGTCGCCGGGCGCGGCCTTGGCCAGGATCGAGTGTTCGCGCAGCAGGGCGTAGAGTTCACCGACCGGCGCGGTCAGGAAGCTGGTGATCGTCCCGTCCTCGACCACCACCCATTTGGTGTGGGTGCCGGGCAAGGCCAGCAGGCGCCGGCCCTGCTTGAGGGCGGGATCCAGTTCGAGCGCGCCCAGGATCTGGGTTTCCTCGCCGCGCATCACGTCCGGTCCGCCCAGGGCGTTGCGGCACGACAGGCCCGGGACGATGGCGACCGGCAGGCCGTCGGCGTCGAGATGCAGCAGTCGCGCGCGGATGTCGGCGGCGCCGGCCGGGCAGGGGGCGTAGGCCGCCTCGGCCCAGCCGTTGCGCGATCCGACCATGCCGCACAGCAGGGCCAGCGAGGGCCTTGCCTCGCGCCAGTCGCCGACCAGGTCCAGGAAGGTCTCGCGCGGCGAGGCCCCGCCCAGCGAGCCGACGCCCGGCCCGTCGCGGCGGTCCAGCACGCTCTTGCCCTGGCGCAAATAGAGCCGCAGGCGCGAGGTGCCCCAGTCGCCGAAGATCGTGACGGAGTTGTCCATGGGATTCATCTAGTGCGACTCGCGGGTGACGACCGAGCCGCTGGCGCCGACCAGGAAGTCCAGATCCGCGCCCTTGTCGGCGCCCAGCACGTGGTCGATGTAGAGCTTGGCGTAGCCGCGGATCGCCTTGGGCGCCGGCGGATCGGCGCGCCAGGCGGCCAGGCGGCTGGCCAGCTCCTCGTCGGAGATCAGCAGGTTCAGCGACCGGCTCGGACCGTCCAGCGCGATCTCGTCGCCGTCGCGCACGACGGCCAGCGGGCCGCCGGCGTCGGACTCCGGCGCGACGTGCAGGATCACCGTGCCGAAGGCCGTGCCGCTCATCCGGGCGTCGCTGATGCGGACCATGTCCTTGACGCCCTTTTCGAGAAGCTTGCGCGGCAGGGGCATGTTGCCGACTTCCGGCATTCCCGGATAGCCCTTGGGGCCGCAGCCCTTGAGCACCAGGATCGAGCCCGCATCGACGTCCAGGGCCGGGTCGTCGATGCGGGCCTTGAAGTCCTCGATGGTCTCGAACACCACGGCCTTGCCCCTATGGCTCAGCAGTTCGGGACTGGCGGCGCTGGGCTTGATCACCGCCCCGCCGGGGGCCAGGTTGCCACGCAGCACCCAGATGCCGCTGTCGGGCTTCACCGGAGCCTCGACGCTGCGGATGACCTCGGGGTTGAACACCTCGGCCGTCTCGTACTGCTGGCCGATCCGCTGGCCCGAGACGGTCTGGGCCTCGGGGTTCAGGAAAGGGGCCATCTGCTTCATCACCGCTGGCAGGCCGCCGGCGTAGTGCAGGTCCTCCATCAGGAAACGGCCGGAGGGCTGCAGGTCGACCAGCAGCGGCACGTCGCGCGACAGGGTGTCGAAGTCCTCGAGGCTCAGCTCGACGCCCAGTCGGCCGGCCAGGGCCAGCAGGTGGACCACGGCGTTGGTCGAGCCGCCGATCGCGGCGTGGACGCGCAGGGCGTTCTCGAAGGCGGCGCGGGTGGCGACCTGCGACATGGTCAGGCCATCGTGCACCATGCGCACGATGGTGCGGCCGGTGTGGTGGGCCATGGCGGCGCGGCGGGCGTCCACGGCCGGGATCGAGGCGTTGTAGGGCAGGCTCATGCCCATCGCCTCGACGATCGCGGCCATGGTCGAGGCGGTGCCCATGGTCATGCAGGTGCCGGGCGAGCGGCTCATGCCGCTCTCGGCCGACATGAATTCCGGCAGGGTCATCTCGCCGGCCCGCACGGCCTCGGAGAACTTCCACACGTCGGTGCCCGAACCGATGTCCTTGCCGCGGAACTTGCCGTTCAGCATCGGGCCGGAGGAGACGACGATGGTCGGCAGGTCGACGCTGGCCGCGCCCATCATCTGGCCCGGCGTGGTCTTGTCGCAGCCGCCCAGCAGCACGACGCCGTCGATCGGGTTGCCGCGGATCGATTCCTCGACGTCCATGGCCAGCAGGTTGCGGAACAGCATGGCCGTCGGTCGCATCTGGGTCTCGCCCAGCGAGATGGCCGGGAACTCCAGCGGCAGGCCGCCGGCTTCCCACACGCCGCGCTTCACGTGCTCGGCGATGTCGCGCAGGCCCGCGTTACAGGGGGTGATTTCCGACCAGGTGTTGCAGATGCCGATCACCGGCCGGCCGTCGAACACGTCGTCCGGCAGGCCCTGGCTCTTCATCCAGCTGCGATGGATGAACCCGTCGCGATCCAGCTTTCCGTAGCTGTGACCGCTGCGGAACCTGCCGCCCCCGTTTCCCTGACTCATAACCAGCCCTAACGTCGCGGCCAAGCCGCCTCATAATCTGCCTCCGGCATTTATAGTATTATAATGATAGTCGCAAACGCCTGAGGCGCTGTGACGCATTGTGCGAAGCGACTTGAGGCTGTGATTCTCCTGACGTTACGCGGGTTTACTGCAAAGCTTGTGGCCAAAAAGTCGCCTCCGCCGACCGAAATGATAGCGCTATCAATTTCGGCTTGAATGTCGGAATTATATGATTGATGGTCTGCAGCAGATCGTGTGATCGCCACGTGCGGCGCACGTCACCGACGCCCCTGAAGAGTGTCGGGACGGATCTCAATCTTGGGGAAGGAAACCGAATGTTGCCTCGTAATTCTCGTCGCGGCGCCATGCTCATGAGCGCGTCGGCGCTCGTCATTTGCGGCGCGCTGCCCGCCGTCGCCGCCGCGCAGACGGCGCCGGCGCAGTCCGTGGACACGGTCGAAGAAATCGTCGTCACCGGCCAGCGGGCCGCCATCCAGTCGGCGCAGAAGCTGAAGCAGAACGCCGAGCAGATGGTCGATTCGATCACCTCGACCGACATCGGCGCCTTGCCGGACCGCAGCGTCACCGAGGCCCTACAGCGCGTCTCGGGCGTCACCATCGGCCGTACCGCGGATCCCCGCGACGCCGACCGCATCTCGGTCGAAGGCAGCGGCGTGCAGGTTCGCGGCCTCAGCTGGGTGCGCGGCGAACTGAACGGCCGCGACAGCTTCTCGGCCAAGGCCGGCCGCACCCTGAGCTTCGAAGACGTGCCGCCCGAGCTGATGGCCGGCGTCGACGTCTACAAGAACCCGGCGGCCGACATCATCGAAGGCGGCGTGGGCGGCACCGTCAACCTGCGCACCCGCATGCCGTTCGATTCCAAGAAGCGTATCCTCGCCTATTCGCTAGACTCCAGCTGGGGCGACCTGTCCCGGAAATGGGAGCCCAGCGGCTCGGTCCTCTACAGCAACCGCTGGGACACCAATATCGGCGAGGTGGGCTTCCTGGTCGACCTGTCCGACTCCAAGCTCTCCAGCCGCACCGACACCATGTCGGTCGACCCGTACAACGTCCGCACCGACCTGGTTCCCGGCAAGACGGTGTACGTCCCCGGCGGCTACGGCTACCGCAGCCTGGAGTTCGAGCGCGAGCGCAAGGGCATCGACGCCGTCCTGCAATGGCGCCCGAACGAGCAGTGGGAAGGCACCTTGCACTTCCTGCGCTCGTCGGCGTCGCAGGCCTCGACTGAACGCGCCAACGGCTTCAACCCCGGATCGGGCAACGGCCCGGCGGCCGGGAGCAGCTTCACGTATAGCGATACCGGCCACTTCATCAAAGGCACGATGGCCAACGCGCCCAACGGCACGGAACTCGGCTCGTCGCTGATCGACACCCGCTTCGCCAACCGCAGCTCGGTGACCTCGGACTACTCGCTGAACCTGAAGTACAACCCCAACGACAAGTGGGCGTTCAGCGCCGACATCCAGTACATCTACGCCAAGACCAAGGTGGTCGATAACACCGCGTTCAACTCGCTGAACGGCGCGACCCTGCCCGCTACCCTGGACCTGACCGGGGACCTGCCCCAGATCACGGTCAACAACGACGCGGCCTTCCTGGCCAATCCGGCCAACTACTATCTGCTGGCGGCGATGGACCACCACGACCGCAACGACGCGGCCGAGTGGGCCGAGCGGTTCGACGGCGACTACAGCTTCGACGAAGGCAGCTGGCTGAAGTCGTTCCGCTTCGGCGTCCGCCACACCTTCCGCCAGGCGACCACCCGCGAAACCAGCTATCGATGGGACACGGTGGCGCCGAGTTGGTCGGCGAGCGGCCCGATCACCACGCTGGACGCCTACCAGGGCTATTACGGGGTCTTCGCCTTCGACAACTACTTCCGCGGCAAGGCCAAGCTCCCCGCGGCGTTCGTGATGCCGACTGCGGCCTTCGTGAACAACTACGGCGACACCTCGCAGGTGATCGACCGAATCGCGCGGGCGAACGGTGGCGGCTGGCGCGCGTTCAACGGCGTCTTCGACGAGCAGACCCAGTTCGGCGGCAAGGGCAGCATCAATCACCAGAAGGAAGAGACCCTGGCGGCCTACGGCCTGCTGCGGTTCGGCCACGACGTTTCGCTGTGGGGCGACCAGCGCGAGATCGACGGCAACATCGGCCTGCGCGTCGTCAAGACCGAGACCCAGGCCCAGGGCACCCAGACCTTCCCGGTCAACAACGGCAGCACCAGCTCCGATATCCCCGCCGCCGACCAGGCGTTCGGGAACGGGGCCTCCAGCCCCAACAAGGGCGGCCGCGACTATGTGAGCCTCCTGCCCAGCCTGAACGTGCGCCTGAAGCTCAGCCCGGAGATGTTCATCCGTTTCGCGACGGCCAAATCCATCGTCCGTCCGGACTTCCAGCAGTTGGCGCCGAACTACTCGATCGGCGCCTCCAATGGCTTCATCGTCGGCGGCGTCTGCACGAACAGCATCCCTGGCGGTTCCCAGGCCAACTGCGTCTATCGATATACGGCCAACGCCGGCAATCCGGAGCTGAAGCCGATCCGCTCGACCCAGTACGACCTGTCGTATGAGTGGTATTTCAACGCGACCGGCAGCGTGACGGCGACGGCGTTCTACAAGGATGTCTACAACTTCATCGACAACGTCGCGACCAACATCGACTTCACCAACAACGGCGTGACCCGCACCGTCCTGGTGACCCAGCCGTACAACGCCGGTCACGGGAAGGTTAAGGGCTTCGAAGTCGCCTATCAGCAGTATTACGACTTCCTGCCCGGCGCGCTGCGTGGTTTCGGCGTGCAGGCCAACTTCACCTATATCGACAGCAAGGGCACCCGCAACGCTTCGGCCAACCCCTACGACAACACTCAGATCACCAACGCGCAGGTCAAGGACCTGCCGCTCGAGGGCATGTCGAGGACCAGCTACAACGTCGCGGCGCTCTACGACCTGGGCAAGGTCTCGGCGCGCCTGGCCTATAACTGGCGCGAGCGCTACCTGCTGACCACCACGGCCGCGAACATCAACATCCCGGCCTGGTACGACGACTACGGCCAGCTGGACGGCTCGGTGTTCTATACCGTCAACGACGCGCTGAAGATCGGCTTCCAGGCGGCCAACCTGTCAAACGCCAAGACCAGGATTCTGGTCACCTATCCCGGCAGGCCCGAAGAGGGCTTTACCAAGCACAACTGGGTCACGGCCGACCGCCGCTACTCGATCGTGCTCCGCGGCACGTTCTAGGGCCGTTTCGGCGACCCTCTGAACCGGTCCCCGTTCCGTCCCGGCCCAGCCGGGACGGGGCGGGGGCTTTTTTTGTTCCGCGCGCCGGGCGAAGGCGTTTAGCCTGCCCGCGCGATGCATGACGGGTAATCCGCGACATGACCGATAAAGCGCCTTCCAAGTTCGTCGTCGTCGGCGGTGGAACCGCCGGCTGGATCGCGGCCGCGACGCTGGCCCACGCCATGAAGGGCCGGGTCGGCGAGATCTGCGTGATCGAGTCCGACGAGATCGGCACGGTCGGGGTGGGCGAGGCCACCATTCCGCCGATGCAGTTCCTCAACAGCATGCTGGGCATCGACGAGATCGACTTCGTCAAGAAGACCCAGGCCACCTTCAAGCTGGGCATCGAGTTCCGCGACTGGACGCGGCTGGGCCATAGCTATTTTCACCCGTTCGGCCTCCACGGCATGCCCATCGAGGCGGTGTCGTTCCATCACTATTGGATGCGGCTTCGCCAGCACGGCGACACCAGCGCGATCGGCGACTATTCGCTGGCGACCGTGGCGGCGCGGGAGGGCAAGTTCGTCATCCCGCCTCGCGACCTGCCGCCCGAACTGCCCCAGCTGGGCTACGCCTACCATTTCGACGCCGGCCTCTACGCCCGCTATCTGCGCGACTACGCCGAGAAGCGCGGGGTCAAGCGCATCGAGGGCAAGATTGTCGAGGTCAAGCAGCGCGCGGCCGACGGCTTCATCGAGGCCCTGGAGCTGGAGGGCGGCAAGCGGATCGAGGGCGACTTCTTCGTCGACTGCTCGGGGTTCCGCGGCCTGTTGATCGAGCAGACCCTGAAGACCGGCTACGAGGACTGGACGCACTGGCTGCCGTGCGACCGGGCCCTGGCCCTGCCCTGCGACAGCGTCTCGCCTCGGACGCCCTACACCCGCTCGACCGCGCGCAAGGCCGGCTGGCAGTGGCGCATCCCCTTGCAGCACCGGATCGGCAACGGCTACGTCTATTCCAGCCCATTCATCAGCGACGACGAGGCCGCCGCCACCCTGCTGGCCAATCTGGACGGCGCGCCGCGCGCCGACCCGCGGCCGCTGCGCTTCACCGCCGGCCGCCGCAAGAAGGCCTGGAACAAGAACGTCGTGGCCCTGGGCCTGGCCAGCGGCTTCATGGAGCCGCTGGAATCGACCAGCATCCACATGATCCAGACCGGGATCTTCCGGTTGCTGTCCCTGCTGCCGGTGGGTGTCCGGGACGAGGCCACGGTCGAGGAATACAACCGCCTGTCGAAGATCGAGTACGAGCAGATCCGCGACTTCATCGTCCTGCACTACAAGGCCACCGAGCGGGACGATTCCGAACTGTGGCGCTACTGCAAGGACATGGCGATCCCCGACAGCCTGGCGCACAAGATCGAGTTGTTCCGGGCTCGCGGCCGGATCGCGCGGTTCGACGACCAGCTGTTCGCCGAGCCCAGCTGGCTGGCGGTGTTCCTGGGGCAGGGCGTCGAGCCCAACCACTATGACCGGCTGGCCGACGTGGCGCCCCTGGCCGACATCGAGCGCCGCCTGGCCGGCGTTCGCCAGACCATCGCCCAGATCGTCCAGGGCCTGCCGACCCATGACGAGTTCATCGCGCGCCACTGCCGCGCCGAACCTCTGGGCTGATGATAGCGCTATCAAATCGCTTGCCAGGGTGATTTGTATGATTATAACTATTTGTGTGAAGCAGGCGTCGCGCGGCGATTTCCGGCTTCACACGCGCCAACGGCGCGGGATTCGTCTCCCTGAACCCGCGCGGCTTCTTCGCCGCGCATCGTTCCCCCTGCGGACGATGCGCGGATTTTTTTTGCCCGGATCGATCGGCCTTCGCCTATCCTCGATAGGACGCCCGAGCGGCCTGAGCGGGCCTGACCTAAATCGCCTTGCAAAGCCGATCGGCTCGGCTATTTGTCGTACTTATATGGTAGCGGTAACGAGGCTGTCGCGGCGAGGCTTCGCAAGACAGACGGCCAACAGGGGAGGGGGCATTTGCGTTTCCACAAGATGGTGGCCGGCGACGGCTCGAAGACCCCGATCGGCGGCGCGGCGGGCGCCCTGATCGGCCGGCTGTCGCCCAACGCGTTCCTGGTCACCGGCTATCGGGCCCGCGTCGGTTTCGACTCGGCCAAGGCCGAGCGGTTCATGTTGGCCGGGATCGAGGACCGCCTGTGGAACGGCGACCAGGTCGATCACGGCTTGAACCTGACCACCCTGCCGCAGGCGCCGAAGGTCAAGCTGGCCACCTACTAGCGTCCGCCATTCAACCGCTCGTCCTGGCGTTCGCCGGGATGGGCGGCGACACAATCAAGATCATAGGGAAGAACGATGCGCATGCTGCCCAAGGCCCTGTTCGCCGGCCTCACGCTGACCCTCCTGGCCTCGACCAGCGCCCTGGCGCTGGACGGCGCCTTCGAGAAGACCGCCGACGGGGTGGTCGTCACCCCCGCCTCGGGACCGGCCAAGAAGGTGCGGCTGCAGGTGATGGGCGAGCGCATCATCCACGTCACGGCCACCCCGACCGACAGCCTGGATACGCCGCCGAGCCTGATGGTGACGGCCAAGCCAGGCGGCGCGTTCACGGTCGCGGAAGCCGCCGGCAAGGTGGTGGTCAAGGCGGGCAAGGCCTCGGCCGAGGTCTCACTGGCCAACGGCCAGGTCAGCTTCCGCGACGCGGCCGGCAAGCTGGTCCTGGCCGAGAACGGCCGGCGTCCGTTCAAGGCCGAGACCATTGACGGCAAGACCTTCTACAGCGTCAGCCAGCAGTTCAATCCGGGCACGGACGAAGCCTTCTACGGCCTGGGCCAGCACCAGAACGGCCAGATGAACTACAATGGCCAGGACGTCGAACTGGCGCAGTACAACCGCGACATCGCCGTGCCGTTCGTGCTGTCCACCCGCAACTACGGCCTGCTGTGGGAAAACAACGGCATCACCCGGTTCGGCGACCCGACGCCCTATGACGTGGCCTCGCGCGACCTGAAGATCTTCGACGCGGCCGGCAAGGCCGGCGGCTTCACGGCCAAGTACTACGTCAAGGGCGAGCTGAAGCTGACCCGGACCGAGAAGGACATCGACTACCGCTTCCTGAAGGACCTGCCCAACTGGCCGGCCGAGCTGACCGGTCCCGACAAGAAGCCGGTCAAGGGCGCCACCGTGGTCTGGGAAGGCTCGGTCGAGCCCTCGGTCAGCGGCGTCCAGAAGTTCAAGCTCTACTCGTCCAGCTACGCCAAGGTCTATGTCGACGGCAAGCTGGCGATCGACCGCTGGCGGCAGAACTGGAACCCCTGGTTCCACAACTTCAACGCCCCGATGCAGGCCGGGACCCGCCACAAGATCCGCGTCGAGTGGGATCCCAACGAGGGCTATATCGGCCTGCTGCACAACAACCCGATCCCGGCGGCCGACCAGAAGTCGCTGACCATGACCTCGGACGTCGCCCATGCGGTCGACTACTACTTCGTGGCCGGCGGCGACCTGGACCAGGTGGTCGGCGGCTATCGCGAGCTGACCGGCAAGGCCGTGGCCCTGCCGCGCTGGGCCTACGGCTTCTGGCAGAGCCGCCAGCGCTACGAGACCCAGGACCAGATCGTCGGGGTGCTCAAGGAGTACCGCGACCGCAAGCTGCCGATCGACAACGTGGTCATGGACTGGCGCTACTGGAAGGACGACGCCTGGGGCAGCCACAAGTTCGACGAGACCCGCTTCGCCGACCCCAAGAAGATGGTCGACGACATCCACGCGATGAACGGCCACTTCATGATCTCGATCTGGCCGAAGTTCTATCCGACAACGGAACACTTCAAGGAGCTCGACGCCAAGGGCTTCATGTACAAGCGCAACATTGAGCAGGGCGCGCTGGACTGGGTCGGCCCGGGCTATCTGAACTCGTTCTATGACCCCTATTCCAAGGAGGCGCGCGACATCTACTGGCGCCAGGTCAAGGACAGCCTGAAGGGCTTCGGCGTCGACGCCTGGTGGATGGACAGCGACGAGCCGGACATGCACTCCAACCTCGACATCCCCGAGCGCACCCTGCGCATGGGGCCGACGGCGATCGGCCCGGGGGCGGAGTTCTACAATTCCTATCCGCTGATCCACACCCAGGGCGTGTTCGAGGGCGAGCGCGCGCTGAACCCCGACAAGCGCAGCTTCATCCTGTCGCGCTCGGGCTTCGGCGGCATCCAGCGCAACGGCGTGGCTCTGTGGAGCGGCGACGTGGTCGCGCGCTGGGATGACCTGAAGGACCAGATCTCGGCCGGCGTGAACCTGTCGATGTCGGGCGTGCCCAACTGGACCACCGACATCGGCGGCTTCTCGGTCGAGGATCGCTACACCAACAAGGACCCCGCCCATTGGGCCGAGTGGCAGGAGCTGAACCTGCGCTGGTTCCAGTTCGGCGCCTTCAGCCCGCTGTTCCGCAGCCACGGCGAGTTCCCGTTCCGCGAGATCTACAACCTCGCCGACGAGGGGACCGAAGTCTACAAGAGCCTGGCCTGGTATGACGAGCTCCGCTACCGGCTGATGCCCTACACCTACACCCTGGCGGCCGACACCTATCAGCGCGACGGGATCATGATGCGCGGCCTGGTGATGGATTTCCCGGCCGACAAGACCGCGCGCGAGGTCAATGACGAGTACCTGTTCGGCAAGGCGTTCCTGGTGGCGCCGGTCACCCAGTTCAAGGCTCGCTCGCGGCAGGTCTATCTGCCGGCGGGGGCCAGCTGGTACGACTTCGAGAGCGGCAAGGCGTTCAAGGGCGGCCAGACCGTCAAGGCCGACGCGCCGCTGTCGCGCATGCCGCTGTTCGTCAAGGCCGGCTCGATCGTGCCGACCACGGTGGTCCAGCAATATGTCGGCGAGCAGCCCGACGCGCCCCTGACCGTGGTGGTCTACACGGGGGCCGATGGCCGGTTCGAGCTCTACGAGGACGACGGCCTCAGCAACGGCTACGCCCGCGGCGCCTGGAGCCGCATCCCGATGAGCTTCGACAACGCGACGGGCCGCCTGACGATCGGCGCTCGGTCGGGCAGCTTCAAGGGCATGGTCGAGAACCGGACGATCAAGGTCCGCTTCATCGGCGGCGGCGCCAAGCCGGTCGACTTCGACGCGGTCGACGAGACCGTGGCGTACAATGGCCATCCGGTGGTGGTGACGCGGAAGAAATAGGGGATTCGCGACTTTCCCCCGCCAGACCGCGCTTTAGGCCCTTCCCCCTATGGGGGAGGAGGGCCGAAGGCCCGGAGGGGGCAAGTGCGTGAGTTGCGGGAGCCCCTAAGCCTGCGCCACCAGTTTGCGGGTGATCAGCTCGGCCGCGTTCACGCGTTCGCCGCCGGGCTGCATCACCTCCAGGTGGACGTGGTCGGTGATGCCGGGATAGTGGGCCTGCAGGCTCTGGTCGGTCCCGATGGTCTCGCCCAGGCGCACCGCCTGGCCGACCTCGACGCCGGGCTTCACGTAGAAGGCGCGGGCGACGTAGCCTAGGGCCGGGTTGCTGATCTCGACGAACTTCAGGTCGCTGGAGCCGGCGTAGGCGTAGCCGATCTTGGTCACGTAGCCGGAGATCGGGGCCTGGACGTCCTGGCCGGCCGTGGCCACGTAGTCGACGCCTTCGTGGCTGCGCGAGCCGCCGTCGCGGCGGGCGCCGAACTGGCCGTCGCCGAACTCGTCGTGGCCTCGCGGGGCGCCGCCGGTAGGGTTGGCGAAGTCTGGGGCGCCGTCGCCGTCTATGTCCGATCCGCTCCAGACCAGTTCCTTGCGGACCGGCGTCTGCGGCTTGGCGGCCATCTCGGCCAGCAGGCGCTGGACGACCGGCGAGGGGCCCTTGGGCGCCCTGTGCGGATTCTCCATCGCCGCCACCACCATCGGAGCGAAGACCAGGGCCAGGCCCAGCGCGCCGCGCGTCCAAGGGGCGAGCTTGCGCGGGGCGAGCGTCTTCGCAGCCGATGCTTGCATCAAATCGTCCTGAAGTTGTCGATGGATCGTTTCGGAAGGTTTGGCGTTTGGGGTGGTTAATCGCCAGATAAGGCGAAGACGTGGCAAGCCAAGTGCGGCCAGCGGTCGCGCGCGTCCATGGCTGTGCTTGAAGCTTTACTGAACGTGGTTAGCCGATAGTCGGCTAGTCCGTGCGCAAGGCGATGGTCAATGCTCTGGTTTCCGGCGGAAGATCAAGCGTCACAGCCTCGCCCGCGTCGAAAAGAACCACGTCCAGCGCCGCGAGATTCCGCGCGTCCTCCAGCAGTACGACGAGCGTGAGCCCATCCGGGGCCGCGACGGCATCGCCGCGCCAGGGCTCGACCCGCGCCGTCCAGGCGCCGCGCCGGACCATGACGTTGAGGTCGCGGATCGGGCCGGCGGTCAGGCGCGCCGTGACGTGAGCCTCGCCCGCAAAGGCGAAGGGCGCGCCGGGCGCCAGGCGCACGACCTGGCCCTCGATTTCCAGCACCAGGCCGTCGCCCGCGATCACCGTCAGCACCCGGCCGACGCCGGGGAAGACCGAGAACGGCCCGTCGGCGGCGACGTCGGCCAGGCTGACCCGCCAATCGAAGCCGTCCAGCCCCGCGCCGGGCGGCCAGGCGGCGACCTCCCGCGTGACGCCGCCGCCGTTCTTCCACGGCGCGGCGACCCGGTCGGCGGCGCGGAGGATGCGCACTAGAGGATGCCCGGCAGGTCCAGCCCGTGCTCGCGGGCGCAGTCCCGGGCGATGTCGTAGCCGGCGTCGGCGTGGCGCATGACGCCGCTGGCCGGGTCGTTCCACAGCACCCGCTCGATCCGCCTGGCGGCGGCCTCGGTGCCGTCGCAGACGATGACCATCCCCGCGTGCTGCGAGAAGCCCATGCCCACCCCGCCGCCGTGGTGCAGCGACACCCAGGTGGCGCCCGAGGCGGTGTTGAGCAGGGCGTTCAGCAACGGCCAGTCCGACACCGCGTCCGAGCCGTCGATCATGCCCTCGGTCTCGCGGTTGGGCGAGGCGACCGAGCCGCTGTCGAGGTGGTCGCGGCCGATCACCACCGGGGCCTTCAGCTCGCCCGAGGCGACCATGGCGTTGAAGGCCAGGCCCAGCCGGTGGCGGTCGCCCAGCCCGACCCAGCAGATCCGGGCGGGCAGGCCCTGGAACTTGATCTTCTCGGCGGCCATGTCCAGCCAGTGGTGCAGGTGGGGATTGTCGGGGATCAGCTCCTTGACCTTGGCGTCGGTCTTCCTGATGTCCTCCGGATCGCCCGACAGCGCCGCCCAGCGGAACGGCCCGATCCCCCGGCAGAACAGCGGCCGGATATAGGCCGGAACAAAGCCGGGGAAGTCGAAGGCGTTGGTCACGCCTTCCTCCAGGGCCATCTGGCGGATGTTGTTGCCGTAGTCGACGGTGGGCACGCCGGCGGCCTGGAAGTCGAGCATGGCCCGCACATGCACCGCCATCGAGCCGCGGGCGGCCTTGTTCACGCTCTGCGGGTCGCGCTCCCTGGCCGCCGCCCACTGCTCCAGGGTCCAGCCGGCCGGCAGGTAGCCGTTGATCGGGTCGTGGGCGCTGGTCTGGTCGGTCAACAGATCGGGGCGAACGCCCGCCGCGAACATCGCCGGCAGCAGCTCGGCGGCGTTGCCCAGCAGGCCGACCGAGATCGGGGTCTTGGAGGCGTTGGCCTGCTCGATCCAGGCCAGCGCCTCGTCCAGGCTCTCGGTGGCCTTGTCGAGATAGCCGGTGCGCAGGCGCATCTCGATCCGCGACGGCTGGCACTCGATGGCCAGGCACGAGGCCCCGGCCATCACCGCCGCCAGCGGCTGGGCCCCGCCCATGCCGCCCAGGCCCGCCGTCAGCAGCCACTTGCCCGAAAGGTCGCCGCCATGATGCTGGCGGCCCATCTCGACGAAGGTCTCGTAGGTGCCCTGCACGATGCCCTGGGCGCCGATATAGATCCACGAGCCGGCGGTCATCTGGCCGTACATGGCCAGGCCCTTGCGATCCAGCTCGTTGAAGTGCTCCCAGGTCGCCCAGCGCGGCACCAGGTTGGAGTTGGCGATCAGCACCCGCGGCGCGTCGGCGTGGGTGCGGAACACGCCCACCGGCTTGCCCGACTGCACCAGCAGCGTCTGGTCGTCATCCAGCCGGCGCAGGGTCTCGACGATCTTGTCGTAGCTCTCCCAGTCGCGGGCCGCGCGGCCGATGCCGCCATAGACCACCAGCTCCTCGGGCCGCTCGGCGACGTCGGGGTGCAAATTGTTCATCAGCATCCGCAGCGGAGCCTCGGTCAGCCAGGACTTGGCGGTGAGTTCGGTTCCGGTGGCGGGGCGGATGACGCGGGTGTTGTCGAGGCGGGTCATGATGAAGTCTCGAGCGTTGAGAGGGCTGTTTTCCTCCTCACCCGCGCAGCGGGGGAGGAGAGGCTGAGGCGAAGGCGAGGCACGCCTTCAGTATGTCGGTGAGGGCGGCCTGCAGCGGCGCGGCGCGGGCCGGAGCGTAGGGCGTGGGCCAATTGTCCGGCGTCAGGACCGCCGGCTCGTCGATGTAGCCGCGACAGGCCAGCTCCATCTGGACGGCGTGGACGGCGGTTTCGGGCCGGCCGTAGCGGCGGGTGATCCAGCCGCCCTTGAAGCGGCCATCGGTGACGCGCGGCAGGCCCGTGGCGTCGCAGGCGGCCTCGACGGCGCGGGTCAGGCCCGGATCGCAGGCCGCGCCGCTGTTCGTGCCGATGTTGAACTGCGGCAGCTGGCCGTCGAACAGCCGGGGCGCGCGCGAGCGGATCGAGTGGGCGTCGTACAGCACCACCTTGCCATGGCGCGCGACCAGCCGGTCGAGCTCGGCCTGCAGGGCGGCGTGGTAGGGATCGAAGAAGGTCGCGCGACGCTCGGCGATCTCGGCGGCGTCGGGTTCCTGGCCGGGTCGGTACAGCGGCTCGCCGTCGAAGGTGTCGACCGGGCACAGGCCGGTGGTGGCCTGGCCGGGATACAGCGACGCGCCCGACGGGTCGCGGTTGACGTCGATCACCGTGCGCGAGACGCCGGTGCGGACCACCGTGGCGTCCAGGCCGCCGGCAAAGGCGTAGAGCTGCTCGAGCCACCAGTCGGCGTCCTTGCGCGCCAGCCACGGCGAGACCAGCCGCGCCTCGACCTCGGACGGGATGATCGTCCCGGCGTGCGGGATGCTGACGACCAGCGGGGCCTCGCCGCGGGTGATGTGAAGCCAGTCCATGCCGCTCATCCTGCCATCCCGGACAAGCCCGGCGGCGCCGGGCGCAGATCCGGGACCGCCGGAAGCGCGGCGCTCAGGCGTCGGTCCCAGATCTGCGCGCTTCGCGCTTGTCCGGGATGACAAGGTTGAGGGTCGAGGCGGGGACTCATGCTTCCACCCCCGGCAACGCCACGCCCGCCGCCGCCACGACCGCCCCCGACCGCACCAGGGCGTTGGCGGCCTCCATGTCCGGGTGGAAGTGGCGGTCGTCGCTCAGGTGCGGAACCCGCGCCCGCAGCACGCCGCGCACGGCTTCCAGGGCCGGGCTCGAGGCCAGCGGCGCGTGGAAGTCGCAACCCTGCGCCGCCGCCAGCAGCTCGATGCCGATCACCGCCTCGGCCGCCTCGACCATGGCCAGCAGGCGCCGGGCGCCGTGGGCGGCCATTGAGACGTGGTCTTCCTGGTTGGCCGAGGTCGGGATCGAGTCGACGCTGGCCGGATAGGCCTTCTGCTTGTTCTCCGAGACCAGGGCGGCGGCCGTGACCTGCGGGATCATGAAGCCGGAGTTCAGGCCGGGCTTGGGGGTCAGGAAGGCCGGCAGGCCCGAGCAGGTCGGATCGACCAGCATGGCGATGCGGCGCTCGGCGATCGAGCCGATCTCGCAGACGGCCAGGGCGATCATGTCGGCCGCGAAGGCCACCGGCTCGGCGTGGAAATTGCCCCCCGACAGGGCCTCGTCGGTGTCGGGGAAGATCAGCGGGTTGTCCGAGACGCCGTTGGCCTCGGTGGCCAAGGTGACGGCGGCCTGGCGCAGCACGTCCAGCGCCGCGCCCATCACCTGGGGCTGGCAGCGCAGGCAATAGGGATCCTGCACCCGCGTGTCGCCCTCGCGGTGGGAGTCGCGGATCGCCGAGCCGGCCATCAGGCCGCGCAGGGCGGCGGCGGTTTCGATCTGGCCGGGCTGGCGGCGCAGCGTGTGGATGCGCGGATCGAACGGCGTGTCCGACCCCTTGGCCGCCTCTGTAGCCAGGGCGCCGGTGACCAGGGCCGACTGGAACAGGCGCTCGGCGTCGAACAGGGCGGCCAGGGCGTTGGCGGTCGAGAACTGGGTCCCGTTCAGCAGGGCCAGGCCTTCCTTGGGGCCCAGGGCCAGGGGGCGAAGGCCGGCCTGGGCCAGGGCCTCGACCGCCGGCAGGCGCCGGTCGCCGACGAAGATTTCACCGACCCCAATCATGGTTGCGGCCATGTGGGCCAGCGGCGCCAGGTCGCCCGAGGCACCGACCGAGCCCTGGCACGGCACCACCGGCGTCAGGCCCTTGACGAGCATGGCTTCCAGCAGGTCGGTGGTGGCTGGCCGCACGCCGGAGGCGCCCTGCGCCAGGCTGGCCAGCTTCAGGGCCATCATCAGCCGGATCACTGGGACCGGCGAGGGCGCGCCCGTGCCGGCGGCGTGCGACAGCACGATGTTGCGCTGCAGGGTCTCCAGGTCGGCGTCGCCGATGCGGACGCTGGCCAGCTTCCCGAAGCCGGTGTTGATCCCGTACACCGGCGCGCCCTTGGCCAGGATGCGTTCGACGGCGGCGGCGCTCTCGGCGATCACCGGCGCGGCGCTTTCAGGCAAGCGCGCGGGCGCGCCGCGATAGACGGCCTTCCAGTCGGCCAGACTCACCTCGCCGGGATTGAGAACGACTTCGGTCACGCGATTTCACCCTTCCAGACGCGCGCATGCAGCGGGTTGAAGCCCATGCGATAGACAAGTTCGGCGGGACGCTCGATGTCCCAGACGGCCAGGTCGCAGGCCTTGCCGGCCTCCAGCGTGCCGATGCTGTCGAGGCGGCCCAGCGCCCGCGCGGCCTCGCGCGTCACGCCGGCCAGGCATTCGTCGACGGTCATCCGGAAAAGGGTGGCGGCCATGTTCATGGTCAGCAGCAGGCTGGTCAGGGGCGAGGTGCCGGGGTTGCAATCTGTTGCGAGGGCCATGGGCGCGCCGGCGGCGCGCAGGGTCTCGATGGGCGGCGGCTTGGTCTCCCGCACGAAGTAGAACGCCCCCGGCAGCAGCACGGCCGTCGTGCCGGCCCGGGCCATGGCGGCGATCCCGGCGGCGTCCAGATGCTCCAGGTGGTCGGCCGACAGCGCCCCGAACTCGGCCGCCAGGGCCGCGCCGTTCTGGTTCGACAGCTGCTCGGCGTGCAACTTGACCGGCAGACCGTGTTCGCGGGCGGCCTGAAACACCCGGCGGGTCTGGGCGGGGGTGAAGCCGATGCCTTCGCAGAAGGCGTCCACCGCGTCGGCCAGGCCCTCGGCGGCGACGGCGGGGATCATCTGGTAGCAGACGTGGTCGATATAGTCGTCGGGCGCGCCGGCATATTCCGGCGGCAGGGCGTGGGCGCCGAGGAAGGTCGTGGTCACCGACACGCGGCGGGCGTCGGCCAGGGCGCGGGCGGCGCGCAGGCTCTTCAGCTCGTCGTCCAGCGACAGGCCGTAGCCGGACTTGATCTCGATCGTGGTCAGGCCCTCGGCGATCAGGGCGTCCAGGCGGGGCAGGGCGGCGGCGACCAGTTCGCCTTCCGTGGCGGCGCGGGTGGCCTTCATGGTCGAGACGATGCCGCCGCCGGCCCGGGCGATCTCTTCGTAGGAAGCGCCGGCCAGCCGCAGCTCGAACTCGTGGGCGCGGTCGCCGCCGAACACCAGGTGGGTGTGGGGATCGATCAGGCCGGGCGTGATCCAGCGGCCTTCACAGTCGATCGTCTCGCGGGCCTCGAAGGCGGGGGCGTCGGCGGCGGGGCCGGCATAGGCGATGCGGCCGCCGGCCGTCGCCACCACGCCGTCCTCGACCACGCCCAGGCCGGGCCTGTCGACGGCGAAAGTGGCCAGGCGGGCCTTGCTCCACACCCGATCGCAGCGCATGGCCTGGGATCTCCCGACGCCGCTCCGGTCTCTTGCCGACGGCTTCAATATGTATAGACATATTCGTGCGACCCGAGGATTGTCCAGTGACCGACGACGAGTTTCCGTCAGAACCCGAGGCCGAGGCGCCGATCTACACCCCGCCGCCCAAGGCCGAGGAGGCGGTCGAGGCCGCGCCCGCGCGTGAGCCGGAGCGCCCCGCGCCGGCCGGTCCCCAGACCCTGTGGTTCGAGCAGGCCCTGCTGGCCGACGGCTGGGCCCGGGACGTGCGGTTCACGCTCAGCGAGGGGATGATCGCGCGCGTCGACACCGACGTCCCCTGCCAGCCCGGCGAGACGGCGCACGGCCCGTGCCTGCCCGGCCTGCCCAACCTGCACAGCCACGCCTTCCAGCGCGCCATGGCGGGGCTGACGGAGACGCGGGGGCCTGGCGGCGACAGCTTCTGGACCTGGCGCGAGCTGATGTACCGCTTCGTCGACCGGCTGGGTCCCGACGAGGTCCAGGCCGTCGCCGCCCTGGCCTATATGGAAATGCTGGAGACCGGCTCGACCCGGGTCGGCGAGTTCCACTACCTGCACCACGACAAGGACGGCTCGCCCTACGCCGACCCGGCCGAGATGGCCGCGCGGATCGCGGCGGCGGCCGGCGAGACGGGGATCGGCCTGACCCTGCTGCCGGTGTTCTACGCTCATGCCGGCTTCGGCGGGGTCGCGCCGGGCGCGGGCCAGCGGCGGTTCGTCCACGACGTCGACGGCTACGGCCGGCTGGTCGAGGCCAGCCGCGCGGCGACGGCCGGCCTGCTCGACGCGGTGGTCGGGATCGCGCCGCACAGCTTGCGGGCGGTGACCGGCGAGGAGCTGACCGCGATCCTGCCGCTGGCGGGCGGAGGCCCCGTCCACATCCACATCGCCGAGCAGACCCAGGAGGTCGACGACTGCCTGGCCGCCACCGGCGCGCGGCCGGTGCGCTGGCTGATGAACAACGCGCCTGTCGACAAGCGCTGGTGCCTGGTCCACGCCACCCACCTGAACGCCATGGAGACCGAGCGCCTGGCCAAGAGCGGCGCGGTGGCCGGCCTGTGCCCGATCACCGAGGCCAACCTCGGCGACGGCGTCTTCCCGGCCCCCGACTACCTGGCGGCGGGCGGGGCGTTCGGGGTCGGCTCGGACAGCAACGTGCTGATCGACGCGGCCGAGGAACTGCGGACCCTGGAATACGCCCAGCGCCTGACCCGGCGAGCCCGCAACGTGCTGGCCAGGGCGCCGGGAAGTTCGACCGGCGGCGAGCTGTTCCGGGCGGCGGTCAACGGCGGGGCCCAGGCCCTGGGCGTGGCCGGCGGCCTGCGGCGCGGGCGTCCGGCCGACTTCGTGACCCTGGACCGGACCCATCCGGCGATGATCGGCCGCGACGGCGACGCCCTGCTGGACAGCTGGGTGTTCGCCGGGCGGCACGGGGCGATCGACGGCGTCTGGCGCGGCGGTCGGCAGGTGGTCAGCGGCGGCCGCCACCATGCGCGCGAGGCGATCCTGGCGCGCTACCGGACGGCCCTGGGGAGCGTGCTGGCTTGAGCGCGCCGAGCCTGACCGGGAAAGACGGGACGCTGTCCCAGCGCATCCGCGGCGAGATCGAGGACCTGATCCGCTCAGGCGCCTGGGCCCCGGGCCGCAAGGTCCCGTCCGAGGCAGAATTGATGAGCCAGTTCGGTTGCTCGCGGATGACGGTCAACAAGGCGATGTCGGCCCTGGCGGACGAGGGGCTGATCGTCCGCCGCCGTCGCGCCGGCTCGTTCGTGGCCCGGCCGCGCGTGCATTCCACCGTGCTCGACATCCCCGATATCCAGGCGCAGATCCTGGCGCGGGGCGAGCCCTACCGCTTCGACCTGCTGGACCGGCGGCGGCGCAAGGCCAGGGCGGGCGACCCTGAGGAGATGGCCCTGGCGGCGGGCAGCGAGCTGCTGGCGCTGCGCGGCCTGCACGTGGCCGGCGACCGGCCGTTCGCCCTGGAGGACCGCCTGGTCAGCCTGGCCGCCGTGCCCGAGGCGGCCGAGCTGGACTTCGCCGAGGAGTCGCCGGGCGCCTGGCTGCTGCACCACGTGCCGTGGACCGAGGCCGAGAACCGGATCAGCGCCGTCGGGGCCGAGGCGGCCGTCGCCGAGCTGCTGGCGCTGGACGCCGGCGCGGCCCTGCTGGCGGTCGAGCGGCGCACCTGGCGCGCGGGCGAGCCGGTGACCTGGGTGCGGCAGCTGTTTCCGGGCGAAGCCTATGACTTGGTGGCGCGGTTCGGGCCGGCGCGGTGACCGTGCGTGGCGAGGCTGGGGACAGGCGCATGCGCCTGTCCCCATCATCATCTACAGCGACTGCCCGTCATCCACGGTGAACACCGAGCCCGTCACCGCCCGCGCCGCATCGCTGGTCAGGTACAGCGCCAGGGCCTCCAGGTCGCTCGTCTCCATCAGCCGCTGGCGCGGGAAGGTCGCCATCAGTTTGCGGCCGCCTTCGCTGTCGAACCAGTCGTCGTTCAGCTCGGTCCGGATGTAGCCGGGGCACAGGACGTTGACGTTGATCCCCTTGCGGGCCCATTCGCGCGCCAGGCTCTTGCCCATGTGGGCGGCGGCGGCCTTGGAGGCGACATAGGCGGTCAGGCCGGGCAACACCTTGTGCGCGCCGATCGAGGCGACCAGCAGGATGCGGCCGCGCCGGCTGTCGGGGCTTCCGGCCCGGATCATTCGCCGCGCGCCCTCGCGGGCGGTCAGGAAGACGCCGCGCGTATTGACCGCCAGGACCTTGTCGAAATCCTCGATCGCCAGGTCCAGCGCCGAGCCTTCGATGTTGATCCCGGCGTTGGCGATCACCGAGCCCGGCGCGCCGAACGCGGCCTCGACGGCGTCGTAGGCGGCGATCACCGAGGCCTCGTCCTCGACGTCCATGGCGAAGGCCCGGGCGGTTCCGCCGGCGGCGGCGATCTCGGCGACCAGGGCGTCCAGCTTGTCGGCGCGGCGGGCGGCGGCGGCGACCTTGGCTCCGGCTTTCGCGGCGGCGCGGGCCAGGGCGGCGCCGATGCCGGAGGAGGCGCCGGTGATCAAGACGGTGCGGCCGGTGAGGGTGGTCATGGCGTCTCCTTTTTCGGCAGTCTGGGAGGCCGGACGGGGAAGCGTCAATGTCGCCGGTGACGGATCCTCCCCCTGTGGGGAGGGCTATCGCATATGACTCAAAACGGCTGTCATCCCGGACGAAGCGCGCAGCGCGAAGATCCGGGACCGAGGCCTGAACTCAGCGTTTCCGGCGGTCCCGGATCTGCGCTTCGCTTGTCCGGGATGACAACTCTTTTCTCAGAAAATCCATATGCGATCGCTCTGCCCTCAGGGGGAGGGGCCTTGTTACACCAGCCCCGGCCCCGAAATCTTCACCACCGGCGTGAAGGCCGGCCGGGCGTCGGGCAGGGTCACGCGCAGGCCCTTGCCGTCGCGTCTGAACGCCAGCTCGCCGCCGCCCAGCAGCTCGACGCGCCGCACCTCGCCGGCGCTGGTCGGGCCCGACGCGGCCAGGCTCTCGATGACCAGTTCGCCAGCCGGCCAGGCCATCGGCAGGGCGTAGAGGTCGCCGCCCTTGGTGACGAAGCGGATGTCGGCGGCCTCGAACGGTTTGGCGTCGCCCTCGTTCTGCATGCCCTCGACCAGCTTGGTCGGGCCCTCGCCGAAGATCCGCCAGGGCCGCGAGGCGTAGATCGCCGGGCCGTTGACGGCGATCCAGCCGGCCATGCCCTCCAGCACCTTTTCCTCCTTGTCGTCGATCGAGCCGTCGCCGCGCTGGGGGATGGAGACCATCAGGCAGCCGTTCTTCGACACCACGTCGATCAGTCGCTGGATCACGTCCTTGGCGCTCTTGTAGCCGTCGCGGTCGTAGAGGCCGCGGTCGTAGTGCCAGTTGCCGATGCAGGTGTCGGTCTGCCAGGGCTCGGGCCGCAGGCGGTCGGAGAAGCCGCGCTCGACGTCCTCGACGATGCCGCGCCGCTGCAGGGGGCTGAGCTGCTTGCCGGTCACCACCACGTCGGTGGCGCCGTGCGCCGCCAGGGCCTGGTTGTAGTAGCGGGCCGTCGCCGCCAGGCCGGCCTGGCCGAGCGGCAGGGTGTAGTTGTCGAAATAGACCATGTCGGGTCGGTAGCGGTCGACCAGGTCGTTCTGCCGCGCCAGCCAGCTTTGCACGAAGCGCGGATTGTTCGGCGGCGGGGTCTCGATCCACTCGCCGTCGTGCTTGTCGTGCCAGGCGTTGGCGGCCTTGATGCTGTCGACGCCGTCGGGGATCAGCATGTTGGGGCCTGTATAGAGCTCCTGCGGGTCCAACCCTTGCCACCACTTGCCCTTGCCGTCGGCCTTGGTCAGGCGATAGGCGTCGTAGCGCTGGCCCTTCAGCGGGCCTTCGGCGTCATAGCCATAGGCGGTCTGCCACCAGTGCCAGGCGTGGGCCGAGTGGTTGGAGACGGCGAACCGCATGCCGTGCTGGCGAGCGACCTTTTCCCAGGTCCCGACGATGTCCCGTCCCGGGCCGACGCGAAGCGTGTTCCAGGCGTGGTGGCGGCTGGCGAACATGTCGAGGTTGTCGTGGTGGTTGGCCATCGACATGAAGTACTTGGCCCCGGCGGCCTGGTACTTCTTCATCAGGCCTTCGGGATCCCAGTTCTGGGCCTTCCAGCGCGGAATGAACTCCATGAAGCCGAACTTCGTCGGGTGGCCGTAGGTCTTGACGTGGTGCTCGTAGACGCCGTTGCCCTGGATGTACATCTGGCGGCCGTACCAGTCGCCGTATTCGGGCACGCATTGCGGGCCCCAGTGCGACCAGATGCCCAGCTTGGCGTCGCGGAACCAGTCGGGGACCTTGTAGCCCTGCGCCAGGGACTCCCAGCTGGGCTGGAAGCCCCCCTTGCGGGGGGCGGCGAGGGCGGGGGCGGCCGAGGCGGCGGCCAGGCCGGCGCCGAGGTTCAGCAGGTCGCGTCGATTGAAGCGCATGGAAGTCCTTAGGGCTGGGCCGGCGCCGAAGCGGTTGCGGGAGGATCGCCGTAGAGGATGCCTCGGCCGTGGACGCCGAGATAGACGCGGCCGAAGCGGTTGGGGTCGCCGGTCAGGGCGCGCAGTTCGGCGAAGCCCCAGCGGTCGTCGTGCAGCTTGATCCAGGTCTTGCCGACGTCGTCGGAGCGGAACACGCCCTCGACCCCGCCGACCTTGCCCCAGACGAACACCGCCGGATGGGCCTGGCCCGGCGCGGCCTTGCCGAAGCCGACCAGGCCGGCCTCGTCGACGCCGCCGACCGCCTTGAAGCTGTCGCCGCCGTCGGTCGAGCGCATCAGGCCCTGGAACGTGGGCAGCCACAGCTCGCCCTCGATCCCGGGGACCGCCCTCGGCGACCGTCCGCCCGGCAGGCTTCGCGCCGTGGTCTTGAAGGTCTCGCCGCCGTCGGCGCTGGCCAGCACCGCGCCTTGGGCGGAGTCGTAGAGGTAGAAGCGCGACGGGTTCACGCGGTCCGAGACTGGCGTGAAGTCCAGGCGGTCGCCGGGCGTCACGCCCTGGACCGGGCGCCAGGTCTTGCCGTCGTCGCTGGAGACCTGGGGAAGGGCGCCGCGCAGGGCCCAGACCATGCGCTTGCCATCGGCCGACAGGGCGATGCGGCCGGTGTCGAGCCGGCCGCCGCGCGGCGGGGCGCTGGCGAAGGCGATCCAGGTCTTGCCGCCGTCGGTCGAGCGGAAGCCGCCGGTGGGCGTCGGGTCGCTGGTTCGGACCAGGATGTCGGGCTCCAGTTCGGCGTAGTCCAGCCCGCGATTGGTGCCGCCGTGCGGGTCGAAATAACGGCTGCCCGCGGCGCGATCCAGGTCGTCGTGGCGGAAGCCGCCGATGTCGCCGATCGCGCTGATCAGGGGCGCGCCGCCCGAAGCGCCGTTGGGTGGCGAGACCAGCTCCAGCGCCACCGTCTCCTCCAGGCCCTCGTCGTCGAACCGCCAGTTCGTGCGGCCCGAGCGGTCGGCCTCGGTCAGGTTCCGGGTCCGCCACAGGCCGTAGCCGGTGACATAGATCGCCTCGTCGGGATCGGTCGGGTCGATGTCGACGTCGCCGATCCAGTGGCCCATGGCGCGGCCGGCCTTGCCCTCCAGGCCGCGGACCCAGGGGGCGCCGGCGGCGTCGTGCTCGGACTTTTCGCGCAGCGCCTTCCAGGTCTTGCCGCCGTTGGTGCTGCGGAACAGGTCGTCGCCCCGTCCCCAGCGGTCGAGGGTGGAGACCACGATCACGCCCGGATGGGCCGGGTCGAGGCTGAGGCCGCCATAGCCGAACAGGTCGCCGTCGCCGGGCTTGACCGGGGTGATGTCGGTCCAGGTCCCGCTGTCGGGATCGAAGGTCCAGACCGCCCCGTTGGTCACGCCGTTCGGACCCAGGGCGTTGCCGTAGGCGACGTGGACCACGCCCTTGGCGTCCAGCGCCAGATGATGCGGGATCAGGCCCTTGGGCTGGCCGCCGACCAGGCCCCAGGTCGCGCCGCCGTCGGTGCTGACCAGCAGGCCGCCGCCGCCGTTGCTGGCGGCGAAGCCGGCATAGACGATCGCCGTTTCGCCGGTCTTGGTCTTCTCCACCGGATCAAAGGCCACCAGGGTGACGTGCACCTTCGGGAAGGCCTCGACCCGCGACCAGGTCGCCCCATGGTCGGCGCTGCGGTAGAGGCCGTCCTTGGCCCCCAGGAACAGCACCGCGCCCTGGGACGGGTCGACCATCAGCCGCTCGCCGGTGTTGCGGCCGTCCTCGTTGCCGCCGATCTTGACCGGCAGCTCGGTCTTGGCCCAGGTCGCGCCCCGGTCGGTGGAGCGCAGCAGGGCGCCGCCGCGGGCGTAGGGGCCGGTATATTCGCCGGCCGCCATGTAGAGCCGGTCGGGGTCGTGCGGATCGACGGCCAGGCTCAGGGCCCCGGCCAGCTGGCCGTCGGCGCGCTTGAGGGCGTCGTTCAGCGCCACCCAGCGGTTGGTCGCCCGGTCCAGGCGATAGGCGCCGCCGATGTCGGTGCGGATATAGACCAGCCCCTTCTCGGTGGGATGGTAGACCACGCCGCTGACGAAGCCGCCGCCCAGCACCTCGACGGGCTTCCAGCTGTAGGGCTGCACGGTCGGCGCGCCGGCGACGGCGGGCGCGGCCAGGGCGAGCGCCCCGGCGGCGGTCGCCAGGACGAGAAGGCGTTTGAACGGGGACAACTGGTGCTTCCGTCTAGCGGGCGGGGGTCAGGCGGACGGCCGCGCCGCCGCTGGGGGCGAGCTTCAGAGTCAGCACGTCGCCGGCCTTGACCGTGCGGGTCGTGGCGACCAGGTCGGTCGGCGCCGCGCCGTCCTGGCGGATGTCGGCGGCGAAGGCCCCGGCCCCCAGGAAGCCCAGCGGGACCGTCACGGTCCGCCCGGCCTCGTTGGTCATGGCCCCGATCCACCAGTCCGCCCCCTTGCGGCGGGCCAGCACGATCGACTGGCCGATCTCGCCGCCGACGAACCGCGTCTCGTCCCAGGTGGTGGGGGCGGCGCTGACGAAGTCCAGGCCCGCGGGGCTGTCGCGATAGGTGTCGGGGCTGTCGGACACCAGGCCGAACGGGCTGTCATAGACTACGTACATGGCCAGGGCCTGGCCGCGCGTGGTCTGGACGAACGGCAGCTCGTTGCGCGGGTTGAACGTCGCCGGGGCCGCGTTGCGGAAGCCGCCGGGCGTGTAGTCCATCGGCCCCAGCAGCATGCGGGTGTAGGGCAGGGTGACGTTGTGGGTGGCGGTGATCCGCCGGCTCCACTTGTTGTACTCCGCCCCCAGCACGCCCTCCTGGGTCAGGTAGTGCGGATAGGTGCGGATAAGGCCCGTGGGATGCTCGGCTCCGTGCAGGTCGACCATCAGATGATGCTGGCCGGCCTTGGTCAGCAGGCGGTGGTAGAAGTCGACCATCTGCTGGTCGTCGCGGTCCATGAAGTCGACCTTGATCCCCTTGATCCCCCACTTTTCGTAGAGGGCCAGGGCCTCGTCCATCTGGGCGTCCATCGACTTCCAGTGGGCCCAGACCCACAGGCCGACCTTGCGCTCGGCGCCGTAGGCGACCAGGTCCGGCATGTCGATCTCGGGGATGGTCTGGGTGACGTCGGCGCCCGGCTTCACCGTGCCGGCCCCGCCGCTGTTCCTGTACCAGCCGTCGTCGATCAGCATGTATTCCAGGCCGTTGGCGGCGGCGAAGTCGATGTAGCGCCTGATCGTCGCGTCGTTCATCCCGGCCTTGGACACGCCCGAGACCACCGGGCCGTTCCACCAGTCCCAGGCGGCCTTGCCGGGCTTGATCCAACTGGTGTCCGCCAGGGCCGTCGGCGGGTTGAGGGTGGCGACCAGGTTGCTCTCGATCAGCTTGCCGGCGGTCGGCGCGATCATGATCACCCGCCAGGGCGAGACGAGGTCGGCGCCGGGCTTGCCGCGCACAGCGATCGCGCCGTCGTCCAGGCGCGGCGACAGCTTGACCTGCAGCCCCAGGCCGCCGTCGCCCCGGCCGGTCAGGTAGAGGCCGG